>Ga0207421_10003383_pt1 | contig 19018 bp, 16 predicted proteins | sample SodLakKL_010_SED_4_FD_187542 | JGI IMG/M metagenome (GOLD analysis project Ga0207421, IMG submission 187542) | Alkaline sediment microbial communities from Lake Tanatar, Kulunda Steppe, Russia - 8KL_010_SED (SPAdes) (version 2) | ecosystem: Environmental > Aquatic > Non-marine Saline and... | reverse complement strand
AAAAATTTCGGGACACGTTGAAATTTTTTATTTGTTAATCTCATGGTTTTACTATCATATAGCGAGATATCCTTAGAACAGCAAATCTAACTATCCTGGTATACTTGTCAAATTATTACTAAATACTTATGGATATATCGTAATTCCTGGCGAGACCAAAAATTTTCATTGTGTCCCGAAATTATTCCCGAAATTATTTATGATTGTAAAAGCGATCATTTTGTGCTAAGGTATGCAGTTGTGATTATGAAATTTGGCATAGAAGGGTTTAGCTGTAAGCAGCTCCGGTATTTTAAAGAGGTCGAATAGGGTGACGGTAAAGAGACACCCCGATTATATTGACGAGGGGTTATCAAGAAGGAATCGATACGGGGGTAACGAATTAATATTATAAATAGCTTCGGGTAGCATTTCCCGCAACACGGGGTTTGTGTTGCTGTTTCTTGGAAATAAAACCTTAATAACTTAACCTTGGAGGAGGCCGGTAAAAATGGATTTCAGGATTGTTGAGCGGGTATTTTCACTGGACGAATCAATGCCCACGATCATGGTAGCTAACATCTATGGATCTTCGAATGTGCAGGAAAATTTAGCGAAGATGGAGCGTATTATTCAGATTGCCCACGAAAAAAGGGTGAATATACTAATATTTCCTGAACTATCCGTAACCGGCTACGTGTGGAATGCCGGCGACACCGATGAGGTGCGCACTTTGCTCGAAGAAGGTGAAAACAGTAAAATTGCCTCCTGGATAAATAACATGCGGGACAGCCTTACCGACGGTGAGGACAAGTTGGAATACATTGTTTATGGCACCAGCCGCCTGAGAAACGGTCTGATGTATAATGCCACCTTTATTTTAAACCCGGAGATCGATTATACTGCGGAAGAATATATTTATGCGAAGATTTTTTTGACTCCCGTGGAAAGGGCCTACTTCCGGCAGGGCACTGATAAACGTTTAACTATCGATACCAAGTGGGGCCGCTTCGGGTTCATGATTTGTTACGATCTTGCCTTCGTCGAGCTGGCCCGTCAGTATGCTTTTATTGACGGGGTGGATGCCATCGTCACCACTGCCGCCTGGCATTCTGAAGCGGTAAGGGAGTATTCCATGATGAATGCCCGCACCGATCACTATTACGGTTTTCTCTGGGATTTGATGAATGGTTCCAAGGCTGCCTATAACCAGGTCTGGAGCCTGGGCAGTAACTGGGTAGGGCTCCACCAGAAGAGCCAGGAGTATTTCTGGGGAGGCAGCGGTATCTGGGCCCCCTCAGGCATGAAACTGCTCCAGGCGTCAAACATTAACGAAGAACTGCTTATCGTGCGGAACCTGGATATCAAGGGCCAGCGGGACAAGGAACAGGATGATTTTAACTACCGCATCGATTTTGAGCAGTTCTACCGCGGCATGGCTCATGAGAAAGAGTGCATCCATTATGTTAATGGTGAAGATGAGTGCTAAAAATCCGGCACCAGTCCAAAATGCCGCCCGGCTGAGAAGTGCGATGGATTTAAGTTTATCATTTTAGCCGATTGATGATAAAATAAAACTTAACAATTCTGATTTGATCAAAGGTGAATTATGGTTAAGTTCCTGTTGTTGTTTACCCTGGTGCCCTTAATTGAAATCTGGGTGCTAATCGAACTTGGCGGTGTAATCGGGACCGCCCCGACCATCCTGCTGATTGCCTCTACCGGCTTTTTCGGGGTGTTTTTGGCCAAGTACCAGGGTATTGCCGTGCTTTACAAAATGCAGACGGATATGCAGGCAGGGGTTATGCCCGCTGAGCCGCTTTTTGACGGGGCCTGTATCCTGGTCGGGGGCGCTTTATTGCTCACTCCGGGATTGATCACCGACGTGCTCGGGTTTTCCCTGCTGCTTCCTTTCACCAGGGTCCTCTATAAGAAGGCGGCCCAGAAATATTTTAGCCGCCGCATGGAAGACGGCAATTTCCAGGTCTGGTGGCACCGATGAAAAAGGGTTCCATTAAACAAACCTCAGGGAAATTTTATGCCTGAGCCTGCAGGTCAGCTCATAATACAGACAGGTATGGCTGAATAGTTTAAGCATTTTAGTTCAAGTTATTTTGTGCCTAACCTGGTTATTGGAGGACTGAACTATGAGTAAAGTTACTGTAGATAAAAAGGGCCATGTTTTACTACTCGGCCTCAACCGGCCCGATAAAATGAACGCTTTCGACGTGGATATGTACATGGAACTGGCTGAAGGTCTGGGCAGGCTTGAGCAGGAAAAGGACCTGCGCTGTGGTTTGCTTTATGCTAAAGGGGATCATTTTACCTCCGGGCTCGATATGGGTAAATGGATCGATGTCTTTAGCTCCGGCAGCTTCCCCGAGCTGGCGGAAGGGCTGTGCGATCCCCTGGGCTTAGATGAAAATAAACGGGTTTCCAAGCCCCTGGTTATGGCCGCCCAGGGTATCTGCTACACCATCGGCCTTGAATTGATGCTCGCCACCGATGTGCGGGTGGCCGCTAAAGATGCGCGTTTTGGCCAGATCGAAGTGAAGCGCGGCATCTATCCCGTCGGTGGGGCCACCATCCGCCTGCCCGCGGAGCTGGGTTGGGGTAACGCCATGCGCTACCTGCTTACAGGCGATGAAATCCCGGCCGAAGAAGCTTTCCGCCTCGGATTAGTCCAGGAGCTAACCGCGCCGGGAGAACAATTCGACAGGGGTCTTGCGCTTGCAGAATTGATCAGCGAACAGGCGCCACTCGGTGTCCAGGCTTCGCTTCGTTCAGCGCGCACTGCCGCCGCCGAGGGAACAGATCAGGCTGTAGCCCGGCTGCTACCTGATTTGCAGCCGATCATGGAAAGCGACGACGCCCGGGAGGGCGTGCAGTCTTTTTTGGAGCGGCGCAAGGCCAATTTTAAGGGAAGCTAGTTTAATCCATCCTGGCATTTTAAACCCCGGTAATTATCTAAATCGCCGATTATAAAGCAAGCTAGCAAACCGGAAATAAGTGAGCATAACCGCCCAGGTATGCTTGCGGTTTGGGTCGTTGCCGGACTCTCAACCGGTATCAATCTTGGTTTCTAAAAAACAGATTAAATGTATGCCATAGGTTACCTCTTGTGGATTTTTACTCGCATTGCCTACCGTGTTCTCTTCCGTTGACACTCATGGCTGAATATTGCTATAATTATCTTAGATTCACGCGAGACTGAAAGATTCAAAAACAAAAAAAACTATGTTTACGGCTTTTCCTCGGAACCTGCGTGGTATTTATAAATAAGCCGCCGGGTTTGCCGGGGTAAAGGTTAACGTATTTTTGTTTCCTCTCCCCTGTTTAAACCAGGAATTTTTTTGCTCAAGAAAAAGTTTATTTATCGCCGCAGCCCGGGTATTTTTATCTTTTCCGGGCCTGATCATCTATCTAGAGCTGCGGATTAATTAACCATCTGCCGGGAGGTGTATAAGCCTGGAAAAATCACCGTTGTGATTGCACAGCTTGTTTTGTTTTGTCCTCAAGGTCAGCCTGAAATAGAAAATTCCGGAAGTGCAGAGTTTCTTTTTTCAGGTAGTTTAATCTATAAGCAAAAAAAACAGCTGTGTAGCTACTGATTATTTTGCTTAATTTACCGGCCTGTTTGCTGATTTTATCAAGGCAAAGGAGTGTGCACCGTGAAAGGTAATATTGTGGTGAATATCCCCAAGTGCGTCGGCTGTCACAGCTGCGAAATAGCCTGCGCCGTCGAGCATTCCTTGAGTAAAAATCTCTACACGGCAATTGATGAAAGCCCGCGGCCACAGAAGCGGGTAAACGTGGAATGCTACGGTAACTCCAATCTTCCCCTGCAGTGCCGTCACTGTGAAGATGCTCCCTGTGTAAGGGTCTGTCCCACCAACGCCCTCTATAAAGAAAATATGGAAGAAGTGGTTTTTGTTGAAGAGAACCGCTGCATCGGCTGTAAATGGTGTGTCCTGGCCTGTCCGTTCGGGGTGATTACCTTAAGCCCCGAAGACAAGGCGGTGATCAAGTGCGACCTTTGCAATGAGCGGGCCCGGGAAGGCGAACAGCCTGCCTGTGTAGAGGGGTGCCCCACGGGAGCGCTCGAGGTGTCCACGGTTGAAGAAACAGCCCGCACAAAGAGGAGGGAGTTTTTGGTCGAGTTTTTGCGGGAAGAGTAGTCCCGCGGCCGGCCTGAACAGTTATGAATGAACAGGTAGAACAAATTATCGACCGGCATAGAAAAGAAGAGGAAATTGACCTCGTTGCGATCCTAAACGAGATAAATAGCGCCCTGCGTTATTTGCCCGTAGGGGCCCTGGAAAGGGTCTCTAACGAACTGGCCATTCCTTTGAGCAGGCTCTACGGGACCGCTTCTTTTTACCGGAGCTTTAACTTAGAGCCGCGCGGCGAGCATGAAATTCACGTCTGCCTGGGAACGGCCTGCCATGTGCGCGGCGGGGCCCGTATTTTCGACCGCCTCAGTGAAAAACTCGCCGTGGGGCCGGGTAAAACTACCGCCGACGGTAAGTTTACCTTGAACCGGGTGAACTGTGTCGGGGCCTGCGCCCTGGGGCCGCTGGTAGTTGTCAATGACCGTTACCACGGACGCCTGGATCCTTTGAAGGCAGAGCGCCTACTGGAGGAATACTATGAGCAGGCTTAAAAGTGTAGCGGAACTGGAAGAAAAACGTGCAGGAATTATCGCTGCCGAAAAGTCTGAAACCGGGTCGGTTGCTGTATGCTGCGGCACCGGGTGCAGCGCATCCGGTGCCCGGGAGGTGGCCGCTGCCTTTGAAGAAGCCCTGGCCGCTAAAGCTTTCGCGGTGCCGGTGAAATTTAGGATAACCGGCTGTCACGGCTTTTGCGAGCAGGGCCCCCTGGTGGTGGTGGAAAGATCAAAAGAGGCCGCCCGGGATGATGCAGCTGATGCCGGAGAGCCCGGCAACCTCCTCTACTGCCGGGTTAAACCGGGGGATGTTGAAGAAATTATCGAAACCTCGGTCCTGGGAGAAGGCGTAGTAGAACGCCTGTTATACAGCGATCCTTTAAGCGGGAAGAAATATCACTCGGAAAGGGAAGTTCCTTTTTATGCGCGCCAGGAACGCCTGATCATGGGTTACAACGGGATGATCGATCCCGGCCGGATTGAAGATTACCTGGCCGTGGGCGGCTATCAAGGCCTGGGCAAGGTTTTAAAGGAAGCAATGGAACCGGAGGCGGTAATTGACGAAATTAAGGCTTCCGGCCTGCGGGGCCGGGGCGGCGGAGGATTTCCCACCGGTCAAAAGTGGGAACTCTGCCGGGAGGCTTTAGGTGAGCAAAAATACGTGGTTTTAAACGCCGACGAAGGCGACCCCGGGTGTTTCCAGGACCGCAGTTTGCTTGAGGGAAATCCTCACCTGGTCCTGGAGGGAATGATCATCGCCGCTTACGCCACCGGCGCCTCCAGGGGCTATATTTACGTGCGCAACGAGTATCCCCTGGCGCTTAAAAATATTATTACTGCCGTGGAACAAGCCGGCCGGTGGGGCCTTTTGGGAGATGATATCCTTTCCAGCGGTTTTTCGTTTGAAGTGAAGATTAAACGGGGCGGCGGCGCTTTTGTCTGCGGCGAAGAAACCGCCCTTTTGAGCTCTATTGAAGGAACTACCGGGGAGCCAAACCCGCGCCCCCGGCCACCTTTCCCGACTCAAAAAGGCCTGTTTGGCCGGCCGACCCTGATCAATAACGTAAAAACTTTTGCTGCCGTTCCCGAAATCATCAGCAAGGGCAGCGCCCGGCACGCGGCGATCGGCACCGGCCAAAGCCGTGGGACCATGGTGTTTTCCCTGACCGGCAAGGTCAATAATACCGGCCTGGTGGAGGTGCCCATGGGGATGAGTTTGCGGGAGTTGATTTATGATATCGGCGGCGGTATTCCCGGTGACGGTAAGTTTAAAGCCGTGCAGACCGGCGGACCGGCGGGAGGCTGCCTGCCCGAGTCCATGCTTGATTTACCGCTCGATTATGAAAAACTAAGCGAGGCCGGCTCGATCATGGGATCTGGTGGAATGATTGTAATGGACGATACTACCTGCATGGTCGACGTGGCCCACTACTTTTTCTCCTTCACCGTGGACGAATCATGCGGTAAGTGCACCCCCTGCCGGGAAGGCGGCAGGCAGATGCTGGCCCTGCTGGAAAAATTTGTCCGTGGTGTAGCGATAGAAGAAGACCTGCACATGATTTGGGAACTCTCGACAGCCATGCAAAACAGCAGCCTGTGTGCTTTGGGCAAGCTGGCCCCCAACCCGGTTTTAACTACTTTGCAGTATTTTGAAGATGAATACCGGGCCCACTTCGAGGAGTGGCGGTGCCCGGCCGGAGTGTGCCGGAACCTGATCCGTTACTACATCGACGAAGATGCCTGCAACGTTTGCGGGCTTTGCCTGGAGGCCTGTTCCGAGGGGGCTTTGTCCGGGGAAGCGGACCAGGTTCCTGAACTCGATCCCGAGCTGTGCACCCGCTGCGGGGCCTGCCGGGACGTTTGCCGCCATTCAGCTATATTAGTGAAGTAGAGGTGAGAAAAATGGTTACAATCACAATTGACGGGTTTGATTACCGGGTGCCCCGGGGAAGCACTATCCTGGAGGCAGCCCGTCAGGCCGGGTTTGCTATCCCCACTCTATGTTACCATGAAGCCCTGGAACCTTTTGGGTCCTGTCGCCTCTGCCTGGTTGAGGTGGCCGGCGGGATCGGTGAGCGGGGGACGGTGACTGCTTCCTGCACATATCCGGTTGAAGAAGACGGGCTTTTTGTGCACACCGCCACACCGGTTGTCCTGCAGGCCAGGAAAATGAACTTAGCCCTGCTGCTGGCCCGCTGCCCGGGAGTGGAATGCCTCCAGGAGTTGGCCCACAGCTGGTGGGCGGATGTTACCGGTTTGCCCGTAATCGGGGATTTTAGCGAAGAGTGCATTTTGTGCGGACGCTGCGTGCGGGTTTGCCGCGAGGCCATCGGCAAAGAAGCGATCAGCTTTGCTTTTCGGGGGACAGAGAGGACGGTAAGTGCGCCTTTCGAGCGGAAGCCGGAAGATTGCACCGGGTGCACGGCCTGCGCATTTGTCTGCCCTACGGGGGCGGTGAAGGTTACCGAGGAAGAAGGGCGCCGTTTTATTGCTCCCTGGCACAGCGAGTCGGAGCTTTTAAGCTGCAGCGACTGTGGTGCCGTAGTGGCGACGCGCGAGCTGGCGGTTCATTTGGGCGAGCAGTTAGAACAGGCGGAAGTTCCCCCGGAAGCAGTGCAGCCCGGTTTAAGGGAAGCTGGAGAAGCTTTTAGGGTAGAACGGGAAGGTAGAAAGAAAGGTCAGTCAGATAAAGAAAAGGCTTTAAGTGAAAATGAGGCCCGGGAAGAAGCAGAAGAAACAGATCAGCTGCTCTGCCCGCGCTGCCGGCGTCGCCGGGTGGCAGGGACGGTTACCGAACTTCCTGAGGGTAAGTTTGCTCTTTCTCGGGGGATCCATAAATAAAGAGGGTGAACTTGAAATGATAAGGAGGGTTAAGCATTATTATGGATAATGAACATCTCGCCGGTAAAAGCACTGACCCTGCCGTGCAGAAGATGATCGAAAAAGCGGAAAAAAAGGAAATTGAAACTATCTGGGATCGTTTGGAACAGCAGTCTCCCCAGTGTGGGTTTGGGGACACCGGCCTGTGTTGCCGGCACTGTCTGCAGGGGCCCTGCCGGATCGATCCTTTTGGTGGTGAGCCCCAGCGCGGCATCTGCGGCGCTACTGCCGATACCATGGTCGCCCGCGGGATCGACCGGGCCATTGCTGCCGGGACGGCGGCCCACTCCGGCCATGCCAAGCACCTGGCCCATACCCTGAAGAAGATGGCCCAGGGAGAAGCAACCGGCTACAGTATTAAAGACGCCGGCAAACTAAAAAATGTGGCCAGCCGCCTGGGCATTGAAACAGAAGGCAAGGACGAAAAGGAGCTGGCTCTTGCGGTTGCGGAAGCGGGCCTGGCCGACTTTCATGAAAAAGATACCCCGGTGCTCTGGGCGGCGACCACGGTTACCGAAGGCCGGGTTAAGGCCTTAGCCGATTTGGGCGTGGTGCCCAAAGGCATCGATCACGAGATTTCAGAGATCATGCACCGCACCCTTTACGGGGTGGACGCCGACCCAATCAACCTTTTATTAAGCGGGGTGCGCTGCGGGGTGGCCGATCTGGCCGGTTGTTACATGGCGACAGACTTATCGGATATCCTTTTTGGGACTCCCCAGCCGGTGGTCAGCGAGGTGAATCTCGGGGTTTTAGAACCAGATGCGGTGAACCTGGTGCTGCACGGGCATAATCCTGTGTTATCTGAGGTTATTGTCAGGGTGGCACAAGATATGGAAGAAGAAGCCCGCCAGGCAGGAGCCTCCGGGATCAAACTTTCTGGTATTTGCTGCACGGGTAATGAAATCTTGATGCGCCACGGCATTCCTTCCTGCACCCACTCGGTCAGCCAGGAAATGGCCCTGGTGACCGGCGCGGTGGATGCCATGATCGTCGACTACCAGTGCATTATGCCCTCCATGGCCGGGGTAGCCGAATGCATGGGCACCAAACTGATTACCACCATGGATCTGGCTAAAATCCCCGGCGCCGAGCATCTTCCCTTTGCCGAGGAAACGGCAGAAGAAAATGCCCGCGAAGCGGTGCGTATGGCGATTGAAGGTTTTAGAACTCGGAAGGGACAGCCGGTGGATATTCCGCAGGAAAAATCGAAGGTGGTAGCCGGATTTTCGACTGAGGCTATCGTCGGGGCGCTGGGCAAGGTTAACGCCGAAGATCCCTTAAAGCCGCTGGTTGACAATATTGCCGGTGGTAATATCAGGGGGGTCTGTTTGCTGGCCGGGTGCAATAACGTCAAAGTGCCCCAGGACAGCGGTTTTACCACTGTTGCCCGCAAGCTGCTTGAACAAAACGTCCTGCTTTTGGCAACGGGCTGCGGTGCGGGCGCCCTGGCCCGTCACGGGTTTATGGATCCGGATAATGTCGATCAGTTCTGTGGTGACGGGTTAAGGGAAGTGCTCCAGGCGGTTGGCGAAGCCAATGAATTAGGTGGGCCGCTGCCACCGGTCTTGCACATGGGTTCGTGCGTGGATAATTCCCGGGCTGTGGCCGTAGCGGTGGCGGTGGCCAATAAGCTCGGTGTAGATACTGACAAGCTTCCCGTAGTGGCTTCGGCAGCGGAAGCGGTATCGGAAAAAGCTGTTTCCATCGGCACTTATGCCGTAGCCGCCGGCCTGCCCACCCATGTTGGAGTTATGCTCCCCGTCCTGGGCAGTCCCCAGGTAACGGAAGTGCTCACTTCAAAAATCGGTGACCTCACCGGCGGTTACTTTATCGTTGAACTCGACCCGGACGCGGCTGCGGATAAGCTGCTCGCTGCAATTAACCAGCGGCGCAGCGGCCTGGGATTGAAGTAAGGTTAAAGCGGTTATCCGCTGATTACCGTGCCTGTTTTTTCGTCTAAGGCCTTAATTGAATTGAACAGGGAGGTGATGATTGTCTTTTTGCCGGGGTTTTCTTTGACATAGTTTATGGCGGCCTGGATTTTTGGCAGCATGCTGCCGGGAGCGAAATGGCCTTCTGCCATGTATTTTTCTGCTTCTTCCACGCTCATGTGGTCTAAGTCTTGCTGATTGGGCTGATTAAAGTTTAAGGCGACTTTGTCAACCTCGGTCAAGATCATCAGGATATCGGCTTCAATGTCATTGGCCAGGCGGGCGGCGGCCAGGTCCTTGTCGATTACCGCGGCGATGCCCTGCAGGGAACCGTCTTCTTTTTCCACTACCGGGATCCCGCCGCCTCCGGCAGTGATTACGATGGTGGTATCCCAGAGTTCCTTCAGGCAGGAAAACTCTACGATCCGCTTGGGCGCTGGCGATGCAACCACCCTCCGCCAGCCCCTGCCTGAGTCGTCGGCCATCTGGTAGCCCTTTTCCTTAGATATTTCTGCTGCCTCCTCTTTGCTGTAAAAGGGGCCGATCGGCTTGGTGGGGTTTTCAAAGGCCGGGTCGTTTTCATCGATCACTACCTGGGTAATGATCGTGGCAACCGGGATATCCCTGCATTTTTCAAGCAGGCGGTAGCGCAGAGCCTGCTGGATGTGGTAGCCGATATAGCCCTGGCTCATGGCCCCGCAGACATCGAGCGGCATAGCCGGCACGATATCGCTAGAATTTTCGCTGGCCAGAAAGATGTTGCCTATCTGGGGGCCGTTACCGTGGACGATAGCTAGTTCATTGTCCCGGCAGCTCATTTCGGCAATATATTCGGCCGTTTTATAAACCACTGCCAGCTGTTCTTCGGCACTGGCCGGAGCCCCTTTTCTTAAGAGAGCATTTCCGCCAAGCGCTACAACAATCCTAGTCGGTCTCATTGCTAAAGCCTCCCTGAATTACTTGATATATGGCAATTGTAACACAGTTTATTCATTATTTCATTGTGTCTGCCAGGGGCCTGTGCTACATTTTTAAATTGGTACCGGCTCATCTAAGGACAAAGGCTTTGCGTCAAGCACCAGGCTTTTGTGCTGTTTGCTCTTTAGCATGGGTCATCTATGGCTTAGGCCTCGGAAGCAAAACCCCCGTCCCCCTGCTTCCTTCCCGTCCCCCTGCTTCCTTGATGATTTAAGGGGTATATGTTATAAAGGGAGCAGATGAAATTTAAAGTTTGAGCGAGAATTTAAACAAAAGAAGGAGGGATTGCGATGAATCCGAACGGTTTTGTTGATCACCTTGCGGAATGGTTTACCGTGCAGTTTCCCCAGTTTTTAGGCGCAATCGCAATTTTAATTATTGGTTGGCTGGTTGCTTTGATCTTAGCTTCGATTGTCAGGGGCGCTTTCAAGCGCACCCAGGCCGGCGCCAAACTGGCGCGCTGGATTAAAGGCGATGAAGAGGCCACCGGGACAGAGGTGAACAAGTGGAGCGGCCGGATCACTTTTTACCTGGCTATGTTCTTTGTCCTGGTCGCATTCTTCCAGTTCCTGGATCTCACCTTTATTGCGGAACCGCTGACTGCGTTTTTGACCAGGATTTTCGAGTATGCTCCGCGGATTTTTGGTGCGGCTGTCTTGATCCTGGTGGCCTGGTTGGTGGCGACGGTGCTCAGGATTATTGTCCACCGGATCTTAGAGGCGACCAAGATTGATGAGCGCTATACCGATTTAAGCGGGGATGACGAGCAGCGGAAGCTTTCTTTATCCCAGTCTTTGGGTAACGTGGTCTTCTGGGTTACTTTCCTCCTCTTCGTGCCGGCCATTTTAAGCACCCTCACCCTGGAAGGGTTGCTGGTGCCGGTGCAGGGGATGTTCGAAGTTGTTTTATCTTACCTGCCAAACATTTTAGGCGCAGGCTTAATCATCCTTTTGGGTTGGCTTGGTGCCCGCATCCTGCAGAGGATTGTTGCGAACCTGCTTGCAGCGGTCGGGTTAGACCGCCTCGGCGAGCGGGAAGATGTTTCTTCTTACTTCGGAGTAAGGAAGCCTTCTGAAATCATCGGTTTACTGGTATATGTCGTGGTGATCGTCTTTGCGATTATCGGGGCCCTCAACGCCCTGGCTTTAGAGGCCCTTACCCGCCCGGCCAGCAATATGCTGGAAATGATTTTGCAGGCACTGCCGGCAGTATTTGCAGCAGCAGTAGTCTTAGGTATTGCCTTAATGGTCGGCCGGGTTGTGGCAGGCCTGGCAAACAAACTACTCTCAGCGATTGGCTTTGATCAGTTCTTGACCCGCTTAGGGATCGCCCGGCCGGAAGCTGAAGGGGTGAGATCTCCGTCAGAAATTGCCGGTTACGTGGTCCTGGTAGCGATTATGCTGTTTGCCTCGATCGAGGCTGCCGGCTTGCTCGGATTTGACACCCTGGCCGATTTGATTGCCCAGCTTACGGTGCTCTTGGGCCGGGTAGTTGTTTCGGTGGTTATCTTTGGCATTGGCCTTTACCTGGGCGGACTCGCCCGGGAAGTGGTCAAGACAAGCGGGGGGCCGCATGCCGATTTTCTGGCCAAGCTGGCCCGCCTGGCAATCCTGGTCCTGGCCGGTTCGATTGCCCTGCAGCAGTTAGGTGTAGCCAATGAAATTATCGTTATCGCCTTCGGTGTGCTGGTAGGCGCAATTGCTCTCACCGGGGTGATTGCCTTTGGTCTCGGTGGCAGGGACCTGGCTGCCAGGGAGCTCTCTGAATGGGTTGATCAGTTCAAGAAAAAAGAATAACCTCTTTGGAGGCGCTTAAAGCCGGTTTGATTTGTGGAACATTGCGCAGTTGAACTGCAAAATAAACCGGCAGCGCAGCTGCTTAAACAGGGTTGAGTAAATAATGGGCCGGCCCTATAAGAGGGCCGGCCTGAAAAATTATGGTTGGCGGCAGAAAAGCTAAGCCTCTCTGCTGGTTGAGTCGCGGGCAAGGCTGCGGCCCGGTTGAACTCTGCCCTAATTATACTGATATTTCTGTAATTAGATCAGGCTATTTAAGAGGAAAACCGTTTGATTAAGCGAATTAGTGAATATGAAAAACTCATTTTAAGCTCTCATCCTTTAGTTTAGATCCTGTTCGGTCAGAACAGTTCAGGCTTCACCTTAAAGGCAACTTCAACTTTTCGCTGTATATTTGCCCGGTTTTTGATTTCAGGCATGACGGGTTTAATCTAAAAAAAGGCGAACTACCCCAAACGGGTATAGATTAAATTTTAAAGGGGGAATAAGCTAATGAAACCCAAGGTTATAGCTATCCTGGTGCTGGTTCTTTTGTTTTTGATCATTTTAATCCAGAATACTCACGAGACCACCCTGCATTTGTTATTCTGGAGCATATCGATGTCTCAGATTATCCTGATTGTTTTAGTCTTGCTCGGCGGCTTTATATTAGGCTACCTGACCTCGATGCTGACCAGGAAGCGGTAGGAATGTGCCCGGCTTTGAAAGAAATAAAATCTCCTTAAATATAATAAACTATGTGTTTGCCAGGGCCCGTGCTGTGTTTTAGGCCGGTTCCTTTTCCACTCGGGCAATGGGAGCGCACTTAGGCTGCAGGTTTTGCTTGCCGGGCAGTCATGGGAGGGTTATTTGGAATGGCAAAAGTTTTGATTACAAGGAAAATCCCGCAAAAGGGAATGGAAATTTTACATGATAGTGGCCTGGAATGCGAAGTTTATGATCCCGGCCGGCCGATGACCCGCAAAGAACTGGAGGAGGCGGTTATAGGTAAGGATGCAATCATCCCTATGCTTTACGACCGGATAGATCCGGTGTTGCTTGATCAAGCTACCCGCTTGAAAGTGGTGGCTAATTTAGCCGTGGGGACAGATAATATCGATATCCCGGCATGTACAAAGCGCGGAATTGCTGTAACCAACACTCCCGGGGTTTTAACTGAAGCTACGGCTGATATAACTTTTGCCCTGATTCTTGCTGCAGCTCGCCACGTGGTGCCTGCCGACAGTTATATCCGTCAAGGGCGCTTTAACGGCTGGGATCCACTTTTGTTTGTTGGTACAGAACTTAAGGGTAAAACTTTAGGGGTTATCGGTATGGGCCGGATCGGGCAAGCCGTGGCAAAAAGGGCCCTGGGTTTTGGGATGAAGATCATTTATTATAACCGCAAACCGCTTTCAGAGAATGATGCTGCCGGACTGGCGGCAACCTATTGCTCCTTAGATGAAGTGGTGCAGCAGGCTGATTTTTTAACCCTGCACCTGCCCTATTACCCGGAAGTGCATCACCTGATCGATCAGCAAAGGCTTGAAATGATGAAACCCGGCGCTTACCTGATCAATACGGCCAGGGGTGCGCATGTGGATGAAAAAAGCCTGGTGGAACACTTGAAGGCGGGTAAAATTGCCGGGGCTGCGCTTGATGTTTACGAGCATGAACCGATGATGGTGCCGGGCCTGGCTGATTTAGAAAATGTCACCCTCCTGCCCCATTTGGGCAGCGCTACCGAGGAGGCCCGCTCGGCCATGGCATCGATTGCGGCGCAAAGCGTGAGCGATGTTATCTCCGGTAAAACACCGGAACATATTTTGAACCCGGAAATATTTCGAGAAAGACTGAACTAATTGTTGCTGTGCAAGGGTTGCCTCCTGTGCTATAATCGACTGACTTAGCATGTTAAATATGGCTAGAAACAAACATGAATGGTCAAAGGAGATTTTAATGGAAAGAAGAGAGAATGAACCGGTAAAAGCTTATAAGAACATGGATTTTATCAATAGTCCCGATGCCCGGACGATCCGGATCCTGGCCGAATTTTTAGAACCGATGCACCGGTTCCGGAGAGAAAATATCGATGACACGATCGTGTTCTTCGGTTCCGCGCGCACGAAACCTCCCGCGGAAGCAAAAGCGGAGTTAAAGGAAATGGAGGAACGGGTCGCAGAGGCAGGCGGCGAGCCCGAGGGTGAGCTAGCAGAAGATCTGGAAATTGCCCGCAACCAGGTATTTTTATCCCGCTACTACGACGATGCCGTAGAACTGGCCCGGCGGCTCACCGAATGGTCTAATTCCCTTAATTCTGTTCACCGTTTCGTGGTTACTTCAGGCGGTGGCCCGGGCTTAATGAAGGCGGCAAATAAAGGGGCCCTGGAAGCCGGGGGTAAAACAATTGGCTTAAATATCAGCATCCCCATGGAGCAAACTTCCAACCCGTACATAACCCCGGAGCTGAATTTCGAGTTTCACTACTTTTTTATGCGCAAGTTCTGGTTCATTTACCTGGCCAAAGCCCTGGTTATTTTACCGGGAGGATTTGGCACTTTAGATGAGCTTTTCGAGATACTTACCCTGCTGCAGACTGAAAAAGTAACCAAGCAGATGCCGGTGGTGATCTACGGTTCTGATTACTGGAATGAAATTATTAACCTGGATAACTTGGTCAAGTACGGGGTGATCAGCAAAAAAGACCGGGACCTGGTGCGCTTTTGCGACTCCGTCGATGATGCCTTTAATTATCTCAAAGAAGAGCTGACCAGGATCCATTTAGAAAATGAATAGGCTTAAAGGGGTTCTTATATGTCACAGGAATTGGTCCACGGATTGCGCAACGGACACCTTGAGAACATTTACCGCGGCGACGTGGTGGTAGTCAGGGCGGCTGAAAATGGTGAAGCAGAAGTAATTTGCCAGGTGGGGGACCGCTTGAAAAAAGCCTTCTGGCGTTCATCGGCAAAACCTTTCCAGGTAGTGCCCTTTATTGAAGCCGGGGGAGTAAAGCGGTATAACCTTAAAAATGAGGAGTTGGCCCTGATGTGTTCGTCACACAACGGAGAAGAGGGCCATGTTAAGGCGGTAAAGGGGCTGCTTGACAAGATTGGTTTTAAGGAAAGCGATTTGCGCTGCGGGGCGGTGATCCCCCTGCACCAGAACACGGCGCGTGAGTTTATGAAACTGCAGAAAGAATGGACCCCGCTGCACAATTGCTGTTCGGGAAAGCATAGCGGGATGCTCGGAGTTGCAGCAATTAAAGGTTATGAAACCGGCGGGTACGAAAAAATTGAACATCCCATCCAGCAGGAGATGCTCCGCACTGCCGCGGCAGTAACCGGGGTGCCGAAAGAAGATATCGGCATCGGGGTTGATGGTTGCGGCGCGCCGATTTTTTACTTACCCATCTTTAATATGGCCCGGGCTTATGCGCTTCTTTCGCAGCCCGATTTGTTTGATGATCAAAAAAGAAGCGAGGCAATTAAACAGTTGGCAGGTGCTATGACCGCGCACCCCTGGTATGTGGCGGGAACCGGCAGGCTCGACACTATCCTGATGGAAGTTACCGGCGGCAGGGTGCTGGCCAAGATAGGGGCGGACGGTGTTTACTGCGTCAGCATTATGGGCCGGGGTATCGGCATAGCCTTAAAAATAGAGTGCGGCCTGGCCAAACCGATTGAGCCGGTGATTGTGGAGCTGCTGCGCCGCCTTGGATATATCGACCGGGAAGAAGAGCAAAGTTTAAAAGAAAGGCTTGATTTTAAGGTTTACAACCGCCGCAGCGAAGCGGTTGGCGAAATAAAAGCGGTGTTTTAAACTTTAAATTGAGCGGCTTTATCGGGCGGCTATAAGGTTATAAATGTTCTTGGAAAAAAGTAACCGTAAGCGCAGCCAGCGTGCACTAAGATTCGGAACTACTGTCCGCCTGGCTTTTTTTCATTCTGTACCCGCTTAAGCGGTTGCGCAGGAACAGGTAAACCGTGGGGAAGTATTTCCCCACTATTTTTTTGGCATGGTAGAGGATAAAATCGCGGGCCAGGGCAAGCTTATTGAGCAGGCCGTGCGGTTTGTACGGGGTGACGAAAAAGCCGCTTAACGCTTTGTCTGCTGCTTTTTCCAGCGGCCCGGGCAGTTTTTCGGCCAGCTGGAACGAGAGGACAAAGGGGTCGAAGTAGCGCTGGGCAAAAATGACCTGCTTGCGCGGGAAACCGGGCTGCTCTAAAGGCACGGTGTCTTCATACTGGCGATCTTCTGCAATAAATCCTTCTTCTTTGGAGATCCGGTGCAGCTCTGTTCCCGGGTAGGGATAAAAAGAGCTGACCGAGCGCTTGCGAGGTTTCACCCGGGCATTTAACTTCACTGTTTCTAAAACTTTCGCTAAGTTTTCATAAGGAAGCCCCACCATGTTGTATCCCAGGGTCTGGATGCCTGCCTGGTGCAGCAGGTTGAACGAATTCTCGATCTGTTCGACGGTAGTGCCCCGGCGCAGAACCTTGTTCAATATTTCGGGGTTGCCTGCTTCAATGCCCTGGAAGGCAAGAAAGCAGCCCGCATCTTTTAGCAGCTCCACTGTTTCTTGATCCACCAGGTTGGGCCGCACCCGGCAGGAAAAGGGCATCCCAATTTCTTGCTTGTAGAGCGGGGCAAACCGGCGCAGCCATTCTTTGTCAAGGCCAAGAATATTGTCCATGAAATTGATGTATTCGATAAAGGAGTGCTTGTCCAGTAGCACTTTCAGGTAGTGGATTGCTCTTTCCGGGCTGCGGAAGCGCGAGTAGTTGCGTTTGTCCGGGTAGAGGTTGCGGAACCGGTGGTTGCAGCAGTAGGTGCAAGAAAAAGGACATCCCCGTGAAACCATCACCAGGGCCGTGTTGGTATCGGAAGCTTTCAAGTTTGGGTAATCGAACAAGTCGAAGTCGGGCACAGGCAAGGTGTCGAGGTCGCTGATCAGCGGGCTGACGGGATTTATTGCAATACCGCCCGGGGTGCGCACCCACAAGTTATTGATCGAGGAAATATCTTCTCCCTGTTCCAGCCTCCGGCAGAGCTCAAGCATGGGGTATTCGCCTTCACCGATACATACGGCATCGACTGCCGGGATCTCCATAATATCTTCAGGCACTAAGGTGGCATGGTATCCGCCGCAGATGATCAAGGCGGAAGGACAGGCTTCCCTGGCCCAACCGGCGATTTCTTTTAAGCGCGGGTAGTAAGTGGTGCGGGAGGTAAAGCCGATTATATCGGCATCTTCTTCCTGCAACCTGCGGGTGAAATTTTCCTTGTTTTCCGGGGCCAGCTTGTGGTAAAGGGATACTTCGTAGCCTTCCTGCTTCAAAACAGCGGACATGGAGGCGAGTCCCTCGGCGTAATTGGGTTCTTTCTGGAGCGTGCCAATGCTCCAGTAATAATCGGCATGGACGAATAGAATCTTCAATGTCATGAAAATGCTCCTAACATTTGAGATTTTCTTTTAACCTGATTCTATTTCCACCATGCATAGCGCTTATCAGCTGTGTTCTAATCCTATCATTGTTCTGTGAGTTTGAAAAGGAGCATTTTGAATTACACTAATTATAACAGTAGTTCACCGGGGGAGGCTCTTATTTTTAAAGCCCTGTGCAAATTTGGCAAGGGTTTTTTGCAATCACGGAAATGTCGATGTGCGCTGAGTTTAAAAAGGGTCATTTCGAGATTCAACTTTTATGGTAGCGGCTTGGCCTCATTTTTCTCTTTTTTACAGCTCTAAAGATCAGGTTGCTTTTTTGAGCCCCGGGTAGACATAGTAGAGCTCGGCCAGGATTACCACGATAATGCCGATAATGGCTATGGCGATTACCACTGGGTACTGCCCGCCAAATTCAGCCGGGCTGATATGTTTACTCAATATCCCGGTGAAAGACCAGATCAGGACCAACCCGTAAGCGAAGTTCCTGAATTTAATCAGCCAGTTTAACCCGATGGCCAGGGCGATAATTAGCAGGACGACCGTCCAGAATTGACTGGCAATTCCGGTCCACCCGATGCTGACAAAGAAGGTGACGAAGTTAGCAATAGTGGCTACGGTAATCCAGCCAAAGTAGACCCCGAAAGGCACCTTGATAAACCCTTTTTCATTGAAACTCAAACTTTCCCCGGAAATGATCGTGGCGATCATGTAAAGGCAGGCGAGCACCACCAGCATCAGGAGCAGTGAGAGCCAGATTACTTCGCTGTGCCAGGCCAGGATCCACAGGCCGTTGGCCACGGAAGAAATCGAAAAATAAATGCCGATTTGCTGAAATAATTCCGTGCGGCTTGCTCCTTTATCGGCCTGAAACAGACCCAGCTGGTACAAGGTGTAGCCTAGTAAGAGCAGGTAAATCAGGCCCCAAATAATAAACGTGTATGTGGCCGGAGCGAAAAGATCAAAGTACATATCGGATACTTCCCCGGTGGTGATTCCACCGATGGGCAGGGCATTGGCCAGCCCATTCATCAGAACCATAAACAGGTAGGTGACTACCACTGCTATCTTGATAAAAAAACCCTGGTTTTTGTTCATTTTTACACCCCTTCATCTAAAATTAGTTGGTAAATACAATTAAATCATACTTACTTTATTTATGCAAAAGATTGTCACAACTGTTAACATAATTTTGGTTTGTTCAGTCCGGTTTGAGCGGCCTTGCCCTTGATAAATTAAATTGAAAAAGCTGCGGAGAACCTCACCTGTCGTATGTCTGTCAAACCGCCCCTGCGGGTTAGTTGCTTTTTTAGGCCCTTAATTCTGAAGTCCTGCGCAAATTTGGCAAGACTTTTTT
>Ga0207421_10003382_pt1 | contig 19028 bp, 12 predicted proteins | sample SodLakKL_010_SED_4_FD_187542 | JGI IMG/M metagenome (GOLD analysis project Ga0207421, IMG submission 187542) | Alkaline sediment microbial communities from Lake Tanatar, Kulunda Steppe, Russia - 8KL_010_SED (SPAdes) (version 2) | ecosystem: Environmental > Aquatic > Non-marine Saline and... | reverse complement strand
AGCGTGTCTCTCTACTCCACGAAAAGTTTCTTGATCAACCCTTCGGATTACCCCGATCCGCAGCTTGTGATCAATATCGATTCCATGACGGAAGAAAGCAACACCGAGCTTCACGTCTACATGGCCCAACGCCCCAACGACTACAAGCGTGTCGCCACCATCACCGAAGCCGGGGAACACAGAATCTCCCCCCTCGATGCGATGGACGATCCCGGTTGGGCCAACACGAACATCGAATTCGTTCTCGAATCGGAAGATGAAACGGCCTATGTCCAATTCGAAAGTGTCAAATACTATCACGATGCTGAAGACGAAGATCCCGAGATCCACGATTACGGCTACGATCTTGCTCTCTATCACATGCCCCCGGGCGAACATGTCTTGACCCTCGCGGAAGGTTACGGGAGTGTTTCCATCCTTTCCCACAGAAAATACGACATCCACATGGGAAGAAGCCCCGTCATAACCCTCAATGTTGACGATATGACCGAGAGTGAGAACACGCAAGCGAATGTGTATCTCGATCCCCACGGCGACGGTGAATACGAGCTGATCGGCTCCTTCACGGAAGCCGGGGAACACGAATTCCATCCCGCCGAAGAGCTCGGTGACGTTTCGAATTTCGATTCACCACTGAAGATCGAGCTTGTGAGCGACGTGGAAGGTGCTTCTCTCGTCTTGACGAGGGCCCGCCTCGCCGATGCAAACGACCCCGACCTCGTCGATGACACACGACGTATCAGACAGTATTTCATGGACGGCGAAGGCGGTACTTTCATAACACGTCTCGGCGGCGGTGAATACAGACGCGTCGACGGCGAGGATCTCTTCGCCCGTTTCCGTTATGACCGTTATGGTCACGCTTTCGGCGACCGTGACGAAGTCATGGGATCCAGTGAATATTATGCCATTCTGGCCGCCAACCCCGAATATTGCGAAGAGGAACTCGAGCATCCGGACGGAATCGAGGGAGGCTGGGGTTTCCACGAGGAATGTCCCATCACCGCAGTGGACTCCAGGACTTCCGATGTCCCTTATGACGGACGTCAAGTCATGCACCTTGGCGATGAATCCGAACGGTTCGCCATCATCTCGAACGAAGAGTTTGAAATCAACATCGCCGAAGGACCGTATTTCGAAATCAACATCATCGACATCTTCGATATCGGTATGGCATTCGCCGACGAAGACTACAACACTGCCCTCAATCTCTACATGGATCCCGAAGGCGACGGCGAATGGCGCCTGCTCGAAACCTTCACCGAAGCCGGAACCCACGGTGTCCCCGTGCGGGCGCTTTGGGACGATGTGGATGACTTCGAGTCCAGACTGAAAATCGAATTGGTCTCTGACCACGACCTCTCCACTGCCACATTGCGCCGTATCCGCTTGATGGACGACACGACGACCATACAGAATCCCATCCGGGAATACACCGGAAGACAGATTGCCAGAAACTTCACCACCGAGGGCTCAGGAAGCCTCGAACCTGAAATCCACTACAGTTATCGGGTGACCTTCAACTATGCACGTTACGCCGGTTATGACACCATCCCCTACTACATCGCCGGCACGACCGATATGGGCCGCGATCTCTTCGCCGCAACTTTCCTCGCTTTGAGGACATCGCTCTTCCTCGGTGTCGCCGTCAATCTCGTGAACATCACCATTGGCGTTGTCTATGGTGCCATAGAAGGCTACTACGGCGGCAAGGTCGACCTACTCCTCGAGCGTTTCGCCGAAGTTATCGGCCGCGTTCCCTGGCTCGTCACCCTCAGTGTTTTTGTCGCATTGCTCGGGCCGGGCATGTCCACGCTATTCTTCATCTTGATATTCTCTGGCTGGGTAGGGATCTCAGGCATCACCCGGACCCAGTTCTACAGATTCAAACGTCGCGAGTATGTTCTCGCATCCAGGACGTTGGGCGCGAAAGACAGCAGACTCATCTTCCGCCACATCCTGCCCAACGGTATCGGTACCATCATAACCATGAGCATCCTCGCTATCCCCATGATCATCTTCATCGAGTCGACGATTTCCTATCTCGGATTCGGTATCGGTTATGGTACCCACTTCAGCATCGGCCCCTTCCGTTTCTCTGGTGTTTCCATAGGTGTCCTGCTCGCCGATGCCAGGAGGCATATCCACTCACATCCGTACCTGACCGTCATGCCGGCCATCGTCATCTCCATTCTGATGATCACCTTCAATATGTTCGGTAATGCGCTCAGAGACGCATTCAATCCTTCGCTAAGGGGCGTTGAATGATGGAAGAAAGAGAAACCAAGTTACTCGTAGAAGATCTCGCCATCTCCTTTTGGACCAACCAAGGTATGGTGCGCGCCGTCCGCGGTGTGAGCTTTGAACTCAAAGAACAGGAAACACTTGCCATCGTCGGTGAGTCCGGCTCCGGTAAATCTGTCACGAACCGCGCCATCATGGGGATTCTCGCAGGCAACGGTGTCATCAACCGTGGGAAGATCATGTATGACGGGCAAGATTTGACCAAGATCGAGGAAGAGGACTTCCACCGCATCCGCGGTGACCGCATCGGCATGATTTTCCAGGACCCCATGTCCAGTCTGAACCCGATCATGCGGATCGGCAAGCAGATCACCGAAGGCATGCTCATCAACGGGAAACGCTTGAAACGCCGTTACAAACAAGAAGTGAACAAGGTCAAGCAGGAACTCAAGAACGCCAAGCGTGAGAAAGACCGTCTGATCAAAGAATACAAGGATACCTTCAAGGGTCCGAAGCGCGAGATTCGCGAATTGAAATCGGAATATCGCACCAAGAAGAAATCCTTGAAGCGGAAACACAAGAAGACACGTGGGCGTGAACTCAAGGAGCAACTACGCCAAGACATCGCCGAACAAAAGGCTTTGATTCCTTCCAAGGAAGAACGCCTCGATTTGAAGGCGCAACTGAAAAAGGACCTCGAGCCCGTCCAAAAGAAGATCAAGCCCGCCCGCGAAAAATTCAGACAGCGGAAAAAAGAGGTTCGCGAAGGCATCAAGAAGGACTGGCGCGAAAAGAAAGAAAGCACCCGCGAGCAAATCCGCAAAGTCCGCGAAGAGACAGAGAAGAAGATCCAAAACAACCCGGAAGAAAAACGAAAACTTCGCAAGGAGCGCCGCAAGAAAGTAACGAACCTCCACGAAGAACAGCGTCGCTTCAAGAAAGTGACCAGAAAAGAGGCGAAGGAACGCGCACTGAAAATCATGAGTGAAGTCGGCATCCCCGAACCTGAGAGGCGTTTCCGCCAATACCCGTTCCAGTTCTCGGGCGGCATGCGCCAGCGTATCGTCATCGCCATCGCCCTGACGGCCGACCCCGATGTCCTGATTTGTGACGAACCAACGACCGCGCTCGATGTCACCATCCAACAACAGATTCTCGATTTGATCAAAAAGTTGAAGGTAGAGCGCAATCTTTCGGTCATCTTCATCACGCACGACCTCGGCGTTGTCGCGAACATGGCCGACCGTGTCGCGGTGATGTATGCCGGTAAGATTGTCGAAATCGGCACGTCCGACGACATATTCTACAACCCGAAACACCCATACACCTGGGCCCTCTTGTCTTCGATGCCCAACCTCGATACGATGGAGCGGCTCACCGCTATCCACGGCACACCGCCGGACATGTTGCATCCTCCGAAGGGAGACGCCTTCGCCGAGCGGAACGAATATGCGATGAAGATCGATTTCGAAGAAGAGCCGCCCTTCTTCAAGATCAGCGACACCCATTATGCGGCGACATGGTTGCTGCATAAAGATGCGCCGAAAGTGGAACCTCCCGAAGGGCTGCGAGACAGAATCAAGCAGATGTTGGACTCACATGACAAGGAAGGGGCGTTAGCAGATGGCGACAGCACAGCAGACTGATAAACAACCCATCCTCAGTGTAAAGGATCTGAAAACCCATTTCACAAGCGGTATCGGAAAGAACAAGCTCGTGGTTCACGCCGTTGACGGTGTCTCCTTCGACATCTACAAAGGAGAGGTCTTCGGTCTGGTCGGTGAATCCGGCTGCGGAAAGACAACGACAGGCAGAACCATCATCCGTCTTTATGAACCGACCGACGGGGAGATCTTTTTCAAGGGTGTGCGTATCGGTGCGGGCGTGCAGTCCGTGGACCGCGGAATCAAGCACACGAGAAAACAAACTTTCCGCGAAGCCCGCAAACTCCGCAAGGAGATGCGTGTCAAGCTCCGTGACACGGAAACCATGGGCGAAAAAGAGAAAATCAAGAACGAATACGAAGAAAAAATCGAAGCACTCAAAAAGTCGCGCGACAAGAAAATCTCCGAGCTCCGCGAGGAACGTCAGAAGCGGAAAGATGACACCAAAGAGAAGAACACCAAGCTCATGCGCGACATCCAGATGATCTTCCAGGATCCCATCGAATCTCTCAATCCCCGCATGACGGTCAAGGAGATCATCGCCGAAGGTCTGCGTATCGCCGGAATGAAAAAGGAAAAGATCATCACCCAGAAAGTCCACGAGGTGTTGGAGATTGTCGGACTCCGTCGCGAACACGCCAACCGCTATCCCCACGAATTCAGCGGCGGCCAACGACAACGCATCGGTGTCGCCCGCGCTTTGATCGTCAGCCCGGACTTCATCATCGCCGATGAGCCGATCAGCGCCCTTGACGTTTCCATCCAGGCCCAGGTCATCAACCTCTTGGACGATTTGCGTCAGGATCTCGGATTGACCCTCATGTTCATCGCGCATGACCTCTCCGTCATCAAGTACTTCAGCGACCGCATCGCGGTGATGTATTACGGGAAACTTGTCGAGCTCGCCTCGAAAGAGGAACTCTTCAAGAATCCCTTGCATCCTTACACCAGATCCTTGCTTTCGGCCGTTCCTCATCCTGATCCACGTTATGAGAAGACACGGAAACGTATCGACTACAACCCGTCCATGCACGACTACAAGGTTGACACTCCAAAACTCACAGAAATCAAGGACGGTCACTGGGTTCTCGCAAACAAAGCGGAATTGGAGGAATACAAACAAAGGCTGGTCGATTGATCATGAAAACATTCCTTTTCACTTTCCTCTTCATGGCCGGTTTCATCCTCTTGTTGTTTTTGACTTGGCACGGTCGCTCGTTTGTCGATTTTCGCTTGCTTTCCGACTACGAGACCAACAATTCCCTTCGTGACCTCGCCGAATCCATGCAGCTTGTGGGGTTGTTCGGTTTCTTCATCGGCTTGATTCTCGTGACCGGATCCGCGGAGATGTTCATGGCGATCGGATACACCATGAAGAGCGTTTTCCGCCGCCACCGCCAGAAATACGACGGCGAGACCTACTACGATTACGTTCAGAGGAAGAAGACACCCAAGAGGTTCACCACGTTTTCCGTCTCCGTCTTCCTCCTCGGAATCGCCTTCTTCGGAATCGCCTACTATCTGGTGGAGAGTCTCGGACTCTGAAGCGGGCGTGACACAAGGAGAAAACACGGCCCGGTGCAGATGACCGGGCCTTTTCTTTCTCAAAAGATTCATATACGTTCGTTTTACGGAATACACACAAATAACGGAGTGATACGACATGAAAAAGACCATGATATTGTTTTTGTTCCTTTTTACCGTCTTGCTTCTTTCCTCATGCGGGAAAACGGCCGACACCCACCTCGTGTTCAATCCTTATGAAGGCGTGGATTGGCATGCGCACGAACAGGTCAAAGGGAACCTCCACACCCACACATCGCGTTCTCCGTGTGCCGACGGAACCCCCCATGATGTCGTCGACCTCTATCATGAACTCGGCTACGGCATCTTGGCCTTGACGGACCACGACCTCATCACCTACCCCTGGGACTTCTTCGCCTACTCGGCCTCCTTCGAAGACCGCGACCCCGACGAACTCGGCATGCTCGCCATCCCCGGGAATGAACTCACCGGCCCGAGAACCCGTGTTCTTCACGACATGGTGGTGCTCTTCACCGAATATGAGGACTACGAGATGGATTTCGACACCTGGATGGAAGAAGTCCACGAAGAAGAGGGATCTTTCATGTTCTTCGCCCATCCCGGACGCTATTGGACGTATTTCTTCACCTATGAAGAAGGTGAGGAGTTCTCTCCCGAATGGTTCATCTCCTATTTCGAGGAATACCCCCTGGACACGCTCCTCGGTCTGGAAGTCTTGAACCGCAGGAACCGCTATCCGCATGATCGCGCACTCTGGGACCGCATCCTCCTCGATATGATGCCAAAGAGACCGGTCTTCGGTTTCGCGAACGACGATTTCCACGGAGATTCGCTGGATGACTACATCGGGCATTCCTTCGGCCGCTATCTCTTGACCGATCCCACCGACAAAGAGGCGTTCCGCGAAATCCTTCTCGCCGGGGAGTTCTATATGTCCCACACCCGCCGCACAGGAGACAAGGCGCCCATCATCGAAGAGATTACCGTCAACACCGAAGAACGCTACATCGAGATCCACGGCAGTCATTATGACGAGATCCGCTGGTTCCATGGTATTCGCGAGGACAACCTCTCCCAAGAGGTCCATGTCGGAGAGAGGTTTTACTACGGACGTTTCGAAGGAAACTATGTGCGTGCGGAACTCGTCTTCGAAGGTGATGACGAGCACAGTGAATCCTGGTCGCTCACGCAACCTTTCGGTTTCAAAGACGCAGCCGATTGAACAATCCTGACAAGGAGGGTGGATGGTCTTGAGGACCGCATGGCAAGGGATTCTCGAACCTTTCCGGAAAAACCTCCTCACACTCGTCGCTTTCGAAATCTTCTATCGGGTAGTGGGAATCATGGTGGTCTTTCCTCTCGCCCGTTCTCTTTTCGTGCTCTCATTGCGGCTGCAAGACAAGACCTACATCACAAACCGGATGCTCATCGACTATCTCCAAAGCCCCGCAACCCTCGGTCTGCTCGGTGTGCTCACGATGATCCTCACTTTGTATGTGGCCTTGGAGTTCGTCTTTCTCGCTATCTTGATCGAACGCGGACGGCAAAATGAGAGAATCGGTTTCTTCGAGCTCCTCCGGACGGGCGGGAAAAGGTCTGTCGGCGTGTTCAAGCGACACCATGTCAAGTTCGTCCTGCCCGCAGCCCTTCTCTTTTTCCTCTTGGAAGCGATCCACATATCGCCCATGGCGGGAACCTTGACACTGCCGGCCTATGTTGTCGAGCAGCTCACCGACATCTTCATCTTGCGACTCTCGCTCGCACTCCTGCTAGTCCTTCTCTTTTTTCTCTTCATACAGACCGCCCTCTTTCTGCCGGCCTATATCCATGACGGCCTTGCCCCTTTGAAAGAGAAGCGGCTCATGAAGGGATGGCAAAGACGCAAACTCCGTATGGCGGCGGAGTTTTTGACACTGAATGTCCTCTTGAACGTCGCGCTTTATGCCCTATTCGCCCTCATCGTCCTCTTTGTGGCCTTTTTTGCGCACTTGTTGCTCGGAGCGGCCTTCATCCTCGGTCTGGTCCTCGCCTCGATCCACGCCATATATGTGGTGTTGGGCCTTTTGGCGAGCATGGTCCTCATCCCCTTGAACTACAGTCTCGTCGCGAGTTGGCATTGGCGTTTCCTTCCCGAGGAGGCCTTGACAAGGCGAAAGGACGAACAAATTTCGCAAAGAAGACCGTTTTCGCCCCGCTGGAAGGTTGTCCTCTTCTTGTTGGTGGGCCTCTTTCTCGTCGGGAACTATTTCACGGTGCGGGATGTCATGTCCGAAGAGCGGAGCGCCATCGACTATTTCAACCATCCCTATATCGTCGCCCATCGCGGGGCCTCGATGGATGCGCCCGAAAACACCATGGCCTCGATCGAGGAAGCCATCCGGCAGCGAGCGGACTTTGTCGAATACGACGTCCGTCTCACCAAAGACAAAGAGGCCGTCCTCATGCATGATGCAACGCTCTCGAGGACGACAGACGCACCTTCAGGGACACGGGTCACGGATCTGACACTAGCCGAGATCCGCATGCTGGATGCCGGGAGCCATTTCAGCGCGGAATTCGCCTCCGAAAAGGTGCCCACACTGGAAGAGGCCGTCAAGTTGGCCCAAGGTCGGATTGACCAGTTCATCGAACTGAAGGTGTCGGATCCCCATCTCGAGGCGGAAGTGTTGCGGCTCTTTGCCGAATACGACCTTTATGGCGAGGTCCGCGTGCTCTCTTTCGACGCTGACCAGCTCCGAAGGATCAAACAAGCGGACGAAGACATCGAGACCGTCTATCTCGTCGGACTCTTCTTCGGAAGCATAACCCCCATCGTGGAGGATGAGGCCATCGACCACGTGGCCTTCGAGATGAACACTTTGCGGGAGAACCCCCATTGGGTCGAAAGACTGAAACGAAACGGCAAGGAGGTCCACGTCTGGACGGTGAACGACAGGGATTTGATGCGGGAGGCGGTCCGGCTCGAAGTGGACGGGATCATCACCGACCTTCCCCTCGTGGCCAGAGAGATCGCCTACGAAAAGAACACCCCGACGTTTTTCGCCGAGGTGCTCCGACTCCTTTTCAGTCCATGAGACGTTATCCAAAAAAGTCCCCCTCTCAAAGCAGGGGGACTTTTTTGCACAAAGCGGGGAAGAGGGCGAAACCGGCAATGCTCACGAGGAAGAAATGGAGGAAGTCGAGAGCGTCTTTGAGCGGGGCGTCGGCGGAGAGGCCGAAGGCGTCGACGAAAGCGCCGAGAAGCACGAGGACGCTCACGGTGAATACGCTTCCCGTGACGAAACGGAAAACCTTCCATTTCGGAGGGATGACAGTCGAGAAGTCGATGAAGCGTTTCTCGATGAAGACGGCGACCATGAAACCTACGAGCAGCCCATAGCGGCGGAAGAAGTCCTCCACCCCGACAAAGAAGGCGCCCGGCAGCAACAATAACAAGACGATCACATAGAAGAGATGGAGCTTTTTTTCGTCATGGCGGAATTTGTCAAAGAAATGATAGAGGACGAGCGCTGTCGCGACGCCGATGAGGCTTCCCACCACGACATCCTGCAGATAGTGCATGCCGAGGAACATCCGGCTCAACCCCATGAGCACCATGACCAAAGCGGCAAGGAACCAGAGGAGATAGGTCCCTTGGTAGCGGGCGACGGCGGAGAACATCGAAACGCTTCCCTGAGCGTGACCGCTCGGGAATGACGTCCCCTTCGGGGGGATGCGCCGGATGTTCTTGACATCATTCTCATGGGCCACAATCGGCCTTTCCAAGAGGAAGAGGCCCTTGAGGATGTTGTTCAGGGTGGTGGCCACACCGAGGGTGAGCCCGAGGAACTCCCCCGTCTTTTTGTTGAAGGTCCAATAGAAGAAGCCGAGGAGAATGAAGAAGAACTCGGGGGCTCCGAGGAAACTCACGGCCCGGAAGAAAATCTCCGTGAAGAGGTTGTGATGTTCCTGCAGGTTCAATATCAGATCCTTCTGCCATTCGAGAAACATGTACTCACCTCAAGAAGAATTGTGGAAAGTCATTCTTTCGGGGAGGGACTGTGGACGACGACTTGCGGGAAGGGGATTTCGATGCCGTTGGCGTCGAGAATCTCTTTGACGCGTTGGCGTAATAGTCTTTCAACGCCCCATTGGGTCATCGGCACGGTCTTGACGACAATGCGGAGGTTGACGCCGCTTTCGGCGAGGTCGGTGACCCCGAGGATGCGGGGGGCTTCGAGGAGATTCTCGTCCTCTTCACGCAGTTTCGGCAGTTCCTTCCCGAGGATTTCGATCGTTTCGGCGACATCTTCCTTGTAGGCGATGGAAAAATTGACGATAGCGAGCGAATCGGCCATGTTGAAGTTGGAAACGGGGTCGATGCTGCCGTTGTTGAAGATGCGGACCTCGCCCGTGAAACTCTTGACCTTGGTCGTTTTCAAGCCGATGTCGGTGACCTCGCCGCTGAAACCTTGGATTTGCACCCAGTCGCCGATGTCGAAATGGTGCTCGAAGACGATGAAAAGGCCGCTGATGAGGTCGTTGATGAACTTCTGGGCGCCAAGACCGATCACGAGGCCGATGATCCCGAGACCGGCGAGGGCGGGACCGATGTTCACGCCCATGATCGCGAGGATGACGATGATGACGACGATGCCGATGAGGTATTTGATGACGCTCAACGAGATTTTCGTGATGGTCTGTTTCCGGCGTTGGTTGGGAGAGGGTTTCCGTCCCACACGATAGAGGGCGACCTTTGCCATCTTGTGGATGCCGAGCGCCACGACGAGTGTGATGAGGATGCCGATGATGCGGGGCATGTTCTCCTCGAGGAAGACGGGCATGTTTTGGAAGAAATTGCCAAGCATGTCGGTGACGTCATAATCCCAAAGATCGAGGATGACGAAGATGCCCGCCACCATCAGGGCGATGAGGAGGACATAGCTTGTCATGACGAAGCTCTGCCGGATGACAGCCTTCCTTTTTTCGATCACGGTGCGGTGGGCAAAGAACAACGCCAGGAGAAACAAGATGATGCCGACCGTGATAACGGTCGCGAGACCGGTGTTCGCGGTGATGGTCGTGGTAAACATTCCATATCCCTCCATGCATGGTGTGTGTTATGTTGCTATTGTATCATACATGCTGGCAGAAGGCATAATGGGGAAACATCCGCACCGGCACGAAAAGATTGTTGTCATGATCCCCTTTTTGATTGACCGGCGCTGAAGCTGTGTGTCAAGACGCTTTTTCCATCCTGACAGGCTTCTATCGCGTGTTTCTTATGTTATAATGGAAAAAACGGATACCACACCGGTGGCGAAAGGAAAGATGCAGCTATGCTGGACAATGATATCGAGAAGACAATCGTGAGTCGAGAAGAGATCGGCAATATCACAAAGCGTCTCGGCGATGGACTCACCCGCGACTACAAGGGCAAGTATCCGATCCTCGTCGGCATCCTCAAAGGCTGCATTCCGTTCATGAGCGACCTCATGAAACATCTCGACTTCCATCTGGAGATCGGCTACATGGATGTGTCGAGCTATTTCGGCGGCTTGACGGGCGCTGTCGATGTGAAAATCGAGATGGATTTGAACATCCCGGTAAAAAACCGGTATGTCCTCATCGTCGAGGATATCGTCGATTCGGGACGCACTTTGCATGCGGTGATCAGGCTTTTGGAACACCGTGGGGCGAAGGATGTCAAAGTCGTCACCCTCCTCGACAAACCGGAAGGAAGGAAAGTCGAATATGTTCCCGAGTATATCGGCGTCACCATTCCCAAGGTCTTTGTCGTGGGATATGGCCTCGATTATGAAGGTCGCTATCGGAACCTGCCCTATGTCGGCCTTTTGAAACCCGAGATCTATGAAAATGCGTGATTCCACCGAAAAGAGAAGAAGCCGGCGGTTCGAACCGTCGGCTTCTTTATTGTGTGCGTCTCATTCTTGCAGGAGGGCTTTCTTTAGGAAAGCCGCAAAAAGCGGATGGGCCCGGTTGGGTCGCGATGCGTATTCGGGGTGGTATTGGACCCCGAGGTAGAAAGGGTGACCTTTCAGTTCGACGATCTCCGCCACATCATCCGCCGTGTTTCTTGCCGAAATTTGCAGTCCCGCTTCAATCAATGCTTCGGTGTAGTTGTCGTTGAGTTTGTAGCGATGCCGATGGCGCTCCCCGATGGAATGTGCACCATCATAGATCTCGCGGGCCAAGGAGCCTTCCGCAAGGAGCATGTCATGGCGGCCGATGCGCAAGGTGCCGCCGAGGTCGGTCTTTTCTTTCTGTTCGGGCGGGAGATGGATGACAGGATGCGGTGTTTTGGGATCGACCTCGCAGCTCGCCGCGCCTTCGAGACCGAGGACATTCCGGGCGTATTCGGCGACCATCATGTGCATGCCGTAACAGATCGCGAGCAAGGGGATGTTTCGTTCTCGCGCATAACGGCAGGCGAGAATCTTCGCTTCGGCTCCGCGGGAGCCGAAACCGCCGGGAACGACAATGCCTTGGACGCCCGCGAGCCTCGCGGCGAGGGACTTCTCGTCCACCTCATCGGTCGAGATGAAATCGAGCGTCGTCTTCACCCTGTGATGGAAACCTGCATGCCGAAGAGCCTCCGCGAGGGAGATGTAGGCGTCCTTGGTGGCGACATATTTGCCGACGACAGCGATCCGGACTTCTTGTTTGGTGTTCTTGATCCTTTCCACAAGACCGGTCCATTCCTCGATGTCGGCCTCTTTGTCGGGATAGCCGAAGTGACGGCACACGAGGCGGTCGAGACCTTGTTCTTTCAAGCTGATGACGGCCTCGTAGATGATTTCCTCGTCTCGCGCCTCGATGACGGCGCCCTTGTCGACATCGCTGAAAAGGGAGATTTTGTTCTTGACATCTTCGTCGAGGGCCCTTTCCGTGCGGAGGACCAGGATGTCGGGATGGATGCCGAGGCTTTTCAGTTCCTTGATGCTGTGCTGGGTCGGTTTCGATTTCAGCTCTTTCGCGGCTTTGAGATAGGGCACGAGCGTGCTGTGGATGTAGAGGGTGTTCGCCCTTCCCGCATCGTGCCGCCATTGACGGATGGCTTCAATAAAGGGGAGGGATTCGATGTCGCCGACCGTGCCGCCGATCTCGACGATGACGATGTCGGCGTCCGACTCTTCGGCGGCCTTTTCCATCTTGTCCTTGATGGCATCCGTTATATGGGGGATGACCTGGATGGTCGCTCCGAGATAGTCGCCGCGGCGCTCCTTGTCGATGACCTCAAGATAAATCTTGCCGGCGGTGATGTTGGAAAGTTTTGTGAGGTTCTCGTCGATGAAGCGTTCATAATGGCCCAGATCCAGGTCGGTCTCCCCGCCGTCTTCGGTGACGAAGACCTCTCCGTGTTGACGAGGACTCATCGTGCCCGCATCGACGTTGATATAGGGATCGAATTTCTGCATGAAGACTTTGAGCCCGCGGCTTTTGAGGAGCCTGCCGAGGGAAGATGCCGTGATGCCCTTACCGATGCTGGAAACGACGCCGCCCGTCACAAAGATGAATTTCGTCCGTCCATCCATGGTAACAACCTCCTCGTTATAGGGAAAACGCTCCCCGTCCGGGGAGCGCTTTCGTTCGCCCACCGTTATCGTATCAGATTCAGGAATATTTGGCAACCGCCAACATGGATGTCGGCACTTCTCGGGCGAAAATTCGCGGTTTTTGTCAAGCGGTCACACCTCTTGCATGGAAGGGGAGATTTGTTATAATGCGTTTTGGGAGGAATCACGATGACCGAAGAAGAACGCAGTGAGATGCTCTCGAAGATGGACATCCGCAAACTCCTCCACAAGCTCGCCATTCCCGCGATCGCGGCGATGATCTTCAACGCCCTCTACAATCTGATCGACACGTTCTTCGTCGCCCGCGGTGTCGGCGAGGTCGCCATCGGCGCCCTTTCCATCGCCTATCCCGTCCACATGATCGTCCTTTCCACGGGGCTCATGGTCGGTATCGGCAGCGCCTCTGTCTTTTCACGCGCTTACGGACGGAGCGATAAACGCTCGATGCACCGGGCGGTGGGACACGCCCTCGTGTTGAACCTCGCCTTCTCGCTCACCATCACCCTTGTGGCGTATTTTTTCATGGAAGACCTCTTGCGACTTTTCGGGGCGAGGGATGAGGAACTCCTACGTTACGCGGGCGAATATCTCTCCATCATCCTCATCGCTCTTTTGCCCTTTTCGCTCTCCATCACTTTCCACCATCTCACACGCGCCGAAGGCAGGGCCAAGGTCGCCATGCTCTCGCTTGTCATCGGGGCGGTCTTGAACATCATCCTCGACCCCTTTTTCATCTTCGATTTCGGCCTCGGTCTTGGTGTCCAAGGCGCCGCCTGGGCCACCGCGGCCGGAAAGACGGCCTCCTGCGTCTATATTCTCATCCAGGCGCATCGACCCGAATCGGCGCTTTCCATCCATATTCCCTCGCTGTTTCCCTTGAGTCCGAAGATGGTCGGAGAGATTCTCGCCGTCGGGTTCCCTTCTTTTGTGCGGGTTGCCTTGGGCGGATTCATCGTCATCATCGTGAACAACCTCATCAACGTCCACGCCCCGGCGGGGACGGCCGCGCTCTATATCGCTATCTACGGGGTCATCAACCGCTTGATCCGCTTTTCCCTCATGCCGGGGCACGGTCTTGTACAAGGCATGATTCCCATTGTCGGTTTCAGCTATGGCGCGAAATACTTCCAACGGCTCAAGGATGTCATGGGTTATGCGTCGAAACTGCTCCTCACATATTTCACCATTGTCCTTGTTTTGATCATGGCGTTCGCCACCCCGCTCTTTTCCCTCTTGTCTCCCGAAGAAGACGCCTTCTTCATCAGCGAAGGCGCCCGCGCCTTCCGCATCGTCGCCCTCGGGTTCACCTTCGTGACCTTCCAGGTCATCCTCTCGAGCGCCTATCAGGCGATGGGAAGGCCTCTCCGCGCCTTTCTCGTCGCGCTGTCGAGAAGGTTCATCGTTTTCATCCCCTTCGCCTTCCTCCTCACACACCTTTTCGGTGTCCAAGGTATATGGTGGACATTCTTCGTGGCCGACTTCGTCACGGGAACCCTCTCCTATCTGGCCTACCGCTACGAGGTGCGATCCCTTCAAAAATGGAAACACCAAGGCGAGTCCGTCGCTTGAGAAGAAATCGCGATCCGGAGAAAATGGTCGCGATTTTTTCATTTCCGAAAAAAACAAGCCCGGGAATGATACAATGGGACATGAGAAGGTCTCATGCAGAAAGAGGGTCGCCCTATGGAGAAAGCACTGCGCATAAACAAAGAGGTGCAACGCGCCTTGAAAGAAAAAAGGGGCGTCGTGGCGCTCGAGTCGACGATCATCGCGCACGGCATGCCTTATCCCGCCAATATTGAGACCGCTTTGGAATGTGAAAGGATCATCAGGGAAAACAACGCGGTGCCCGCCACCATCGCCATCATGGACGGCATCATCCGCGTCGGTCTGGATGAAGACGAAATCCGCACGCTCGCCAAGACGGAAGATGTCATCAAAGCGGGAAAAAGAGACATCGCCCATGCCGTGAGCGAGAGGAGAACAGCCTCTACCACGGTTTCTGCGACCATCATCGCCGCCAAGATGGCGGGCATCGCCGTATTCGCCACCGGCGGCATCGGCGGCGTCCATCGCGGTTTTGATAAGACTCTCGACGTCTCGAGGGATCTCGAAGAACTCGCCGCAAACGACATCGTTGTGGTATGTGCCGGGCCGAAAGCCATTTTGGACCTTCCGGCCACGGCGGAATGTCTGGAAACGAAGGGTGTCGAGGTCATCGGTTTCCGAACGGACGAGATGCCCGCTTTCTATTGTCGAAAAAGCGGTGTGGGGGTCTCACAGCGACTCGACGACGCTGCCGACATCGCGCATCTCATGCGGGTGAAATGGTCTCATGGTCTTGCGGGCGGCATCCTCGTGACGAATCCTTTGCCGAAAGATGTGGCACTTCCTTCCGGTTTCGTGGAAAGGATCATCGGCAAGGCGCTTTCCGAAGCCGACCGACAAGGTGTTTCCGGCAAGGCGCTCACCCCCTTCTTGCTTGCCGAGATGAAAAAGGCTTCCGACGGAAAAAGCCTGGAAGCGAACAAGGTTCTCGTGAAAGAGAACGCCCGACTTGCGGCGAAAATCGCCCGCGAATACGCAAGACTCGTCCATACGGATTGATTATTCTCGGGAAAGAGCGGATCCCATGGAAGCTTTCGCTTTCGCTTCCGAACGTGTGAGCCGCTTGGACGCATTCATGGAACGCTATCTGCAGGCGGAAACAAGCGAGGAAAAACGGACTCTCTATACGAGTGCAAGAAGGATATCGAATCTGTCCCCCCCTCGACATCTTCCATCTGAAGATGTATGGCCGAAAGGCCGACCTTACGGCGCCGCCCATCAAGGAAAGCGCCGACCGTTTCGGACCCTTTTCCAAGAGCCTTACGAGACATCGTCTACAAGAGCCTCGCCACCCGCCACATCCGCTATTTTGGCATACGTGACGAGAAGAAACGTTATCGCGGCGTGCTGGATGCCTCCCTGGACATCAGCCGCATCCAAAAACTCGAAGGGGAGAAACAACTCCTCGATGGGAAGGAGTGCTCTCCCCTTGCGGCGACTTGCCGCCCGGGTGTCTCCGCAAGGGTCTTAGGATGAATTTCTCTCATTTCGTTTTTATTCAGAGCCAAATGATATATAATGTTATTATAATACGTTTCGCACGGGATATTCGCTTTGCATGAAAACACACATTTCACAAGGAAAAGGCTCCAATACCGCTATTTCCGGATTCTTCCATAGAGTCCGCACGTCATTGGCAAATATATACCGCGGAAGGGGTTGTTCTCATGGACGCTTTACCGGAAAACCTTGATTTCCAACTCTATTTCACCCTCTTTTTCGTACTCCTTGTCGTCCTCGGGATGCTTTTCGGTTTCTTACGAGGAGCGAGGAACTCGGCGTACGCGCTGGGGGTGAAAATTCTATTCTATGTCCTCTTTTTCATCACCCTCATACCGATGACGAACTTCCTTTGGACACTCGAGATACCCGCCGCCATGGGGGCGCTGGCTGACGTCGTCCCCGAGGCCCGAGGGGCGAAGAACCTCCAAGAAGCCGTGATGTTGATCCTCGAAAGCGGCATCGGCGAAGATATGAGCGGTCTCTTGTCCCATAATGCCGTCATAGCCCTCATCGAGGGCGTGGCGCTTTTCGCATTGAAGATCGTCTATCTCGTCATCTATTTTTCAATCTTCAAGATCATCTATCATCTCATCTTCTTCATCGTCAGACTCTTCGTCTTCCCCCGCAAGAAAAGAAAGAAGAAGACTTGGGCCTCCCGGGGCATCGGTGCCGGTATCGGCGCTTTTTCCGGACTTGTCAGCATCTTCGTCTTCTTGATCTTCTTCGGCGGACTCATGAGCATCAACGAGAGCCTCGTGTCGATATTCGACGAGGCCGGTGATGTCATTGCAGAAGAGGATGCCCATTCTGTGTCCCTCGTCCATGACCCCGATGCTCCGGCCCAACAAGCCCCCTTGGAACCCGGCGACCCCGAAGAGGCTCTGGAATTTTTGCGGGATGTCGTCGAAGCCTACAACAACAATCCCTTCGTCGAGATTTTCAGTGAACTCCGACTCACCGACGAAGTGACCGGAAGAGAGACCGAATTGCACCTCCATCTTTTCGACATGATCTTCTCCTTCGATTACTATTTCGAGTATGAAGGAGAAGGCGAAGGCGGAAATGACGAAAATCCCGTCATCGAACGCCGGGTTTCCTTCCGCAAGGAGCTTTCCATCGTGGCCGAAGTCGCCGGCATCGCCCTTAGTTCCGACTACATGGAATCCTCGGACCTCGCCGACATCTCGGGCGACGACATCCGCGCCGCCTTCCGGGCGCTTTCTAGTTCCGACCTTCTCTCCGTCGCCATCCCCGTCGCCATCGAAGCGGGCGCCGACTTCTACGAAGATGTCGACCTCGAAGACGACGTCCGCCGAGAGATCTATGCCATCCCTTGGGACGAAGAGATCGACCAGTTCGGTGCCATCGCCGCGTTGGCTTTCGATATCATACATCATGCCGGCCTTATGGATGACGAGACCGATTACGAGACCGTCACCATCGATGGCGACGATGTCCGCGATCTTTTCGACCATCTCGCCGAAAGCAACCTCGTGACCCTTTCCGCCTTCGTGGCGATGGAGCTCGCCATCGACATGATGGATGAGAACATGCAAGCGATCATCACCGTCCCCGAAGGAATCGAATGGGACAAGGAGTTCCGCGCTTTCGGCGCTTTCATCGGTGCTGTCGTCGATACCGGCGTCACCGTCGGCGAACTCCAAGACGGCGACCCGAACGTCATCCTGGAAGCCATGGCGGATCTCGACACGACCATCGCGCTCGATTCGCTCCTTTTCAGCCACGCCCTCAAGAACATCCTCGCGGGCGAAGGCGACTTCGAACAACTCGAGATGCTCGTCGCGCATGACGACATCCTCTGGTTCGACGAATGGGACGATGACGACGAGATTCTGGAGAAAGGCGAACTCCGCCGCATCCTTCTCGCCTTGAACGAGATGATGCGCGTCGCGAGCAAGATCGATTTCGATGACATCGGGCCCGATGTCATCGTCCATTTTGACAAAGAGGCCTTTGACGCTTTGATGGCCTCCGACATCCTCGCCCACACCATCGGCAACCAGCTTGTCGACATGGCCGAGGAACAAGACATCCTGACCATCCCCCACACCGTGAAAGTGAACGTCAAGGTTGATGCGGAAGATGTTCCCATCATCATCCGCGACGAATTGACGAGAATCTATGACGCCTTCATGCTCTTGGACCTCGAGGATGTCGATTTCGACGAATTCGACGCCGAAATCGAAGGAATCATCATCAGCGCCCTCGCTACGGAAGAGGATCCGACCGTCCTCGACGAAGAGAAGGCCGACACTTTGCTCGCCTCCGAAATCCTCCATGCCACGGTGTCGACTTTGCTTCTCGATATGAGCGCGGAAGCCGACGACTTCCTCGTTGTCCCCCATTACGACAGTGAAGCGCATCCGATCCGCACCACGGACGATGTCGACGACATCGAATATGTGAGCCGCGATGAATTCAAAAACGTCCTCCGCGGCATTCTTTCTCTCGATTTGACGAATTTTGAGGATTTCGAGAACATCGGTCTCGACCTCATCACGGAAAACATCTCCACGCTCCTCGATTCGGCCATCCTCCATGCCACGGTATCGAAGCTCATGATCGACATGAGCGATGTGGAAGAGGGCGAGGACCAATTCCTCTTCGTTCCCCACTTCACGGAAGACTATGATGATGACGCCCCCGAAGACCGTGCGACCTGGGTACGTTTCACCGTCGGTCCGGAACCGGAGCCGGAAGAAGAGGACAAGCGGATCGAGTACATCGCCAAGAGTGAATTGGAGAATGTCGTCGGCGCGATTGACGTCATTGGCGATTTCGCCAGCTTCGACGATTTCGAGGGTCTGGATGACATCTCTCTCGCCGATATCCATGTGAACATCGACACCATCCTCGATTCCGCCAT
>Ga0207421_10003381_pt1 | contig 19031 bp, 18 predicted proteins | sample SodLakKL_010_SED_4_FD_187542 | JGI IMG/M metagenome (GOLD analysis project Ga0207421, IMG submission 187542) | Alkaline sediment microbial communities from Lake Tanatar, Kulunda Steppe, Russia - 8KL_010_SED (SPAdes) (version 2) | ecosystem: Environmental > Aquatic > Non-marine Saline and... | reverse complement strand
CTGCCTATAAGGACAACAGTGGTCACCGCCGCTCCGGAAACCACGTCCCTTACCAGGCGTTTCATCTGCTGCTCCCGGACGTCCCGCTCCCTGTCCTCGCTTTCTTTTTGTTCAGTGCCGGCATGGACAACCTTGTAACCGCTCTCTTCCACTGCTTTCTGCAGGGAAGCAAGCGTTTCCGGACCGCCTGTATATGTGATCAGTGCACGCTCAGAGGCAAAATTCACCTCTGCCTGCAGCACTCCGGGGACATCCCGAAGGGCCTTTTCCACACGGCGCACGCAGGAGGCACAGGTCATGCCCTCTATATCCAGAACCGCCTGGCGCTGGTCCACGGGTTCGGCACCAAAACCGATGCTTTCCACAGCCCCTGTCAACTCTGCAACAGGAACCCGGTCTTCCAGGAAGACAGAGGCCCTTTCCGTGGAAAGGTTGACTTCAGCGGTTCTTACCCCTTGAATATCTGTAAGGGCCTTTTCCACCCGGCGTACGCAGGAGGCACAGGACATGCCGGTAATTTTCAGGATAACCAAAGGGTTGTTTTTACCGGAGTTTTCATTCAAAGACTCCGGGGGCTTGTCCAGCCCGAAAGTTTTTTTGTCTTCAGACATCTTTACCCCGATCAAGAATGCAGATATACTTTAAGTTTGTTTTTTCCAAAGGCCGAAGCATGTCCGGAAGGCATGGCATCGTCAAACCGAAGCTGTACAAGGTAAGTGTTCATAGGTAGCAACTTGCGGGATCAAGGATCGTTACCAGATGAATGTTTTCCCTGCAAGAATATTGATAGGGGGACTAAATGGCATCACGAGTGATTTTAAACGCCAAACAGATGCAGAAAACCCTGGAGAGGCTTGCTTCCCAGGTGTGGGAACAGACAGCTGAGACTGAAACCCCGGCGCTCATCGGGATTCAGCGTCGCGGAGTGGATCTGGCCGCCAGGATGCAGAAAATGCTGGAAGATAAAACCGGCCAGGAAATCAGGCTGGGTAAACTTGATATAAATCTTTACCGGGATGACTGGACCAAAATGACTTCAACACCGGTAATAAACAGTACAAAAATCCCTTTTTCCGTGGACGGAAAAATTCTGATACTGGTGGATGATGTTCTCTACACCGGGCGGACAATAAGAAGCGCCCTGGACGCCCTTCTGGATTTCGGAAGACCCGGGTGCATAAAGCTTCTGGTGCTCATTGACCGCGGCCACCGGGAACTGCCCATCCATGCGGACTTTGTGGGCAAAAAAGTCAACACCTCCCAAAAGGAACAGGTGGATGTAGTGCTCCGGGAAAGAGACGGGGAAGACAGGGTCCTGCTCCAGGAAGGTGGCGACTGAAAAATAAAACGTAACTCTTCGGCACACCTTGTGTCTAATCTTATTCCGGGAATCGGAGTCGGGGCCGGTATCGGCTGCCGGCCAGGAGAGGCTGCAGCTCGGAGAGGCTCGAAAGAAAAATCCACAGGAGAAGTCATGGGGAACGATAACCGGCAGTTTCGATACCGATCACCATCCCGGGAAGACCATCCTTATGGTGAGTACTTACAGTGAAACGCGCTTTCAGGAAGAAAATCCTGATTGCCAGGAAGGACATTTTTTTCTTTCTGCCCTTCCTGGTTTTGTGCTTTATTACGGCGGTCTAGTCCCGGTAATCCAGGATATCGGAACAGACATTTTCAACATCCGGAATGCCTGTGAGAAGCATGGCCTGGATTAGCTCCTGAGTATACTTGTTCAGCACGAAAGAAACTCCTTCCCGGCCTCCTCCGAAAGCGCCGGTGATGAGAGGCCTGCCCACCAGTACGGCATCCGCACCCAGAGCCAGGAGTTTTAAGACATCCGACCCGGAACGCACCCCGCCATCGGCGATGATGGTCATACGCCCCCGAACCAGATCCGCGATTTCCGGCAGGACTTCGGCAGCACCCGGTGTATGATCCAGAACCCTCCCGCCGTGATTGGAAACCACTATGGTCGACACTCCTGCTTCCAGGGCATCCAGGGCATCTTCGGAGGTCATTACCCCCTTGAGAACAAAGGGCAGCCTGGTGGAATCCACCAGTTCCCTGATTTCATATTTGTCCTTGGGTCCGACGGCTTGCCCTTTAAGGGCCATGGTCACCAGCCCGGCACCGTCAATATCTACGCCCACAGCCATTGCTCCGGCTTCCTCGGCGCTGCGGATACGTTTTATAATTTCTTCCTGGGCCCTGGGCTTGATTATTGGAATACCCATCCCCTTGTTTTTCCGGATGGCCTGGACTCCGCTGTCAAACATGGCCGGATCAGCACCGTCCCCTGAAAAGCCTATGCTCCCGGAGTCAAGGCTTCCGGATATGATATGATCAATAAATTCCTGCTCTGTGATCTGCCCGCCCATATTGTAGGTAGTTCCGGTCATGGGGGCAGCCATAACAGGGGTTTTAAGCTCCTCTCCCCATAATTTGTGAGCGGTGCCGGGATTTTTGACCCCGTGCACAGCGCGCATGCGCAGTCTGTATCGTCCCAGGGCCTTTAAATTTACCTTGAAAGCCTCACCTGTACCCATTCCGCCCATTCCGGGCACTTCACCGGCACACATGCGGCCGTCGCATACCGGGCAGACACGGCAGTATCCCTTCAGTTTTTCCTTGGCCTCTTTGGTGATATCGTTCCAGTTCATAAAGCCTTCCTTAAATAAGTTTCTTTTTCTGCAGGACTTCCTTGAGCCTGGCCAGGTTCTTCTCCTGCATGGGCACCAGGGGCAGCCTGAGTTCCAGCTCGATTTTTTTCATGAGGGCCAGCGAAGTCTTGACGGGTATGGGGTTTGTTTCGAAAAACATGGCCCGGCACAGGGGAGCCATTTCAAGATGCAGCATCTTGGCTTTTTCCTGGTCATTATCCATGTAGGCCTTGCACAAAGAATGCATCATGTTCGGGGCGATATTGGAGGTGACCGAAATTACTCCATGTCCTCCAACAGCCATAAGAGGCAGCACGATGGAGTCCTCGCCGGAAAGAACAGTGAAATCCGGACCGCATTCCTCGATGACTGAAGAGACCTGGGTCAGATTGCCGGTGGCCTCTTTGATGCCCACAGCTTCAGGTACTTCTTTGAAAATTCTGGCCACTGTATCCGGCAGCACGTTCAAGCCGGTCCTTCCAGGTACGTTGTAGATAAAAAACGGTATGGGTACTTCCCTGGCTATGGTCTTGAAGTGCGCCAGGAGCCCGTCAGGTGTGGGCTTGTTGTAATAGGGAGTGATGAGCAGGGCTGCATCAGCACCTGCTTCCTTGGCATACCTGGTGAGGTCGACGGCTTCGCTCGTGCAGTTGGACCCCGCGCCGGCTATAACAGGCACCCTGCCCTTGACCTGGTCCACACATACACTGATGGTGCGCTTGTGTTCTTCATGGGTCAGGGTAGCTGATTCCCCGGTAGTGCCGCAGGGAACAACACCATCTATACCCTGCTCAAGCTGCCATTCGATGAGATTGCGGTAAGCTTCTTCATCCAGTTGATTGTTTTTAAATGGAGTCACCAGGGCAGTATAAGCGCCACGGAACTGCATGAAAGCCTCCTTTGTTTAATATAACTTTTTGTAATTATTCATCACAGGGATGCTTTTTCGGGATCGGAACCGGCATCGAAAGAGCTGGGCTGCGTCCCTCACAGATTGGCCTTCGATTATGACTCCGACCCCTGTACCAGAGTAAAAGCAGAGACGACCTGCTAAGAATTGCGATCATTCATTTCAGGACTTGGGACGGATATCTTTATCAGACTCGAGGAATGCTCAACCCGAAAGTGTCCAGAAACACCATTCCTTGATAGATGAAGTCTGCTTTTCCGGTTAAAAATACTCCCTCATCCTGCAGATCGATGTTCAGATATTCCTTCCCGGAAGTAATCACCTGGACTGAACCTGCACACAAGCCAAGGGCAGAGGCCACCACAACCGAGGCGGCAGCCCCGGTCCCGCAGGCAAAGGTTTCATCCTCGACCCCCCTTTCATAGGTCCGCAGAAAAACATGTCCCCTGTCCTTGACCTGGACAAAGTTAACATTGGTTCCTGCAGGTGCAAAGTCCGGATGCATGCGGACCATCCTCCCAAGCCCCGATACGTTTACCTTGTGCACATCATCGCATATGATCACAGCATGCGGAACCCCGGTATTCACCGAATGCACATTGACCGGCTCGCTGTCCTGAAAGTTCAGAAGGTTGTGCAGCTGCAGGTTTTCAGCTGCGGTCAACTGCACCCTGACCCTGCCCTTATCCTTGACCTGGGCCCGAATTGCACCCGCATCAGTTCCAAAAACCTGCTCCCTGCCGGCCAGGCCGATTCTGTACGCCAGCCTGGCGGCGCACCTGGAGCCGTTGCCGCACATTTCAGCTCTGGATCCGTCCGCGTTAAAAAAATGCCAGTCATAGTCATGCCCCTGAGTACGGGGCTTATCCAGAAATATCATTCCATCCGCCCCTATGGCAAAACCCCTGGGGCACAGGGCCTTTGCCCAGCAGGACATATGATCAACGGGCAGATTCAGAACTGTATTATCCCAAAGGATAAAGTCATTTCCGCTTCCCTGCATTTTGAAAAACGGCTGCATATTAGAGGATAGCATTTCCATGAAAAACCTGTTTGAATTAAAGAAGTGTAAAGCTGACCGGGAGCACCGTAAATATTGAACTCGAAACCGTTAATGATGACCCGGCCCAGCATGATTCATCACTGAAAATGAAAAGGTAACGTGCAGGCTCCTCAGGAAAAGACTGCTTAAGTATTCAGATATTCCTTTAGTTCTTTCCCGGCCCGGAAAAACGGCAGTCTCTTGGGACTTACCTGAACAGACTCTCCTGTCTTGGGGTTCCTGCCCTGGTAACCTTCATACTCCTTGATCTTAAAACTGCCAAAGCCCCTTATTTCCACCCTGTCACCGTTTTGGAGAGCCTCCTTCATGGAATCAAAAAAAATGGTTACAATCTCAGTGGCTTCTTCCAGGGAAAGATCCCTTTCTTCAGCCAGACGCTTGATTAATTCGCTTTTGTTCATGGCTTGGCTCCTGTTTTATAATTCCACGGAACTTAAAAAATCATGAAAGCAAATGAAACTATATGCTTACATGGAAAGTAAAATCAAGAGGTTTTTAGCTTGTTTGACTGAAGAAATTCCAAAAGAGGTTCGTCGAAAAAAAAAGTGCGTATAATCCCTGGTTTCCTGTTTTTATGCCAGGTATCCTGTTCAATTGGGATTACCCATGTCTGTACAGGAGATAGTTGCGGATCAGTTCGTCAATGTTTCCGTCCAGGACTCTGTCTACATCGGAGATTTCGGTGTTGTTCCTGTGATCCTTTACCAGGCGGTAAGAATGAAGGGTGTAGGTACGGATCTGGCTGCCCCAGGCTATACTGTCCTTGGCCGCATATTTTTCCTGCCTCTCGTCCTCAAGCTTTTTCATTTCCTGATCGTAAAGCTTGGCCTTCAAAATCTTGAGAGCGGCTTCCCGGTTACGTCTCTGGGATCTTTCGCTCTGGCACTGGACAACGATCCCCGTTGGCAGGTGGGTTATCCGGATAGCTGAACTGGTCTTGTTGACATGCTGCCCCCCGGGACCGCTGGATTTGAAAACATCCACCCGCATATCATCTTCTTTGACCTCGATGTTTATATCATCGGAAACCTGGGGATAAACATCAACCGAAGCAAAAGAGGTGTGCCTGCGCCCTGATGAATCAAAAGGAGAAATGCGGATCAAACGATGTATACCTCTTTCACTTTTAAGCAACCCATAAGCGTACTCTCCGGTAACCTGCAGGGTCACGCTTTTGACTCCTGCTTCGTCTCCGGGTAAATAATCCAGGTAATCCAACCGAAAGCCGTTGTTTTCGGCCCACCTGGTGTACATGCGCAGCAGCATCTCCACCCAGTCCTGGGCTTCAGTGCCTCCTGCCCCGGGATGGATGGAAACAATTGCGGGATTATTGTCGTCTTTGCCGCTTAATAAGGCTTCCAGTTCCAGCTTTTCAAGCTGCCTGCCAAGGGCTCCAAGACTGTCCTCCAGCGCCTGTATAACCTCCTGGGACTGATCTTTGTCAACAAAATCCAGCCATTCTCTTACTTCTTCCTGTAAACTGTAAAGGTTTTCATATTTGCTGACGCTTTCTTCCAGACTGCTTTTTTCCTTGAGGATGGGGGTGAGTTTTTCAGGATTGTCCCATGCCCCTGGCCTGGAAAGCTCATGCTCTATTTCCTCCAGTCTCTGTTTCCGGGATTCCAGGTCAAAGCCGCCCCCAGAAAGATGTAAAGCGTTGAAGAACCTGATCGGAACGGGCTTTTAGGTCGGATAATTGTTGAATCATGATTTATTATAAATGTAAGATTATCAGGAAAAAGTCTTCTTTGCCGGCAGAACCAGGCAAAGCGCCAGTCCAGCAAAGCTTATGCCCGCCAGGGTCCAGTTGATGGGCCAGTGCCAGACGTGGTAAAAAGTTTTTTCATCCAGAAGCCTGACCCGGCCTGAAAGGGTCGCCTCCTGAAAAAGCGAAGTGCTTTTATAGACTCTGCCGGAAGGATCTATAAAAGCCGAAATACCGGTGTTGGTGGATCTGACCACATAACGACCCTGTTCCACAGCCCTTAATACACTCAGGTGCAGGTGCTGTTTCGGGGCTGAAGTAGGGCCGAACCAGGCATCGTTGGATATGTTGATCAGGACGTTTGCGCCTCTTTGCACTCTGTCCCTGACCAGTCCCGGAAATATAATTTCGTAGCAGATGAGCATGCCCAAGGCAAGTTCTTCATTTTTCAAGGGAGCAGTAGACTTGCCCGGGGAAAAATCCATGGGGCCGGCCACCAGGCGATCCAGAAAAAAAAGGTGTTCGGACCAGGGGATATACTCTCCGAAAGGGACCAGACGTTCCTTATCATAAAAACTTTTTATCAGTCCCCTTTCAGAGACCCAGAAAGCCCTGTTATGGAGCTGGTAGTTTATGCCGTCGTCCAGCATTTCATAGGCAGGAGCGCCGGTAATAAGATTGACATCCTGCTTTTGGGCAAAATTCATAACCATGAAGCTCATACGGCTTTGTTCCTGCAGGTAAAAAGGCATGGCGGTTTCAGGCCAGATCACCAGATCCGCCTTTTCTTCACGCAGGGCCTGCTGGGTCAGTTCCTTGTACTTTTCAACTGTTTTCATCTGGATCTCTTCTTCCCACTTGATATCCTGGTCCAGGTTGCCCTGAACAATCAGGATATCTTTAGACGGGGCGTCATGATCTTCATGCTTCAGGAAATAACCGTGACCCAGCACCGGAACAAGCAGAGCCAGGGCCGCTAGAACAGGAAGCTTCCTGCCCTGATGGATCCAGAGACCAGCGCAAGCCAGCAGCATGGCCAGTCCGTAGCTTCCCACGATGGAAACGGCCTGGATGGATTCCGGCCAGACACTGAAAGCCTGGGCAGCTACCAGCCAGGGGAATCCGGTAAGCACGTACTCCCTGGCGAATTCCAGTGAGGCCCAGACAGCACCGCCGAAAATACCCAGAGCAAACCATGAAAAACGCCTGCTCATAATGTGCACCAGGATTACGTAAAGACTGCTGAAGAGTCCCAGGACAAACCCAAGCAGCAGCGGGACAAACACTGCCAGAACCAGCGGGAAATGCCCGTAAACATATACAGGGACCACTATCCAGTACAGGCTGGCTGCGTAAGCCGGGCCGGAAACAAGAAGGCCCAGCCGGAACGCCTCCCCTCTGCTGCGGGTATTCAAGGCAATATAATTAAGTCCCAGGAAAAACAGAAAGATAAAAAAGGGTATCTGCAGAACAGGATTGGGAAATGCCAGGAACAAACCGGCAACACAAATGAAAAGACAGGCCCAGAAGAAGCCCTGTCTGAAAATTCTGGGAAATATCATGTATCCAGGGGCCTTATTTTCAACCATTGTATGTTTTTGGTGTTGGCCTCCTGCACCACATACTTGAAAAGCTCGTCCGAGAATTCCTCGCCTTTTACTGGAACTTTTCCTGCCAGATGGCTGACGTAGCCTCCCACTGTCTCCACCTGTTCCGTGGGAATATTGATGCCAAGCTCAGCCAGCTCGTCAAGGGAGGTGCGTCCGGCAACATAGTAGCTCCCGTCTTCCATGACCTGTACTTCCTGTGGACGTGGAGGGTCGTATTCATCTTCAATCTCTCCCACTATCTCCTCGAGCACGTCTTCCAGGGTGACAATACCCGAAGTACCGCCGTATTCGTCCAGAACAACCCCCAGATGTATCTTCTGGTTCTGGAAATCCATGAGGATCTGTCTGACGTTTTTGGTTTCCGGCATAAAATGAGGTTCACGCATCAAAGATTTCACCGAGACATCTTTATTTTCAAAAAAGTGCTGCAGCAGATCCTTGGCGTGGATCAGTCCCACAATATGGTCTTTGTTCTCCCGGTATACAGGCAGGCGGGAGTGTCCTGACTGCAATATGGACTTCGCCACCTCTTTCAATGCGTCGTTTTCTTCGGCGCATACAAGGTCGGTCCTGGGGACCATAATTTCCACAGCCTGTTTTTCATGCAGACGCAGTATATTAAGAAGCATACGTACTTCTTCATTTTTTATCTCCCCTTCTTCGCTGGCCTCCCGGATGACTTCTTCCAGCGGGGCATCACAGCGCGAACTGAACATTCTGCGGATCATGCTCCACAGCTTACTTTCCGAAGCCTCTTCCAAGTCTTTCCTCCCTGGATAAAATTCTGTTCAGATGCAAACCTTCTTCATTCTTTTTCCAGACCACAAATTCTTTTTCGCGGGAAAACTGAAAATATTTCTGCACCAGCTGTTCTTCCGCCCCATCCTTGCCGGGTCTGTTTTACCCGATTGTAATAGACCTTTTTTTACATGTCCATACAACCGGTTCTGAATATTTGAGCGTCATGAAACCCCTGGGACATCCGTGGCCAGTTCTGCGGGTGGAACAAGTATACGCTGAATGATGCCGGCTATTCGGTGGACAAGGCACTACTTCTTGATGCTTGAGGGTAAACTCAAGTGCTTGAAGCGCGGCACCCTTTAGTCGCCTGAAAACGAGAGATTGCCTGCTCCACAGAAATGCTTCAATGCCCTTGGTGCTGCTGCGAGTCTTTTTTACCCGTTTTAAGATAAATCTGCAATGCAGAAAGGGTTGCAGGAGTTATGCCGGAAATACGTCCAGCCTGGCCCAGTGTTTCGGGTCGAATGGAGGAAAGCTTTTCCACGGCCTCTCTGGACAGGCCTGATACCCGGCTGTAGTCCAGGTCATGCGGCAGCCTGGTAGCCTCCAGATGCCGGGTGCGCTCTGCCATTTCATGCTGGCGGTTGATATAACCCTCAAACTTGATGTCTGTCTGGACCTGCTCCAGAATGCCGGGACCGTAATCTTCGAACCCGGACCAGAAAGGCCTCAGGTCCTGAATGCTCAAGCCGGGCTGCTTCAGGAGTTCAGCCAGGGAAGCTGATCTTTTGGGAGGATGGGCTCCAATCTGTTCCAGAATTTTGACGGTGGACTGGTCCGGACGGATAATTATCGACTGCAGGGCATCCTTGATATTTTTCTTCTGCTCCTGCTTGACTGTAAAAACCTTCCAGTGCGCATCGTCCACCAGGCCGATTTCCCTGCCCAGGGGAGTGAGCCTTTCATCGGCATTGTCTTCCCTTAGAAGCAGTCTGTACTCCGCCCTGGAGGTAAACATGCGGTAGGGCTCGCTGGTACCCCTGGTTACCAGGTCATCCACAAGCACGGCCATATAGGCCTGGTCCCTTTTGAGGATAAAGTCAGTGCCGTGGCTGCGGGCATAAATATTCAACGCAGCCCAGAGCCCCTGGGCTGCGGCCTCTTCATACCCGGATGTGCCGTTTATCTGCCCGGCAGCATAAAGCCCCTGCACTGCCTTGGTCTCCAGGTGCGGCGTTAATTGTGTGGGATGAATATAGTCATATTCAATGGCATAGCCGGGACGGACAATAATGGCTTTTTCCAGGCCGGGAATGGTCTGAAGCATCTTTTTCTGCACATCCAGGGGAAGACTGGTGGAGATGCCGTTGGGGTAAACCTCGTGGCTGTCCAGCCCCTCGGGTTCCACAAAGATCTGGTGTCGCTGTTTTTCCGGAAACCTGGCCACTTTGTCTTCTATGGAGGGACAATACCTGGCGCCGGTTCCGTGAATACGGCCCTGGAACATGGGCGAGCGCTCCAGGCTGGAGCTTATACAGTCGTGGGTACTGCTGCTGGTATAGGTAATATGACAGGGGAGCTGCCCCGGGGGTTCCGGAACCGCCCGGAAACTGAACCTCGGAGGAGGATCATCCCCGTGCTGCTCCTGCATGACGGAAAAATCAATGCTTTCCTTCAAGAGCCTGGGGACCGTACCGGTTTTAAGCCGTCCAAGCTCCAGGCCGAGTTCTTTCAGGCTGCGGGATAGCCCGGCGGATGCCGGATCTCCCAGCCGCCCTCCGGAACAGCTCTTAAGCCCAACATGGATCTGACCCTGCAGAAACGTTCCCGTGGTGAGTAGAACTGCTGATGAGAAAAAATCCTGGCCAAAGGCGGTGCGCACACCCCGGACACGGTCACTGGCTACCAGCAGGTCCTGGGCAAAAGCCTCCATGATATACAGGTGCTCAAGAGAGAACAGGGTGTTTTGCGCCCTGAAAAGATACCTGCTGCGATCCATCTGGGCCCGGGTGGCCTGCACGGCAGGTCCTTTGCGGGTGTTGAGCCGCCTGAACTGAATACCCGATTCATCGGCCCACAGCCCCATGATCCCTCCAAGGGCGTCAATCTCCTTGACCATGTGCCCCTTGGCCAGGCCTCCAATGGCTGGATTGCAGGAAAGGTGTCCGATACGGTCTATGTTGTTGGTCAGAACAAGGGTTGCAAGGCCCAGCCTTGACGCTGCATGAGCGGCTTCACAGCCTGCATGGCCGGCCCCGACAATAATCAGGTCGAAAACCTCGGGGAGTTCTTTTGTCATTCCTGGTAGTTTATGGCTGAACGTGTCATCCTGGGGTTTGATATTTCTTCAACCAGTGTTCAGCCCGTCTGATCATCAATGGCCATGAGGGCCATGACCTGGGCATCCTTCAGAGTGCTGCCAATGCTGGAGCGTTCGTTGGGCTGGTGCGCCGTGCCTGCAAGGGTGGCCCATACCACGGCGCTGTATCCCCTGTGCCGGAGAAAGGCCGCCACGGTGCCCCCGCCTACCCCCTGGGGCCTGGGCTTAACCTGGTAAACCTTCTCAATGCCGCGGGCAAGCCTTTGAACAACTTCACTGGAAGGATCTGTATGCGGGGCCGCCTTCTGCTGGTAAACAATCTCGTAATCAATTTTCACCCCGTATTTCCTTTCAATGTCTGAACCCAGGCTCCGGGCTTCTTTGATCACGTCCTGGATAGAATAGTCGGCCAGTATACGGCAGTCCAGATAAAAGACATCCAGACCCGGAATGGTATTGATGTTGGGCACATTGGCCTCTTTCTTGGTGGGACAGAAAGTGGAGCCTGCCGGACTGAAGAGTTGGTTTTTGTCGGGAAAAATTTCATGCAGCTTTTCCAGCTGGAGTATGAAGGCAGCGGAAGCTGAAAGGGAATTGATCCCCTTTTCCGGGGTCGAGGCGTGGCACTGCCTGCCCTGAACAGATATCTTCAGCCAGAGCATGCTCTTTTCAGCCACCTCCATCATGGTGGAATCGCTGGTGCCGAAATCAGGAACCAGGAAAAGATCATCATTTTTAAAAAGATCCCTGCGATTGTCCAGAACATAAGGCAGTCCGTAGTCATTCCCGGTTTCCTCGTCAGCCACGAAGATAAGCCCCAGGTTGACAGCCGGCTTTATACCCTGTTCCATAAAAGCCCTGGCCGCAAGGATGGATGAAACTATGCTCTGGTGGTTGTCCTCAACTCCACGGCCCGTGAGGGTGTCTGCATCAACTTCCAGGGAGTAGGGATCGCTTTTCCACAGGGATAAATCGCCCGGAGGCACGATATCCAGGTGACTGATGATCCAGAGCGTTCTGGTTGTATCCCGGCCGCGGATCCAGGCAGCCACATTGGGTCTGTACCCGCATTCCACCCGTTGATCAGGTGCATGGATTTCAATTATTTCCTCAAATCCACATTCACGCAGATACTTGTGCAGGAAATCGGCTTTTTCCTTTTCACCTCCCCCTTCATTGGACGGTCCCAGTGCGGGAATGGAAACCAGGCCTGACTGCAGCTGCACCACTTTATCAGCTTGATCTTCCAGATATTGTATGATTTCTTGCATGACTGACCGCAGAGGTTCATGCATACGCCGGAAGCTTTGCTTGCTTCCGGCGTATGCACAGGCACATGTTATCTCTTTTTGGCGGCGCGCTTGGAAGCCTTGATGGGGTTGATCTTGACCTGGCCGCTTTTGTCGAATGTGGCCTGCACGTGTGTAGCGAAATTGCAGGCATTGTGCTCCCACTTCACAGCCGGTTCAGGGTAGCTTTTGCAGTAAGTCTGCCCTCCGAACTCGTGAATGCGGTCGCAGCCGTTGCATTTTTCCACTATGGGATAACACTGTCCTTCTTTATAAGAACAACCCCTGGCTGTCATAAAAGTGCATTCCACCCCTTTTTTTATGGTATCGCACTGCATACTGAAAAACCTCCATGACCGCAATTAATTGCGAAAATTAGAATCAAACAAGAAAAATGGCCACGTCCTTAAAGACATGGCCATTATGTAATACATGCGCACATCCAGGAATCAGCAGGAGGAGCAGGAAGATGAACATCCTCCGGCACTTGCCTGCAGACTGGATTTTATTATAAAACCGCCTTCTGTCATATCCAGTTGAATTGGAGCTACAGTCTGCATGAGATTTTTGTCCACCAGGAATTGAAAGCCCTTTAAATCATATACATTGTCGTTTTCTTTTTGCTCGTCCAGAGCAAGTGCCAGCCTGGGGCCGCCTCAACCGGCAGCCAGATATACCCTGATGGGGGCTTTTTCCTGGGTCTCAAAAAACTTGTCCAATTGCATTTTGGCAGTATCGCTTAACTCAAACATAATATACTATGCCCTCCTTGTTTTGTAAAAATAACAATATATCTTTTTTGCTCCCTGAAGTCAACCATCCACGTGGCCTCCTTCCAGGAATTCAAATAAGACCCTATTGGTATGTTGTCAAAAAACTTTTTTCGTTATCATTCTTGACGCGGGCAGTGCAACCCAGGCGATAAAGCCGCCCCCGTCCAATCAGTTTCCATCCGGAAAGTTTTTCTTTCCCGATGAAAACCACTTGGTCTCTGCTCACAGGCTGTATAAAATTCTCCCGCCTGGTATGTTTGACACCCGCAGGTTATTTTTTTACTGGAAGCAAAAAATTATGGGAGAGTTTTATGATTTTGATCAATGAGCATTACAACAAACTGACCGCATCTTATCTTTTTGCCGACATTGCAAGACGGGTGCAGAAGTTTCAGGATGAAAACCAGGATAAGTCCATAATAAAGCTGGGCATTGGAGATGTCACCCTGCCTCTTCCTTCCGTGTGTGTTCAGGCCATGCACAGGGCAGTGGATGAGATGGCTGAAGCCGGGTCTTTCAGGGGATACGGCCCGGAACAGGGCTACGATTTTCTGCGGGAAAAGATTGCCCGGCACGATTTCCAGAAACGCGGGGCAGAGATTGCCCCTGACGAGATATTCATCAGCGATGGAGCCAAGTGCGACACAGGAAATATCCAGGAAATTTTCAGCACCGACGTCAAGGTGGCAGTACCGGATCCTGTTTACCCCGTATACGTGGATACCAACGTCATGGCCGGAAGGACCGGGGAAATGCAGGATGGCCGCTACAAGGGACTCGTCTACCTGGAATGCACCCCGGAAAACGGCTTTGTCCCTGAACTGCCCCGGGAAAAGGCGGACCTGATATACCTGTGCTACCCCAACAATCCTACCGGAGCGGGAATCACCAGGCAGGAACTGCAGAAGTGGGTGGACTACGCCCGGGACAACAAGGCCCTGATCCTGTTTGATGCCGCTTACGAGGCCTTTATCCGGGATGATGCCATGCCCCGCAGCATCTTTGAAATTCCCGGGGCCAGAGAAGTGGCCGTCGAATTCAGGAGCTTTTCCAAGACCGCGGGGTTCACCGGAACCAGGTGTGCATACACCGTGATCCCCAAAGACTGCCGGGCCTATGACAGCCAGGGTCAAAAGACCATGGTGCATGGCCTCTGGAACAGGCGGCACAACACCAAGTTCAACGGAGTGGCCTACCCTGTGCAGCGCGCTGCAGAAGCGGTCTACAGCCCGGAAGGACAGACTCAGGTCAAAAACAATATCGATTATTACCTGAGTAACGCCGGAATTATCCTCAAGGCCATGCAGGACCTGGGCTATGCATGCACCGGAGGGGAAAACTCTCCTTACATCTGGATTCAGAGCGGATCGGATTCCTGGAGCCTGTTCGACGATCTACTGAACAAGGCCGGCGTGGTGTGCACCCCGGGGACGGGTTTCGGCCCCTGCGGCCAGGGTTTTATCCGCATCAGCGCCTTCAACAGCCGGGAGAATGTACAGGAAGCCATGCAGAGGATCAGCAACGCCTTGTCATGATTTCTAAAGCAACGGACTGAAGATCTTAACCACTCCCTCGGTCATCCTTTTGTATACCGGCCGTCTTGACCACCAGGTCCGGCCGGCCTTGAAGGAGTTGTTTTTGTAGCCTTCCACCAGCATACTCAGTTCGTAGCTGAACTGCTGGTCAAAGATTATGCTGACCAGTTCCATGTTGAGATAAAAAGAACGGATGTCGAAGTTGGCCGAGCCCACGATGGCCAGGGAGTGGTCCATGGCAATAATTTTTGCATGCAGCATGCCCTCCCGGAAGAAATACACGTTGCCCCCGTTGCTTAAAACAACCCCGCAATAATATGCGCTGGCCTGATCCACAAGAAGGTGATCGCTTCTGTCGGGAACAATTATGTCCACTTCAACACCACGGGCCGAAGCCAGCCTGAGGGCCGTGATCAGGCCTTCATTGGGGATGAAGTAGGGTGAAACCACCGAGACCTTGCGCTGGGCGGAGTTGATGGCCTGAATAAGCAGATCCTGGAACCCGTAAGTAGGCCTGTCCGGCCCTGTAGGCACAACCTGTACCGCGGCCGTACCCTCGCTGGTTGATGGCGGATAGATATACGGATCTTCCAGCAGCTCCTGAGTCTCGTAAAACCAGTCCTCTACGAACACCGACTGCAGCTGTCTTACGGTAGGACCCTGTACCCGGGTCATGACGTCATGCCATTCCCCGGCCTTCTTGTGACCGAACCCGGGATCAACAATATTCTGTGAGCCCGTATACCCCACCTGGCCATCGATGACCGCCAGCTTTCTATGATTGCGGATATCCAGCCTGGCCAGCCGCATTCTAAGGGGATTGGCAGGGAGGGCATTGTGTACCTGTACTCCCTGGTCCTGCATCCACTTTCCCAGACCGGAAAACATGCCCGCGGATCCCACGGCATCCGCCAGAACCCTGCAAGTAACCCCTCTCCGTGCTGCCTGTCCCAGGGCATGGGCCACTCTTTGCCCTGTAAAATCGTCCCTGAATATATAGAAAAGAAGGTGCACATGGTTTTTGGCCTGCAGTATATCTGCGATCAAAGAATCAATGAATTCTTCAGTATCGACAATCAGCTTCATACGGTTGCTTCCAAGAAGCGGCAGTCCCCCGTGCTTTTCAGCCAGATGCACCAGGGTCTGGTGATCCGAATTTACCTGACACCCTTCAAAATCCGGTGTGGTCAGGTAACTGGAATTGGTCAGGTGAAAATTCCTGTGTTTTTTTATGCGGCGCGACAGCCTTGGACGGCTCAGGCCGTGTTCTTCCAGGAGCAGATACAGGATAAGCCCCGGCCAGGGCATTAAAAAAATCACCGCCAGCCAGGCCAGACATGTGGAGGGATTTTCCTGGCGCATTCCGATTACCGGAATCATACCCAGGCGGATAACCCACCCTCCAAGACTCCAGATCATGGATTCCGCCAGCATCACTGGGCCTCACTCGGATTGAGGTTAATCAATTTCCATCAGCAAACGAGTTTAAATCTATTCATGGTGGTGTGCGGTTGCAAATCTCAGCTGCAAGCTGCAGCTAAAAAAAAACCATCCCGGGGACTCCCGGGATGGTTTTTGCAAACTATGGAAAATCCCTTTTAGAAGCGGGATTCTCTTTTGGGCTTGGCAACGTTGACCTTGATGCTGCGCCCCCCGTAATCCTTGCCGTTAAGTGCTTCAATGGCTTCATCGGCACCGTTTTCCATCTCCACAAAACCAAAACCACGGGACCGGCCGGTCTCACGGTCTTCAATGATTTTGGCTGAACTTACTTCACCAAATTCGGCAAAAGAATCACGGAGTTGGGCCTCGGTTGTGCTCCAGGGCAGATTGCCCACGTACAGATTGGTCATAAAAAAAAGCTCCTAAAAAAGTAAAATAAATAATCATCAGCCCCAGGCTACACACTTTCAGCCTGACAACATAGACTAATGATCAACGCAGATGTCCTTTTAGTCCCGGCAGGCGATATATGCAAGCTTTTTCTGCACTTTTTTTTTATTTTTTTGAGGTAAGAATATCAGGCTATTAGCTTATGAAAATTGATTTTTTTGCCTTGTCATCAAACGGGGCATGATTTAAATTGACTTTTCTATATTACATTTAACAGATGTAAACAAAGTCGTAACTATTCAGCAGGGTTTGTGTCTGCTCATACTCTGGTAACGGGTATCGGTATCGGGGTGGAAAAAATCGAAAGGCGATGTCTTGCGGGACGTCTCCCAACATTTTCGATACCAATCCCGATACCGCCCCCGACAAAGACATTATCACAGGTAACACTTGCACAAAGTCTTGCTTTACCGTAGCCAGAAATCAGCTTGTGAAACAGTTGGCTCCAGCAGTTTTATCTTTTGCTTTATTTACTCTGTCTGTTGAACTTAACAAGGATATGGCCCGTATTCCAGACTCGGGACCGGGAGGAGATTATGTCCGAAAAAAAACCCGGACGGAACTTTCTAAAGGATTCCCTGAGAAAGCAAACCGACTTTTCCAGGACTGATCAGAACAGGGGCGTGCCTGCTCCCCCCCCGCAGAAGCCCTTTGATTCAACTCTTCACAGGGTGGCTTTGAGCACAGAGAAAGAGTGGAAGGGATATATAAAGGATCTCAGCCTGGACAGGATTATCTCCAGCCGTAAAAGCAGAAGAAAGTACTCGGACGAACCGCTGCAGATTCAGGAGCTTTCTTTTCTGTTGTGGGCAACTCAAGGCATTCGAAAGCAGAACAATGATTTTACAGCCCTGAGACATGTGCCTTCAGCCGGGGCCAGGCACAGCTTTGAAACCTATATATTCGCCCGCAATGTACGAGGGCTTGAACCGGCTCTCTATCGTTTTCTGCCTCAGGACAATGAACTGGTTCTTTTAAAGACCATCCCCAATATGACGGCAGACCTGTCCAGGGCGGCTTTCGGCCAGAAGTTCGTGGGTCTTGGTGCTGCCACCTTTGTATGGTCGTGCATACCATACCGCATGGAATGGAGGTACGGCCCCACAGCCTACAGGGTGATTCTCATGGATGCCGGGCACGTATGTCAAAATCTGTATCTGGCATGTGAGGCCATAGGAGCGGCCACCTGTGCTGTGGCCGCCTATGACCAGGAAGCAATGGATGAGCTGATAGGCCTGGATGGAGAAGAGGAGTTCGCCATTTATGCGGCACCGGTGGGCAAGGCTCTGACTATTCCAGACCTGATCTGAATACAGCCTGAACTCAAAAAGTTATTATTTCGTATCCCCTGTCCTGGTACCCTGCCATGCCCGGATGCCCGTACATGTCATCCAGAAGCGGCAAGCTTTGGTCCCGTGCAGACTCCAGGGTTTCCATCTTGTGGGAACATGCCCTGCAGACTCCATAAACCAGGTTTTTTTCTTTGACCTTTGACCATAGACCACTTAGAGGATGTTCGTCCCTGACGAGCTCGGGAATAAGTTTTGTGGCCGAGCCTTCCACCACTATTCCGGCTTCCTGTCCTTTTTCACTCATATCCAGGGCATTGAGAAGGACATGAATAAAACACATGGGATCACCGTTGAACACGAAAAGGACTGTTTTTCTCATAAAGCCTCCATTTTTATGCGACTTAAAAAATAAATTCAGATAAAAATTTACCGTTATTATTTTTAATATCTTTTAATCTTAACCGTCAAGCCTGGAAAAGTCAGGGCAAAAAAAAACCGAGTTATGCATGGATTTGATCACAACAGTTATGATTCCTGTTGCTTCTTATATTTTTTTATAATACTGGTTATCTCTGCGACACTTATTTATGCCTCAAAGGGGCTGGGTCTTCCGGCACCCACTTGCAGCTGGAAATCAGGTCTGGGTGGCACACACTCATATTTAATTTTTAACCTTTGCCATAAGCAGACTTCACTGCAAAAAACTAACCATTCGGAATTTCATGAAAACCTGGCTTGCTTCAATATTGATCTGCCCGGCCTGCCTGCCCCTGGAAAAGGGCCTGCAGCTGAAAGCAGACTCTCAGGAAGATGACGATGTTTTAGAAGGAACCCTCAACTGCCCGGAGTGCCTGAAAGAATATCCCATCCGGGAAGGCATCGCCATGGTGCACCCGCAGCAGGACACGATTAAAGATTCCACATCAAAATATGAGAACTCTTGCGTGGTTTCATCCTACCTCTGGAGTCACTACTGCGACCTGCTTGAAGACCCCGAGGGCAGCAGCGCCTACAAGGACTGGGCAAAGCTGATGCACCAGGATACCGGGGGCTGCCTGGACATGGGCTCAGCCGTGGGCAGATTTACCTTTGACATGGCCTCCAAATTTGACTTTGCCCTGGGCATAGATAGTTCCACGGCCTTTATCCGGGCGGCCAGGGAACTCATGAACAGGAGACAGATTCAATTTGAGCTTGTTCAGGAGGGTATTTTGTCCCGAAAAGAGACACTGACCCT
>Ga0207421_10003380_pt1 | contig 19032 bp, 16 predicted proteins | sample SodLakKL_010_SED_4_FD_187542 | JGI IMG/M metagenome (GOLD analysis project Ga0207421, IMG submission 187542) | Alkaline sediment microbial communities from Lake Tanatar, Kulunda Steppe, Russia - 8KL_010_SED (SPAdes) (version 2) | ecosystem: Environmental > Aquatic > Non-marine Saline and... | reverse complement strand
AAAAATCGTTGATCAGTTGATCCTCATACGCACCCGCGTACTCCTCGCCCAGGAATTTTTCGGTGGCCTCTTCATAAAATCGCTGCCAGGATGCATCCTCCTCACCGGGCATAATCGGATAAAACAATGCGTTATTGGCACGGGCCGCTTTCAAATCTCCCGGAGCATCGCCGATCATCAAAATGCGATGAGGCTCATACTTACCCGATGCTGCCAGTTCAAGATGTTCTTTTTTGGAACCCATCTCCTGACCGGCGATAACACGCACAAAATCGTCCAGTTTGTTTTCGGACCATTCCTTTTCGAGAGCCTCTGTTGGAGTTGCCGAAACAACCAGCATATCGGCAAGATCATCCAGCTTTTCAAGGCTTTCACGCACATACGGGAACGGGGGCATGCCAAAAACCATTTGATCAACAGTTCGGTTTACCGCCTCGCTCCATTCCATTGCCGCTTCCAGTTCTTCATTGCTACCCACTTCCGCAATATACTCCTTAAAAGACGGATTGCTCAATGGCCGGCCCGAATCAATAAACTTGCGCAACTCATTGGCCTCGGGGATAGCAATATTCCGCTTCGTCACGTCATCCCATTCCCGGAGCAAGTCAAAACCCATTACCAGTGCAGGGAACCGGTTTATGCCTCTCCATTTGGAGTACAAATTAACAAACTCCGCCGCCTCACGCGCATATTTTGAAACCGCCTGGAGTTTCCAGTATTTGATGTTGTTGGGAATAAAACACTCCTTGTGCTTGATCTCCATGGTGTCAAACACACAACCATCGGAATCAATGCCAACGAAATACTTTTTTTGGGGTTGAAGCTCTTTTAATACGTTGTTTTTAAGTTTCATCATATTTCAATTTTAATAAAATCGTTTTGAACTTGTACATTCATCCATCAACAAGCGGTTATGCCCTGAAATCAGACACCACTGAAAGCTGAGAAACCACCATCAATGGGAACAACGATACCGTGAACAAATGAAGACCCGGGAGCTGCGAGCCACATAATGGTTGAAATGAGGTCATCGGGATTTCCAAACCGGGCCGTCGGTGTATGGTCGATAATGGTTTTCCCGCGATCCGTCAGACTGCCGTCGCTTTCATTGGTAAGCAGAAACCGGTTCTGATTCGTCAGCAGAAATCCCGGGGCTATGGCATTGACCCGGATATCGGTACTGTAGTTGTGCGACATGTGCACAGCCAGCCACTGGGTAAAGTTGCTCACTGCGGCTTTTGCCGCTGAATAAGCTGGAATCTTGGTCAGCGGAGTAATGGCATTCATCGATGAGATATTGATGATATTTCCGCTTTTCTGATCCGCAAATATTTTTCCAAAAACCTGACAAGCCAGGAACGTTCCCATGAAGTTCAGGTCAAAAACCCATTTTACAGCATCTTCCGACAGATCAAAAAAAGATTGATCCGGCCCGGTGGTTGCAGTTGGTTTGTTTCCGCCTGCACCATTGATCAGAATATCCACTTTCCCGAAGCGGTCCAGCGTTTTTCGGGCGGCTTCTTCAATACTCTGCTTGTCCATCACATTGGTTTTCAGAGTCAGGTGCTCTACATCGCGCTCCTTGAGCTGTTTGGAGACCTTCGCCATATTCTCCTCTCCGATATCCAGCAACACAATTTTTGCACCGGCATCACCAAGCGCCAGTGCCATTTCTGCACACAAAACACCGGCTCCGCCACTCAATACCGCCACTTGTCCGTCATTACTTACACTTTTATTACTCATTGATATACACTCCACATTATTTAATTTTTTTCGAGTCCTTGTAATATGCTACTGTTTATCAAATTTTTGCATGTTTTCAAATGGACGAACATGCCGCCGGAAGTGTTTAAACAGACAGTCATGATAAAGCTTTTCGTTCTCCGACAGTGCTTTCAGCAACCGTTGTTTCAATCCGGAACGCCCGTTCTCTTCGTAATTGGTTAAAATTGAACCGAATGTGACATGGAAAATCTGGCGTGCATTATCATCATCCAGCAAATCCGGCAGCTGGTCATCCGAAATGTCATCGGGATTCCCGAACCGGTCCAGGTCCGCCGAGATGTGATACGTCGCCCGGTCGGTATCAAACCGTTTCAGTGATAAGGTGATGATATCGCGGAAAAGCTCCGCATCCGAAATGGCCACGGCCCGTAGTGCTTCGAGATAACTCGTTCCGGCGGTTTTTACATGCACGGTACCTTCACCAAGCTCCCCGATCGCTTCATAAACACTGAATTTGTCGCTGCCGGAGTGAACGCTCAACTTGTAGGCTCCGTACCCGGCTGCAATAGCCTGATGCAATAAATACTCGGACTTGAATTCATCCAGGTGACCCTTGAAGTCGATGCCCTTTTCAAAGTCGCCGCAGAAACGCGGAGCAAGACTAACCAACACAACACCGAGGCGCTGAAGTTCGGAGGCGATAATCAGGTGCTCTTCCGGTTTCGTCGGATGAGGAGTCTCATCAACGGAAAGCTCCACTTCGCTGTCATGTGTGGGATATGACTCCTTGAGATAACGAAACATATTCCGGGTATGCTCGACAACACGCCCGTATTTAACCGCCGCACGAAGAATATCCTCCTTCGTTGGCTTGAGTGTAATGTCGTTGCGAAGCTGAAACGTCTGATCGACATACCGCTTCAAAAAATCGCCGGGGCTGTCCTCAAGCTGCTTCCACGGTAGATTTTCAAAGGCTTCCTCCAGAGCGCTGCCATTCATATCGACACTCCGGTTGTCAACATGGTCGCTGGGATCAATCGTGAACATGGTGTATCCGGCTCCGATCATGCGGTCAATATCCGCCCGGGTTTTGAGATGATCACCATCCGATCCGAAACCATCGCGATAGCCGCTTTCAAACACGGCCCAGGTTGCCGCATCCATCACCTCTTCGGCCGACCGTTCGGTGCGGTCTAGCTCCCGAATCGACTGTTGCGCAACGATGGGTTTGAAAACCGGTTCGCCATCCATCAGTGATTTGAGATGCGCAGTCCCGGCGTTTCCCAGCCGGTCGCCAAACCCGAATGAGCTTGCACTACCTAGCGTAACCGGTTTCGTAAAAGGCAAAAATGAACGAAGTGCTTCAGCATTCTCATGATTTACATTACAGATCAGATAGCAGCCATCCGGCAATTCGTGGAGTTCTCCGCTGAATCCGGACGGAAGAGCATCACGGGTATCGGCTCCCAAAACCAGCCATTTTTCCAGACCTTTTTTTGAAAGCGCCTGAAATCCCCCTTTGTCAACCGAAACGGATGTCACAATAATGTCATATCTCGGAAACTGGGCTTGAAATTGCTCCCAATAGGAGTTGGCTTCGTCTTGTTTATTCATGAAATTTTTTATCGTTGGACCCAAATGTGTTTATGCCTCTATTTCAGTCGTGGAACAAATGGCGTCCATTCAAATTCGTTTCAGTCTGCCCTCTAAATTCGGCAAATAAGGATCTTATGATATTACTTTACCGATTAAGCTAAGAATAACCAGAACTCAGATGAATTTCAAGTCCGGGACATCCATAAAGTGCCGCATACTTATAATCACTGTTACTTGAAATGTCATGTCGCCTCCGGCATTCTCATAAAGTTGTGACGCAGCACCGTACGCGTTTACACCACACCAAAAAAAAACCCGATATTCCACCATTCGGGGAGTATCGGGTCGTTGTAACGTTATGGAATAAAAGAAACAGGCGATGAAGTCCTGTTTCTTATTCAGGTCAGAGTGGGATTTAGAAGCCCATGCCTCCGCCCATTCCGCCCATGCCGCCCATATCGGGAGCACCACCGCCACCGGGAGCGCCTTTGTCGTCATCGGATGGTTTTTCCGATACAACCGCTTCGGTGGTAAGCATGAGACCGGCAACAGATGCCGCATTTTCAAGTGCGGTACGGGTTACTTTGGTCGGGTCAATGACACCGGCTTTCACCAGATCTTCGTAGACCTCGGTGCGGGCGTTATAACCGTATGCGTCTTTGCCTTCGGTAACTTTCTGAACCACGATCGAACCTTCGGCACCGGCATTATTAGCAATAATGCGAATCGGCTCTTCGAGGGCACGGCGGATGATATTGAATCCAACCTTTTGATCGGGATTTTCACCTTTCAGTTTTTCAAGAACATGAGCGCTGCGAAGCAGTGCGACACCGCCACCGGCTACAATTCCCTCTTCAACAGCAGCACGGGTCGCATGAAGCGCATCTTCAACACGGGCTTTTTTCTCTTTCATCTCAACTTCAGAAGCAGCACCTATATAGAGTACGGCAACTCCGCCACTCAGTTTGGCCAGGCGCTCCTGAAGTTTTTCACGGTCGTAGTCGGATGTGGTTTCATCAATCTGTGCACGAATCTGGTTGATGCGAGCTTTGATGTCATCCTCTTTGCCTTTTCCGTCAACAATGGTCGTATTGTCCTTGTCGATCGAGATCCGGGCACTTTGACCGAGAAAATCGAGGGTCGCATTCTCCAGCTTGTATCCACGCTCCTCTGAAATCACGGTTCCGCCGGTCAATATGGCGATATCTTCCAGCATGGCCTTGCGGCGATCGCCAAATCCGGGTGCTTTAACAGCGGCAATTTTCAGGGTTCCGCGCAATTTGTTGACCACGAGGGTTGCCAGCGCTTCGCCTTCGATATCTTCGGCGATGATGAGAAGCGGCTTTCCGGTTTGAATCACTTTTTCCAGAACCGGCAGCAGATCCTTCATACTGGAAATCTTCTTGTCAAAGATCAGGATATAGGGATCTTCCAGTTCGGTGGTCATTTTCTCGGAATTGGTCACGAAATAGGGAGAAAGGTAGCCGCGGTCAAACTGCATTCCTTCTACAGTCTCCAGATGGGTGTCGGTACCTTTGGCCTCTTCTACGGTGATCACGCCATCCTTGCCGACTTTCTCCATCGCATCGGCGATCAGATTACCGATGAATTCGTCGTTGTTGGCGGAAATCGTGCCCACCTGGGCGATTTCGTTGCGGTCGCTGATATCCTTGCTGATCTTCTGCAGCTCATCAACAACGGCCCTTACAGCAATATCAATACCGCGCTTGAGATCCATCGGATTGGCGCCGGCAGTAACGTTTTTGAGGCCGGTCTGAATAATGGACTGCGCCAGTACGGTCGCTGTAGTGGTTCCGTCACCGGCATTGTCGCTGGTTTTGGAGGCCACTTCACGCACCATCTGCGCACCCATGTTCTCTACTTTGTCTTCCAGTTCAATCTCTTTGGCGACAGTGACACCGTCTTTGGTTACTGTGGGTGCACCGAAGGATTTTTCAATGACCACATTACGGCCGCGGGGGCCGAGGGTCACTTTCACCGCATTGGCGAGTTTGTCGACACCCCGTTTGAGGCTGTCTCTTGCTTCTACATTATAATGAATCAGTTTTGACATAGGTCAGAATCTATTTAAATGGTTATGGTTCATTTCTATTTTAAAAAATTTCGGCAGCCGTCTTCTGTCCGGTATGCGTTACCCGGAGTCTCATCGGCGTATTGCATTCATCAGGAAAGAATTCCGAGGATGTCGCTTTCGCGCATAATCATCAGCTCTTCTCCGTCGATCTCGATCTCGGTACCGGCATACTTACCGTAGAGCACTTTGTCGCCATCCTTGACACTCATGCCAATTTTTGTGCCGTTTTCATATTTGCCGGGACCAACAGAAACTACGGTTCCGCGCTGAGGTTTTTCTTTTGCTGAGTCGGGTATAATGATTCCTGAGCTGGTTTTCTCTTCAGCGGAATCAGGACGAATCAATACACGGTCACTTAGAGGTTTGATACTTGCCATAATTGCGTGTCTGTTTAGTTATAGATGAAGGTTATTGTTTAGCACTCTTTTGATCCGAGTGCCATTTTATATTCGAGACAATAATAAGAAATGCCTGGATACTGCGCAAGCGTTGTTTTTTACATTTTAGCAGTCACAGTACCTCGAGTGCAAGTAGTGCTGAAAACACCACGTGACGACTCAGCGTTCACGTTTCATTTCCAGCCACTCCGCCAGCCGTACAAACTCGTCCGGGTCCAGCTCTTCGGCTCTCCTGCCGGTATCAAACCCCTCCGGAAAATCCGACCCGAAGAGTGATTTCAGGGCATTGGACAGCTTTTTACGCCGCTGCTGAAATGCCGTTCTGACCACACTCTTGAACGTCTCCAGTCGTACCGGCAAATCCTGTACCGACCGGGGGAACCGATCGTTGCCCGGCCGGTAGAAAATTACCGCACTCTCAACTTTGGGCGGCGGATAAAAAACATGGCGCGAAACCGGAAACAGCAGCTCCATCCGACCCAGCACCTGTGCCTGTACACTCAATATTCCGTACTCGCCTGACCGCGGGCGCGCCACCAACCGTTCGGCCACCTCCTTCTGAATCATGAATACCGCTCCCGAAAACAGATCCCCGTGATCAATCACCCGGAAAAGAATGGGACTGGTCAGAAAATAGGGCAGATTTCCGACCACAAACGGACTGCCGCCCTTCGCTCCATCTCCCAAAGTGGCGAGATCCGCATCCAAAAAACTTTGCTGATGGATGGTCACCTCCGGCCAGGTTCTGGCGATGAACGCAACAGACCGTTCGTCCACCTCAAACACATGCAGATCACTGAAAATGCCGGAGAGCGGCCCGGTAAGCGCCCCGGTTCCGGGTCCGATTTCGATGACCCGTCCCTCCTTTCCGGGTGCCGCCTGCTCTTTGCCGGTTTCCACTGCTGCAACAATGCGGTCAATCACATTTCTGTCACGCAGAAAATGTTGTCCCAGCGATTTTTTGGGTTTGATATGCATATCAGCCGGGGATCTCCCGTTCTACCTCATGCGTCCGTTAAATTTGTAAAACGCAACCAAGTCACGTAACTTTTCCTTAATATGAACCTTTTTATGACGTAAGGTCACCGTGCACAAAATTCCTCATCAAATCGCCGGTACATGGAAATAATGAACCCCTATCAGGTGGCGCACCAGTTCGGATTGAAGACACTGGAAAAACCCGAGGAGCACACCGGTTCGCGCGTAAGCATGAAGATAGGATTACCCCGCGAACGATCCAAGGATGAACGCCGATTGGCCGTTACCCCGGGCGGAGTAGCAGATCTGAAAGCCAACGGGCATGATGTCTACCTGGAAGCCGGAGCAGGTGAAGACGCCCGGTTTCCGGATCACGAATTCTCCGATGCAGGGGCCAATATCATCTGGTCGGCCGAAGAGCTATACAAACGTTCCGAGATCATACTCAAAGTAGCCCCGCCTGATGAATCCGAACATGAACTGCTGCAGCCTGACCAGGTAATCATTTCCGCGCTTCATCTCGGTAACACCACCGAGAAGTACCTCAAGGAGCTGATGCGTAAAAACATCACCGGAATTGGGTTTGAATTCATCAAATCTCCGGACAACAGCTTCCCGATCGTCCGGATGATGCATGAAATCACCGGATCGATGTCCATACAAATTGCCGCGCATTATCTGGAAAACAATCAAAACGGGCAGGGCATCATGTTTGGCGGAATATCCGGTGTACCACCGGCTACGGTTGTCATTCTCGGAGCAGGCATCATCGCCGAGTACGCCGCACGAACCGCCCTCGGGTATGGCGCCCAGATTTTTGTGATGGACAATGACCTGGCACTGCTCCGTCATCTCGAAAACTCGCTTGACCGAAGAATCATCACCGCCATGGCGACCCACCAGTACATCTCATCGGCGCTCAAGGTGGCTGATGTTGTAATCGGTGCTGCTATGGTTGAAGGCCATCGCGCTCCCTGCTTAGTAACACGTACAATGGTCGAGACGATGAAGGAGGGCAGCGTTGTTGTTGATGCTGTGATCGATCAGGGCGGATGTATTGAAACCAGCCACCCCACGACCCACTCCGACCCCATATTCATAGAAAACGGAGTCGTCCACTACTGCGTGCCGAATATCCCGGCCAATGCTGCCCGTACAGCGACCACGGCCCTGAACAATCTGCTTGTCCCGTTCCTGCTGGATATCGGCGACGCCGGAGGGATCCGCGAGGCGCTCTGGACCAATGTCAGCCTTCGCAACGGCACCTATGTATACAAAAATCAGCTCACAAAAAAATCACTGGCTCAGTTTTTCAACATGTCGTACCGGGATATCGAAATGCTGATCGCCAGTCAGATTTAAACCGTAACCAAACTGTTCGGACGCCGTTCCGGACCACCCCGATGATCAAAACCAATAATAAACGAACCATGAAATTATTTACCTCCCGCCTGTATCTCCCACTCTCATTCATTGTAATTTTCGCTGCCTGCACTCCGCATGATGAGGAACACACCCTGCCCGGTCCGCTAAGCGAAGATCACCTGATGGAACACATCCGGGTCCTGGCATCCGACGAATTCGGAGGGCGCACCCCCGGAACGATTTACGAGGAAATGACCGTCCAGTACATCATTGAACAATTTGAGCAGATCGGGCTGGAGCCGGGCATGCCCGGCGGATCCTGGACCCAGACGGTACCATTGATGGGGCAGCAAACGCATCAGGCCGGGCTTACGCTCACATTGGCCGATGGTACAACGGGAAATGAATCCGCTGGTTTCAACTATCAGGACGATTTTATGGCATGGCCTGCCCATGTGCAGGAGTCGGTTGCCATCAGCGACGCCGAACTGGTCTATGTTGGTTACGGCATCGAAGCACCGGAGGAGGAGTGGGATGATTTCAAGGGTACCGATGTAAGCGGCAAGGTCCTGGTCTTCAAAAACTTCAACCCGGTTACTTTTGAGGATCGCTTTGACGGTGGCAACCGGCTCTATTACGGTCGCTGGACCTACAAATACGAGCAGGCAATCGAAAAAGGAGCTCTGGGTGCAATCATCATTCATACCGATGAAACTGCCGGTTACGGCTGGGATGTCGTCCGAAACAGTTGGAGTCTCGAGCGCTTTTTTGTCTATGATGAGGAGGGGCATGATACGGAATTCGAAGGCTGGCTGACCCGGAGCCGCAGCGAGCAGCTTTTTGAGATGGCCGGTATGGATCTCAACGAAATGCTCGAAGCAGCTGAAAATCCCGATTTTGAACCGGTAACACTCGATGGGGTCAGGCTTGACATCTCCCTTGAAGCCGGCTACAGAGGTATCGAAGGGCAGAATGTTGTCGGAAAACTGGCCGGGTCGGATCCCGATCTTTCTGATGAGGCGGTCATCTTTTCGGCGCATCACGACCATCTGGGATACGGGGACCCGGTTGATGGGGACTCCATATTCAACGGTGCCTGGGATAATGCCAGCGGAGTCAGCAAACTCATCAATATGGCACGTCTGTTTGAGATGGATCGGGACGAAATCCGCCGGAGCCTCTATTTTGTAACCGTCACTGCTGAAGAATCGGGATTGCTTGGGTCGCAGTACTTCGCTTCCAACCCGCCCGTTCCTGCCGGCAGGATGTCCGCCAATGTCAACCTTGATGCAACCAATATTTACGGAGAGACACACGATCTGGTCGCCATCGGCTATGGCCGGACGGATATTGACCCGATTCTGGATGAAGAGGCCCGACGGCTGGGCCGGATCATCAAACCGGATCCTAATCCCGAACAGGGCTACTATTACCGGTCCGATCACTTCTCCTTTGCCCGTCAGGGTGTTCCGTCACTATATCCCAATGCGGGTAATGAATTTGTCGACAAACCGGATGATTATAACGATCAGGTGGCTGAGTACCGCTCGAAAATCTATCACACCGTACATGACCGCATCCATGACTGGTGGGACCTCTCGGGAGCTGTCGAAGACCTCACATTGATTTACAACGTATCCAAGCGTATTGCCAACGACGACAACATGCGAAGCTGGGTACCGGGAGATGAATTTGAGGAGGCTCGCATGGATGCGCTGGAGGGGGCTTCCGGCAGATAACCGACAGGATCAGCAACCATATTTTGCGGCATCACCTTAATCTTGCGGCATCACCTTAAATATGCGGCCTCACTTTAGCCCATGTCTATCAAAAGCAACCGTGCAGAACTGAGCGAACAGAACTTTCGGAGAATCAACTGGATCAATATAGCACTGACTCCACCACTGTTACTCGTCTTCTCCTGGCCGTTTTTTATATTCAGCCGTTATATCGGGATGCCGGACCCGCTGCTTTTTGCCGGGACATTCTGTTTTGCTTTTTCGTTTACTATGACCATTCTGCACGGCCATGTGACCATAGCCCTGGGAGCACTCCACCGCGATCGTTACCATCAATGGCTTGACAGCCACCGGTGGGGTCATGGGATTTTGATCAGGCCGCTCTATTTTTCAACCCGGTTTCGGTTGATTATATTAATTTTCGGTTTTGTAATACTGATTACAGGTCTTATGTTATAGTTGTTGCAAACTCGCAATAGCTATGATCATTTAAAAAACGTGCCCGTTAACTCAAGATTACGAAAAATGAGCAAAGACAATTCCATCAGCAGAAAAGCATTTCTCGGCAAAATCTCCATGCTTGGTTTTGCAGGAGCAGGTGCCGGTGTTTTTCTTAAAGGTTGTGGCAATGGAAACGGCGAAGAGGCTGCAGCTGACCCATGCGGTGATCTGTCCGGACTCAGTGAGTCCGATATTCAGCTTCGCGAAACCCTTAACTATGTTGCTGAAACACCAAACCCCGACGAGCGATGCGACAATTGCGAGTACTGGGTAGATGATCAGCACGGACCCGAGTGTGGTGGTTGTACACTTTTTGCCGGCCCGGTTCACCCGGCCGGATGGTGCTCCTCCTGGGTTCCGGAATCCTGACATAAATCATATATATTAAATAACCGGGTGGCCGATTTGATTCTGTGCCATCCGGTTTTTTTTAACCGGCTGACAGCCACCATGTACGGAATCACATCCGTCATTCATCCCTATTGATCATAATCCCCCCCCTGAAACCGGCCACAAACGGGTACCCGTGCACACGGCCGGGGGCATCCAGGCTTGTTGAAAAACACCCTTTGCCTATCTCAGATTGTCTCGTAACCGTTTCATAAAAAACGTACGGCGACCCTCTGTTGGCTTCCCGTCGTTATAATATTTCCAGAATTTCTTTTCAGCTTCCAGTGTCCCAATGAGAATAAGTCGGTGGTGCTCCTTCAGCTGAAAGTCCGGATCCGGTTGAAGGGTTATCTCCCCGCTCTCATCCACGCCAACAATAGTACAGCCCGTATTGTTACGGATATCCAGCTCTTCAATTCTTTTTTCGCGTAGTTTCCGGGGCATCTTCACCCGAAATACGTTAAGCCCCTCTGCCAGCATCACCACTTCGCCGCGCTGCAGAAAATTGAATATCGCATTCGCACCCATGGTAGAATATGAGAGCGTAAAATCGGCACCGGCCCGGCGCAGCGTCTGCTGATTCCGGTCCAGGGTAGCACGTGAAATAATCTGCAAATCCGGGCGAAGGCGACGGCAATAGAGTGTCAGGAAAATGTTGGTGTCATCCTGGTTCGGAGTAATGATGACGGTGTGCGCCTGGTCCAGTTTCGCTTTTTTCAAAATTTTAAGATCGGAGGCATCCCCAACAACCTGCATATCCTTGTATTTATTGATATGGCCGGATTTCTCAACAATTTTGAACGGGATCTGCCGCTCTTTCAGTGACCGGGCCACCACCTCGCCAACCCGTCCTCCTCCAAGGATTACCACAGGAGCATCTGTTGCGTGATAGATACCAAGCAGCTCATCATATTTGCGAAGACTCTCAACGGTACCAACCAGCACCAAAATACTTTTTTCATCAATTTTGGATTCGGAAGTTGCTATCCGGTACTTGCCGCGCTCCCAAATTCCGACGACATTGACACCGGTGAGTTCCCGCAATCGGGTTTCGGTAAGCGTTTTACCTACCAGTGGCGTTTCAAGTGTCGGAGCCTCTGCGATCACCAGTTCATGGAATCGTCCGATGACATGCACCCGGGCACTTCCGCTCACAACCCTTCGGACCAGGGACTGACCCATCATTTCGGCCAGATTGAGCACCAGGTTACTGCCGGCAAGTTTCAGGATATCCACAGCCTCATCGGTATGGGTGAAACTCACAATTGGTACCGACTCGGTCAGTTCCCGAATGGTAAATGTGACATTGGTATTAACCCGTTCGTTGTCATTGGCCACAACCAGAGCTGCTCTCTTAACAAATACCTTGTCCCAGGTATCAGGATCATCAACCGCACCATGCACGACCTTGTAACCAAGATCACTTATCTCCAGAGCATCGTTAAGGTCCGCGATAACAATCCAGTATTCATAGTTAAACGCTTCCAGTTTTTCAATAAATGCAACCGCTACCGAATTATATTTGGTGAGAATAATATGATTTTTCGTATTCGGGTCGAGTTTTCGGGGAGCGCGAGCCTGAGCCTGGGCTTCCAGCCAGGGAGCATAAAAAAACTGGATAAAGGTAAACGGCAGCATCACCAACAGAAATACGACACCGGTAATCAATACCGTCGCCGAAAAAACCCGGCCCAAATCGGTATAAAAAACAATATCACCAAATCCGAGTGTGGACATGGTTACCAGTGTCCAGTATAAACCGGCAATCCAGCTATGTTCCTGACCCTCATACTTGCTAATAACCTGGAACAATGAAGTGAACAGCAAAATAACCCCAATTAAAAAACCAATAAAAATCAGGAGTCTCTTAAGATTTATTCTGGTGGTTTTTTTCTGAAAGAAAAAATTCAGCTCGGAGGCAATAAATTTCATGTTCTGTCAACTACCTGTTACGTATCTTGTGGGTGCAAGTACTCCCTGTATCAATTGGAACAAATTACGACTTCTTACTTGAAAATAGTAATAATCGGCTCTGGAGAAATCGGATTTCATCTTAGCAAATTGCTTTCCGAGGAAAAGCATGACGTTACGGTCCTCGACCATGACGTTGAAACCCTCCAAAAAGTTTCTGAATATTGTGATGTACTTACCATAGAAGGGGAAGGGACATCCGTACGTGACCTGATGTCTGCAGGGGTCGATCAAGCCGATCTGGTTGTAGCAGCTACTGATGTCGACGAGGTTAATATGGTGATCGCCATGATCGCCAAACGTCTGGGCAATCCCCGGGTCATCGCCCGAATCCGCAATGATGAAATCTGCGGTTCTGATTCACCGCTTAAACCATCAGATTTGGGAATCGATGTATTGATTCATCCCGAAGAACATGTTGCCGGCGAAATTGTGCGATTGATTAAACGGGCTGCAGCTTCGGATCTTATCAGCCTGGCCGATGACCGGTTGCAGTTGATCGGTTTGCGCCTGGATGAATCCTCCCCTTTGATCGACCAGACCATGGAAATTTACGGGCGGCTACACGAGGATATCCTGTTTCGTGTGGTAGCCATTCTGCGTGGCGGCAGAACCATCATCCCGGACGGTACATCCAAATTCTGCAAGAATGATCATATTTTTCTCCTGGCAGAAACCGGCGATGTTCCTGCTGTTATTGCCACTACCGGCCGGCAGGAAAAAGCAATCAGGCATATCATGATTGCAGGCGGAACATCCACCGGATCACGGGTAACCAGACTGCTCTCACAGCAGCAATCCGACTGGCGTATCAAATTGATTGAGCCTGATTACGATAAATCCATCAAACTGGCAGGCCGATTCCGAAATGTCCTGGTACTGCACGGGGAACCGACGGATCCTGACCTGCTTGTTTCCGAAGGGATTGCCAATACCGATGCATTTATCTCGGTTACCTCGGACGAAGAATCGAACATCATCAGTTGCCTTATGGCAAAGCATCTTGGGGTTGGTAAAACCGTCGCACTTGTTTCAAAAGCCGAGTATATCCCGATGAGCCAGACGATCGGCCTCGATGCTGCCGTCAATAAAAAACTTTCGGTCACCAACGAGATCCACCGGCAAATCCGCCGGGGACTAGTGGTATCCAATTATGCGCCGTATGGAACCAATGCAGAGATAGTGGAATTGCAAGTCTCGGGTAAAAGCAGTGCCGCCGGTAAACGTGTTGGTGAGTTGAAATTGCCACGCGGTTCCATTATTGGTGCGATATTAAGAAACGGACATCCCACCATCGCAACCGGAAAAACCAGTATACGGGGTGATGACCATGTCATCGTTTTCTGTTATCCTGATTCACTGGATCGCGTGGTATCCTATTTCACCTGAATTAGCCGAAAACCGGAAACGTTAACATGTTCGGGAATCGAAAATCATCATCCCTGATTCATTTACCACAGGTGCTTGGTATTATCGGTTTTTTTATGTTGTTCATGGCCGGTATTTTTCTACTTCTCGGATTGCTGTCATTTATCTGGATGGAGGATATGCGCCTGCATTATCCGGCTCTTTCCGCTGTTACCTTTATCGTCGGTGGATTGATGTTCTTCCAATTTGAACGCCGGCGTGAACTTCAGCTGCGTGAAGCCTTTTTGACCGTAACCGTAACCTGGTTGATCATCTGTCTGTTTGGAGCGGTGCCCTTTTACACTTCGGGATCGGTTTCCAGCTATACCGATGCCTTTTTCGAAACTATGAGTGGATTAACCACCACCGGTGCCACCATATTTGGCGGTATTACAGCCGATGGAATCCAAAACTCGGACATCGAATCCCTTCCAAAAACGCTGTTACTCTGGCGATCAATCCTGCACTGGTTTGGAGGGATGGGATTCATCGTACTCTCCATTGCTATCCTTCCTATGCTGGGTTCCGGCGGTATGCACCTTTTCCAGGCGGAATCGTCGCTGCTGAGTACGGACAAACTAATGCCCCGGTTTCATCAGACCGCAAAGTCACTTTGGCTGGTTTATCTCGGGTTGACGTTACTCCATTTTATCACACTCTGGGTTCACCCTGCCATGGATTGGTTCCATGCACTCAATCATGCCTTCTCCACGCTGGCTACCGGTGGATTTTCAACCCTTGATGCTAGTGTTGGCGGATTCGACTCCGTGTATATCGACGCGGTCATCACCCTCTTCATGTTTCTGGCCGGACTCAATTTCGTTCTACATTTCCGTCTGTTTACCGGACACTTCACTTCTGTCTTTAACAACCGGGAGCTGCGATTCTATACCATTGTTGCCGTAGTGATGGTTGCCGGTATTTCCCTGTCGCTATGGATTACCCAACACCACACCCCCGGTGATGCCCTGCGATTTGGAGCCTTCCAGGCGATTTCAATTTTGACAACTACCGGATACGGTACGGATAATTACTCTTTATGGCCCATACTTCCTCTGTTTCTTTTGTTGATGCTCTTTTTCACCGGGGGATCAACCGGATCCACCAGCGGCGGTATTAAAATGACACGCTGGTTGATTGTGCTCCGGGTTATTGGATCGGAAATACGGCAATCGATACACCCCAGGGCGGTCATTCCTGTCAGGATCGGAAACCGGGTTCTCAGTGACAAAGCGATACGAACCGTGATGAGCTTTTTTGCTATATATCTCTTGCTCTTCGCGATCGGTGCTCTGGTACTCATCATATTGGGGTTTGACAGCACCTCCTCCCTAAGTGCCAGTATCGCCTGTATCGGTAATATAGGTCCGGCTTTCGGAGATTTCGGTCCGGCAGAAAACTATGCCGCCATCCCGGCTGCCGGCAAATGGGCTTTATCAATCCTGATGCTGATCGGACGATTGGAAATCCTGGCCGTTGTTGTTCTGTTTTCAAGAGATTTTTGGTCGCATTACCACCGGCAGTGACGGGATGTTTCCATGTTTGAGTCACAAGATACTCATCCGGTTCTCACACCGTTATTTGTCGTTTATTGATCGTTGTTCGCTATCTTTTTTTCTGATAAACTGTGACTGTTAACACTGATCTACAAAATTGATTATTTGTAACACCATGAGTCAAAAAGTGCCCTATGTTTCCCTTGAGTATTCAAAACCTGCACCGGAAGATTTGCTGTCCCGATCCCGGGAATTTCTTGATCTCATGAAAAAACGACGTACCGTTCGTGATTTTTCCTCAGAACCGGTGCCCGACGAAGTCATTTTTAACTGCATTGAAGCGGCAGGAACAGCACCTTCAGGTGCAAATATGCAACCCTGGCATTTTGTAGTGGTCAAGGATCACACCATCAAAAAAGAGATCCGGCAAGCCGCCGAAAAAGAGGAACGAATCAATTATGAACTGCGGTATTCTGGAGAGATGAAACAGGATATTGCAAAGCTCGAGACGAATTTCGAAAAACCGTATCTGGAGAAAGCACCGGTGCTGATCGCCGTTTTCAAAGAATCATACCGGCTTGATGAAAACCAGGTCAGGCGAAAAAATTACTATGTCAACGAGTCGGTGGGTATCGCCACCGGAGTCCTGATTACCGCTCTGCACACGGCTGGTCTGGTGGCCCTGCCGCACACACCCAGTCCCATGAAGTTCCTGAATACCATTCTGAAACGCCCGAATAACGAGTCTCCTACCGTACTGTTTCCGGTTGGATATCCCGCCGGAAATATTCAGGTACCTGACCTGAAACGCAAACCTCTGAATGAGATTATCACGGTGTTTTAAGGGTAACTGCCATGACAGATTCATACGACCATACTGATCGGCCGAACCCGGATAACAAAAAACCGTCCGATGAACACTCGCGGCACGAGTCCGGCGAAATCCCCCCGAATGGCGGAAATTCTGACCCTGACGAACCGGTAGCATACCCGATCACCGGGGAACTTGACCTGCATATCTTCCCTCCCTCGGAGGTTCGTGATCTGGTCCCCGAATACCTGCGAACCTGCCGGGAAAAAGAGATTTTAACGGTGCGAATAATTCACGGCAAAGGAACCGGTGCACTTCGCCGGCTGGTACACGCCATACTGGAGGCTATCCCCTGGGTCAATCACTATCATCTGGGTGGACCGGGTTGCGGAACCTGGGGTGCAACCATTGCCTATCTCGATCCCCCTCCAAAACATAAGAAGTAACATAAAGGCAGGTGGCGTTTCACCCGTATGCCGTAAACCGTACTATTCAAGCCCATCCGGTTTACGGACAGGCCCAGGTCTCCGTCCAGGCCCCCTCTTTCCACTCAAAGATGGCCCGGAACTCACCTTCCGGATGAAGCTGGAGCCAGTCCATATGATAGATTTCCGCAGTTACGACCCGAAAATGGGGTTTACTCAAGGCAATTTGCTTGTTACGTGTAGCCGGATTCCAGATCTGCCCTGGCCACACATCAGTGGGTTTGTCTACGGCGGTTCCGGGAGGATGTTTTACCGAATACATTCGCCGCTCGGAATCATCAGTTGCGTTCCACTCATTCTCATGCAGTTCACTTCCAGGTTCGTGAATAGTCGCCGTACTTTTCATATGCAGCTGGATTCTGCGCCGTGGATCGTAAAACAGCCAGCTTAATGCCGGGTTGTTGCTGAGGTCATCGATTTTCCGGGATCGTTTGTCTGTATGGATCAACAGGGTGCGATTTGATACATACGTATTGCGTAAAACAACCGTTCGTTGCAGCGGCTCATCACCAGAGAGCGTTGCGATAACCGGATACCGGAATGCATTTCCTTGTTGATCAACCGATTCCAATAAATTTATCCAAATATCTTCCCTGATTTCTTCAAGAGTTTCAAGCAATTTCATAGGAAGCGTATGTTGTGAGTCTTTGGTTGAAAGTCATAAGTCTAACTTGTGGGATATCGATAGGTATCACCTCAGTGCGAATCAGACATATAGACTGTAATTATGTTTCCAATATACAAAAGATAACAGGTATGCTTCCAATATCCAGGATAACCGTTATGCACAACTTCACATCATCAGATTTGTCACCAAAATTTTTTATTTTGGATTTTTACGCATAAACCACTTATTATATTATAATTATGTGCCCGGTTTCATTGTATGGGCAACTGTGAGGTGCCTGGAGGCAGGTTTGGTGGCCTGAATTACTCCCGGGTGAATATCATATCTGGACTGTAATTTACAAACGCAAACGGAATCGATGTCTGATGAATTAAAGAATATCAGTCGTATTGATCAACCGTCCAAAAATACCTTTGGATGGTTTGTGCGCATCCGGAGAGACGGAAATCGGATCAGTCGGTTTTTCAGTGACGGCAAGTATGGCGGAAAGCAGGAAGCGTTACTTTCAGCACGGTCGTATCGCGATGAAAATCTGAAGCAATGGGAGAGTTTTGCAAAAAATCATGAACGCGCCATGCATCTGGGGAAAAAAAGCAATATTGGATATCCCGGGATAAGTTATTGTGTCAAAACCAAAAGGCGGAACGGCGCTGTTCACCTGGAGCATGTTTTCCAGGTCTCGTACTCCCCGGAAAAAGGTTCGCATAAGAATAAATCGTTTTACATTCCGAAAGCGCGCACAAAAAGGGAATTCAAAAAAAACTACGAGGCCAAACTCAAAGAGGCGATAACGTTCCGTGATCAACAGATGATAAAAATCTATGGTGCCCGTTACGCTACATATAAGAAACGGCGTAATAACGGAGGATAAAGGGGGCGTTTTTTTTTACATTAGGGACGACCATTCCTCTATCCACTCAACCATAGTCACATCATGGAACTCACATCCCTGCTTCTCCTTTTCCTCGGAATCACATCCGGTGCCCTGATTGTGTTTCTGTTGCTGCGCAGGGATGCATCCAAACGCCAGGAACGTATCAATGAACTGCTTGACGAGCAGCGTGAGCTCACCGGTGAAGTCACCCGGTACCAGGAGAGAAACAGCGGACTCGAATCGCGTATTGAAACGCTTGAACGGGAACACAAGGAGCTTGAACAGCGAAATTCCACCTATCACGAACAGCTTACCGAAGCAAAAACCACCAACAGACACCTTGAAGAAAAACTGGCTACCTTTAAAAAAGAGATCGCCGAGATTCAGGAGTCCTACAAGGACCAGTTCAAGGTTCTGGCCAATGACATTCTGGAAGAGAAAAGCAAACGGTTCAGTGAACAGAATAAAATCGGACTGGAGCAGCTGCTGACCCCTCTTGGCGAGAAAATCAAAAATTTTGAGAAAAAAGTAGATGATACCTATAAGGAGGATGTCCGGGACCGGATTTCG
>Ga0207421_10003379_pt1 | contig 19034 bp, 13 predicted proteins | sample SodLakKL_010_SED_4_FD_187542 | JGI IMG/M metagenome (GOLD analysis project Ga0207421, IMG submission 187542) | Alkaline sediment microbial communities from Lake Tanatar, Kulunda Steppe, Russia - 8KL_010_SED (SPAdes) (version 2) | ecosystem: Environmental > Aquatic > Non-marine Saline and... | reverse complement strand
TTCAAGACGCTGGATGAAGGTCAAGATGTAACCTTTGAAGTTGTAGAAGGCAATCGTGGACCGCAAGCGGCAAATGTCGTACGCCTTTAAAACATAGGGTAGATTTGGATTCGAGGGCATTTCTGGCTTTGCTGGAAATGCCTTTATTTTATCCAAATAAATTAATTGAGGAAAAGGAGATACAAGATATCATGCCGATGTTTGAAGAAATGGGCTTGAGTCAACCGGTGCTTAAGGCAGTGTCCAGCATGGGTTTCGAGACAACAACGCCTATCCAGGAACTGGCTATTCCACCTGCTTTAGAGGGCCGGGATATAGTTGGGCAGGCCCAGACTGGAACAGGGAAAACAGCCGCTTTTGGCATCCCGATGATTGAAAAAATCATGCAGGGGGCTGAAAAAATAGAGGGCTTGGTCGTTACTCCAACGCGGGAGTTGGCCGTCCAGGTAGCCGAGGAATTGAATACCATCGGTCAGGCCAAGCGAATCAAGGCGCTCCCCATCTACGGGGGACAGGACATACAAAGACAAATCCGGGCTTTAAAAAACAGGCCGCAGGTGATCGTGGGCACTCCGGGGAGGTTGATGGATCACATGCGTAGAAAAACCATCCGCCTGATGCAGGTTAATACCGTTGTCCTGGATGAGGCCGATGAAATGTTGAACATGGGCTTTATTGAAGATATTGAAACTATTTTAAGTGAAGTCCCGGAAGAGCGGCAGACCCTGCTTTTTTCTGCTACCATGCCCAAACCGATCCTGGACTTGGCTCGGAAGTTCATGCATAACCCGGAGAACATTCAGATTAAATCCAAGGAAGTAACCGTCCCTAACACGGAACAGTATTATATTGAGGTCCACGAAAAACAAAAATTTGATATTCTCTGCCGGGTGCTGGATCTGCATTCACCGGAACGGGCCATCGTCTTTGGACGAACCAAGAGGCGGGTTGATGAGCTGCATGAAGCGCTGAACAAACGAGGTTATTCCGCCGAGGGGATTCATGGCGATCTGACCCAGGGCCGGCGGGATAGTGTGATGGGCAGCTTTAAACAGGGACATACAGAGATCCTGGTGGCCACGGATGTAGCAGCCCGGGGACTTGATATCGGGGATGTAACCCATATATATAATTTTGATATTCCCCAGGACCCGGAAAGTTATGTGCACCGGATTGGCCGCACAGGAAGAATTGGCAAAACCGGTGTTGCTGTTACTTTTACCACCCACCGGGAAATGGATCATTTAAGCCTGATTGAAAAAATGACGAAAAGGAAAATTGTCCGCCAGCCAGCCCCGACCATGAGCCAGGCCCTGGAAGGGCAGCAGCGCCTTGCTACAGAAAAGATTATCCAGGTGGCCGAAAGTGAAGATATCGATGAATACAAAAAGCTGGCTCAGTCGCTCTTGGAAGAAAAAGATTCTGTAACGCTGCTCTCCGCAGCGTTGAAAATCCTGACCAAGGAACCGGACGCCACACCTGTTCGTCTAACCGATGAAGCCCCTGTTTCCAAGAAAAAGCCCAAAGATTTCGGCAAGTCGGCCGGGGCGAAACCTTCTACCCCATCCTGGAAACAGAAACCCTTTAAGAGCGGGCGGGAAGACCGAAAAGGTAAAGGGCACCCAAAATACGACAAAAAGGATAAAAAAGACAAGAAATATGAGCGTTGGAACTAAAGCAGCCCGATTGTTATTGAATTGTCCAGGTTGTTGGGTGCTCGAAGGTTACAAGTACCAGGCCTGCTTAATGAACAATTCTATTCGCTTGTATTCAATGGCTGGCCAGGTTGGAAAAACCTTGGGTTTGCGAAGTTCATAAATTTTTGCTTGCCTGTAAGCAGAAATTCGTGTAAAATATTCGAGACAAGAAAAGAAGTAAAAAGCTTTGAAGGAGAGAAGTAGGCTGTCCTTTTTTCCACCAGAGAGGTAGGAGCCAAAGGCTGCAAGCTCCGCCGGGAAGAAATCAGTTGAAGTTCGCTCTGGAGCTTCCGGTTGAAACCCCTGGGCAAGGGGCAAGTAGGTCGAAGACGGGTTCTCTACCGTTATCATCGGAGAAGGAATAGACTTCGTTTATGCGAATATACGTGCATACGTGGATTTGTTCTTTATACCAGAGAGGGTCTGGCACATCACAGTGCCGGCCAACTAGGGTGGTACCGCGGAAGATAGACCCGCCCCTTGATTGGGCGGGTTTTATATTTCAGGCTAAAAGAGCCGGGGTTTACTGCTTTCGTCCCTATGACAGCAGTAAACCCTTTTTATCTTTAGGCTCTTAACAGTAGAGTCTTGTGCTCTTTTGGCAAAACTTTTCTCCCGGTCGTAAATCTTTTATGGCTCTGGCTTGTCCAGGTTAGGGGTGGAGTTTTTCCGTTATTGGTTACAAAAAAACATACAGAAAGGGCTGGTTTATGTGCAATCATCTATCAATCCCTGGCTGGCTTGGGGAATTATCGTCGCCGCCAGCTTCATCCTGACCGTTGCCGGGACTATGTGGCAGTTAAGGAGGTGGGAGGACTAAATGCAACCATTACCAGAGCCCAGCCTTTCCTCTGCCCTGTGGTCCATTGCGGGAATCGCACTATTACTGCTGATTTGCGGCTATATCGGCTTTGTGGTCAAAAACAAGGCCACAACATTTGAAAACTATCTGGTGGGAGAACGGAATATCGGTCCTGTCATAACCGGTTCTGCTGTTGCTGCAGGCTATTTAAGCGGTTGGGCAGCCCTGGGGATGATGGGGGTGACCTATACTGTGGGATGGTCCGGTATGTGGTTTGCCGGTATTTGGACCATTTTTGGAATTGTCCCCTGTGTGCTGTTTGTGGCCCGGAAGTTTAGCAATTTCAGCCAGCATTTTCAGGTGCAAACGGTGGCCGACGTGTTGAGGGTCCGTTTTAACAGTAAAGCGGTCCAGGTGACAGCAGGCCTGGTCATGATTGTCTTAATGCTCATTTACTCCATTGGTCAGTTGAAGGCTGCTGCTACCTGCTGGTATGCTGTGACGGGGCTGTCACCTTTTCTCTGCCTTTCCCTCAGTATAGTGGTTGTCATTATTTATATGCTTATCGGAGGTTACACGGGGACCCAGTGGGCTATGGGAATCCAGGGGTTTTTGGTAGGCGCCGCCTGCCTGGCTGTAGGCCTCTGGGCCCTCTATCTGGTGGGAGGTCCCGCCAACTTAAACGAACTATTAGCCGTCCAGGATGCCAACCTTTTGGCCTTGAAGCGGCCGGACCTGCCCGCCGTGGGTAATACCCAGGTTTTTTCCAGCATGGTCGGAATTACTTCCACCTTTTTTCTCTTTTTTACCATGGCTACCGGTTTTCCCCATGTAACAGCCCGTTTTTTGGGGATGCGAAGGCTAACCAAGAAAGATTACATGAAGTTGATGCTGACGGTGTTCTTTATTGCTGGTGTTCCCATCTTTTTAAATGCCATCACAGGCCTTTCAGCCCGGGCAATCTGGGGAGATGAGCTGTTGCGTATTCAACCCTGGGAGGCCGACCTGGCGGCACCGTTTATGGCCATGACCGGGGGAGCATCCCTGACCACCCTTTACATCACCGGGCTTTTTGCTGCTGCTCTTTCCTCCCTGGCGGCCATGATCCTGGGTATTGCCGGAAGCATTACCCGGGATGTGGTCCAAAGCATTAAACCGGATCTTTCGCCCAGTTTTTTGCTCCTGTTAACCCGGATCCTGGTTGTTGTAGTTACCCTGATCCCCTTTTACTGGACTCTGGTGGCTCCCCCGCCCCTTTTAGCTGCCTGGATGGCCCAGGCTGCTATCGGACTGGGTGGGATCTTCATCTGGGTCATTGCCGGCTCCCTTTACTGGAAACGGGCGACGGCAGCAGGAGCCATGTCCTGCATGATTTACGGCATTGCAGCGGTGCTGGTGGGTTCTTTGCTGGTTTCCAACCAAACGCTGGGTATGGGCACCCTGATGTATATTGTCCTGGTCGGTTGCGGCGTATTATATGTGGGGGTCAGCTTGCTGACCAAACCCCCGGGGCGGGAACAGGTGGAACAGTTTTTTGCTGCGGATAAAGCCAGATAGTTTGAAAATGGCAGCGTTGGCGTATGCCGGCCCCGCCGGTTTAGGTTCGCTTCAGGCAAGTTAAGCTGCTCTACGCCTATGCACTTATCGAGCTATGCCAGAACGATGGTCATTAAAATGGCAGCGCAAACTGCTGATCCGGCGCTTAACAGCAGGTTGCTGTATTTTTTGGAGGTATCCATGATAAAGAGCAGAAAACTGACCAAAAACAAAATGATGGTAAAATACCAGTATCCGGTAAACAGCAGGGCGATGGCAAAAATGATGTAGGCAAACTCGATTAACATCACCCGGCGGAAAAAAACAGTGGCCATAAATTCCGGCGGGTGCTCCACTTGGAACGCCGCCTTGGCCTGCTCAATCAACCGGATATACATGCCGGAATTGAGCATTTTGTAACATTCGTAAGCTGCAAAGATTGCGGCCAAAATTTTCAAGAACATAATCTTTGATCCCTCTTTCCTGGTTAGAATATATTATACTAATAGCAGTGTAATTCCTGCAAGAACCGGGCCAAACGGCTCAAATTTTAAGCTGAAGGGCCGGCATTCGGAAACAGAGAGAAAACAAAGGGATAGAGGTAGAAAACAGTTAAATTAAAGCAAAAAGAGGAAGCTTAGAGACGGCTTTCAAGAAGATGAAAGATGTGGAAGCGAGGAACTGTTGCCTTCCAGAAGCAACAGATAAACAGGGAGATGCCCTTAAGGAAGCGGGGGGAGGAACCGTCCCCCCGCTTCCTCTGCTTCCTCGTCCCCCTGCTTCCTTGGGGCAATATGATTGCCTGTACAAAAAAGTGTTTGCTGCAGGACCATTTTCTAGTAAGATATAGATATGTGAAAAAATACACAGGAGGGGAGAATATCTATGCTGCTTTTGGAACCGATTGATCTTGGACAGTTAAAACTTAAGAACCGCATTGCCATGCCGGCGATTCACCATGCATACACCCCGGATGGTTTTGTCAATGAACGGCTGATTAAGTATTACAAAACCAGGGCTGAGGGTGGAGCAGCCCTGGTGACCGTGGGCGGATGCACCATAGACGATTATGGTGGCGGTGCGGTTATGATCGGGCTAAATGATGATAAGTTTGTCCCCGGCTTGCGGCAACTTACTGGAGCTGTAAAAGAGTCTGGAGCGGCTGTTTCGGCCCAACTCTACCATGCGGGCCGTTATGCTTTTTCGATTATGACCGGGAAGCAGGCCATTGCCCCTTCGCCGATTACTTCCAAGCTGACCCGGGAAGAACCCCGGGAGATGACCCATGATGATATTGAGTACGTTATCGAAAGTTTTGCTTCGGCAGCGGCCCGGGCCCGGGAAGCGGGCTTTGACGCCGTAGAGATTATTGCCAGTGCCGGTTACCTGATCTGCCAATTTCTTTCCCCGGTGACCAACCAGCGTACAGACGAGTACGGGGGAACCTTTGAGAATCGCTGCCGTTTCGGGATCGAAGTGGTTAGCAGGATGCGCCAGAGGGTAGGAGATGATTTTACTTTGCTGATTCGCCTCTCGGGCAATGATTTTATGCCCGGCAGCAATACCAATAAGGAGGCCGCTCTTTTTGCAAGCAAGCTGGAGCAGGCAGGCATTGACGGGTTTAATATAACCGGTGGATGGCATGAAACAAAGGTGCCCCAGATTACCGGGGATCTGCCCAGGGGCGGGTTTGCTTACCTGGCCCACGGGGTCAAAGAAGCTGTCAGCGTACCTGTTATTGCCAGCAACCGGATTAACGACCCCCAAGTGGCCGAGGAAATCATCCGCAACGGGCAGGCCGACATGGTCAATTTCGGTCGCCCCCTGATAGCTGATCCCCAGCTGCCCCGCAAGGTCCAGGAAGGTAGGCCTGAAGCTATCAGGAAATGTATCGCCTGTAACCAGGGTTGCCTGGACATGATCTTTACCATGCGCGATGTGCACTGTACCGTCAATCCCTTGGCCGGGCGGGAGCATGAAATCCAGGTGGAGCCTGCTGTAGCGCCTCGCCGGCTGCTGGTCGTGGGAGGTGGGCCTGCCGGGATGGAAGTCGCCTGTACCGCTGCAGCCCGGGGACACCAGGTTACCCTCTGGGAGAAGGATTCCAGGTTAGGCGGGCAGCTGCACTATGCTGGCAGCCCTCCAGGAAAAGAGGAATTTCTCTCCCTGCTGGATTATTACCAGTACCAGCTGGAGGCGAATGGCGTTAATGTTGTCCTGGAGCAGGAAGCCACTGCCGAGAAAGTAGCCGACTTTAATCCTGATGCCCTTATCCTGGCTACCGGCGCCACTTCGCTGGATCCGCCCTTTCCGGTCAACCGGAACGCCGGGGTTTTAACCGCCTGGGAAGTCCTGGAAAATAAATATCCCCTGGGGAAAAACGTCGTCGTCATTGGTGGAGGTTCCGTTGGTTGCGAAACCGCTTTGGCTATCGCCCAAATCGGGACGATCAATGCTGAAACGCTGAAGTTCCTCCTGGAAAACGAGGCCGAATCAGTGGAGACGTTGAAAGAGCTGCTTAACGAGGGGATTAAAAATGTCACCGTGGTGGAGCAATTCAAGGGCCTGGGTAAAGATATGGGTATTAGTACCCGCTGGATCTTGATCAAGCATATCCGCCGCCTGGGGATCAAGGCGAAGGAGCAGACCCTGGTCAAAGAGGTCAATGAGGAAGGGGTTGTGGTAGAAAAGGATGGGGAAACTTCTGTAATTCCTGCCGATACAGTGGTGCTGGCCGTTGGAGCGCAGCCCTACAATCCCCTGGAAGAGCTGCTTCGGGAGAAGGTCAAAGAGCTGCACGTCGTCGGCGACGCATCTGAGCCCCGAAAGATTACGGAAGCTGTTCACGAGGCTTTTGATATAGCCCGGCAGCTGTAGCGGCTGTATAAGATTGGGAATAATTAAGCGAATGGAAAAGGGCAGCCCTGCAAGCTATGGCTGCCTTTTTACTTGTTCATTTTCATTGGAAACTGCCGGGGATAGAGAACATATTTGTTGAAGGTTTTAATAGTTGCGCTGTGTACCGGCTTCGTGGCCGCCGATCTTGGTGGCCCTGTCGAAAAGCATTCCGCCTTCTTCCAGGGAGGACAACCTAAAAAGACTGGCTGCACCGTAGCGGTTCCGGATGGTGTCCATAGCCTGGCTTAAGGCGACCTTCTTTTCCCTGTTTTCCGTTAAGGACAGTTGGTATTCCCGGAAGTCCACCAGCCCCGATAAAGTGACTCCCAGGGTGCGGACTGGCCGGTGGTCCCAGTGGGCCTGAAATACTTTCAGGACGTACGGGTAGGCATCCATAGTTACCGCTGTAGGCTCGGCCATGCGCATCTGCCTGGAAAACCCCGTGGGAAAGTCAAAGTCTGCCCCCCGGCAGTAGACGTGGACCACCCATCCGACTTTACCCATCTGCCGTGCCCGGCGGCAGATTTCTTCAGTGATTTCCAGCAAAACGACCTGGATTTCACTATTTTTGCGGTAGTCCCGGGGCAGGGTAATCATGTTTCCCACACCTTTGCGATCTTCATATCCCACGGGAATTTCCACCTTGGAGTAATCGATCCCGTGGGCATTCTGCCACAGGATTTCCCCGTTAACTCCCCAGCGGCGCTTTAAATCCTCTTTTTTTAACAGGGCCAGGTGGCCAATTTTGGTCACGCCGATATGGAAAAAATTCCGTTCCATGCGGACGCCTACGCCGAAGAGACACCGGATGGGCAGAGGCCAGGTTAGCCGGGCATAATTTTCGGAAGAGAGTCTGAAGATCCCTGCCTGGTTTTTCTTGGCAAAATTGTCGCAGGCCATTTTGGCTTGCAGAGGGTTTTCCCCGATGCCGATCCGGCTGCGGATACCGGTTCTGCGCCATATTTCTGCGCTCATTTTTCGGGCCATTTCCTCGGGAGAGCCAAACAGCTTTTCACACCCGCTCATATCCAGGAACTGTTCATCGATAGAATAAGGGGCGACCCGGTCGCTGAATTCATGTAAAATCCGGGTAATCTCCAAGGAGACATCGAGATAATCCTGCATATGGGGGCGGACAAAGACAGCGCCGGGGCAGAGCCTGCTGCATTGCCCGGCCACCATCCCTGTTTTAATCCCGAAGGCCTTGGACTCCCTGGATGCGGCCAGCACCACCCCGTGCCGGCGTTCGGGGTCGCCGCAGACAATGACCGGCTTACCCCTTAAGGAAGGGTTCTTGGCAATTTCCACGCTGGCGTAAAAAGATTCCATGTCGGCAAGCATGATTGTTTTGGACATAATGGTGCAACCACCTGTAAGAAGATCCCTATTCCCGCAAAGGGAATATGTGTTCTAGATTATAACCCCATCGCCCCCAAAATGCAACCATTTGTTCGAAAAAATAAAGGAGCCGGTTTTAAAAAAACCGGCAGAGACTCCAGGCAGGAGTGGGCAGGGAAAGCAGAAAAGCAGGCATGTGGTTGAGAAAACACAAGGGGAACTGAGGAAGCAAGCGAGGAAGCAGGAGAACCGTCCCCCTGCTTCCTCGCTTCTTATCGCAGAGGTAAAAACGTCTTGAAAAGTCCCTTGATAGATCTTGCAGGGCCAAATTTTTTAAAGTAGAGACGGACGGTTTTAAGAGGAAGGGGCCTTAGCTTGTCCAGGTCTACTTGCAGGCAGTTTTTGCTGCGGGAGTAAGAGCTGACCTGGTAGCAGTGTTTTAGCAGCTCCAGCTCCCCGGCTAGTTCGGGCAGGTCCGCTTGAAGCTGGGCGAGGACCTGGCCGGGAGTTTCTCCTGGTGCTGGCGAATGTTGAAAGCCGGATTTTAAACGGACAATTTCCCTGTATAAACTGGAGGGATCCCTTGCCTGGAAATGCCTGTAATTCAGGGCTGCCCAGAGGCACAAAAGAAATAGTGCTGCAGTGAAAAGAAGCCAGAATATCCAGGGGAATGATTTTGCACCAGTGCCTTCCCCGGCCTGCAGATCTTTTCCGTCTCCCGGGGGACTGTCGCTACCCGTGGTTGCCGCAGTTCCACTTTCTTCATCGTCTTCGACACTTTCGTCGGCCCCCCGCGCATCTTCTGCTGCAGCTTTTTCCCTTTCTTCCCTTTCCTGCGCGGCATCTTCTGTCTCGCCGGAACTTTCATCACCTGCTTCGTCCTGCTCCTGCCCATTCTGCCCATCCTCGGCCATTCCTTCTCTTTCGCCCTCGTCAGTTTCGCCTTCATCATCTTCATCCCCGGTTGTTTCATCCCCGGTTGTTTCATCCCGGGAAAATGCATCATCAACATCACCATTGAAGCCGGCATCCTCGGCTGCGGTATCTCCCAGGCTTTCCAGGATCTCGTAAGGCCGGGTGGGCTCAAAAACGACCCAACCATACTCCTGGATATAAGTTTCCACCCAGGCATGGGCGTGTTTTTGCTGGACCTGGATGATCGAAGGTTGATTTGTTTCACCTGCTGATGGCTCCGGCCCGTTGTTCACGGGTACCCGGTACCCTTCCACGTAACGGGAAGGTATATCCTGTGTCCTTAAAAGCACAGCCATGGCAGAGGCATAGTAGGCGCAGTAGCCCTCCTGGAGTTCGAAGAGAAACTGATCGACAAAATCTTTTTCAGGCGGGTGTGCTGGGGTGCTGAGGCTGTAAGGGAACTGTCTTAAGAATTCCTGGATTGCCCTGGCCTTTTCCAGGTCGGTATCGGCTCCTGCCTCTGAGATGATATCCCCGGAGAGTTGTTTAATCCTGGGTGGCAGGTCCTCGGGGAGCTGCAGGTAGCGGTTCGGGGCTGAGAGGCTCTTTTCCAGGCCGCTTGCAGGAGATTTTTCCTGCAGCTCTGCCGGGGCGACTGTCTTCCCTGAAAGCAGGTAATCTTCTTGGAAACTGCCGTTATCCTGGATTTTGATATTCCCGGAAGGGTCTACCCGGTAGGCCAACGTTGCATTGTCCCCGGAGAAGGCCTGGATCTCGGTTGTAGGGAAAAGTCCGAACAGGTCCTGCTGGCGCTGCAGGTATGAAACATGCAGCTTAACCTGGTTTTGATACAGTTCAACATTCTGAAAGGCAGAGGAAAGATCTTCTACTGTTCCGGCAGAAGACGTCTTCCAGGAGCTGCCGGTATAATAGTCACTGGCCTGGCCCCTCAGGTAAAGGGAAGGGGGCAGATTGCCCTCCACCAGCTTTAAATCCATAACCGGTTCGGTCGATTCGGTCAAACTTCCGCCCAATCTTCCACCGGGTGAATAGCCGACATGAGACGCAGTCCAGGAAGCCATGGGGGAGGCGGGCTGACGGGCGAATTCCGGAAGGTCTGGCCCGGAACGCTGTAGCTTGCCCAGAGCGGGCATGTGTTCCCGGGCATAGGCAAAAACTTCCCTGTAATACAGCGGTGCCTGAAAAGGGAGAAAAACGACAGCAGTGGCACAGGCTAGCCCCAGGGATAAAACCCCCAGCTTATAAAATAGCTTGCCGGCACTGCTATTTCTGTCCAGATGGAAAAGAGCCAGGGTTGGCAGTGCCAGGGAGAGAAAAAAAATAAATTCTGTTTCTGCCCGGGGATAGTGCTGGAACCACAGCACCATGTAGATGGTGGAGCCAAGCAAGACCAAGGGCCAGTTATGGCAACCCCTGGAGGCCAGGAAAAGCTGCAGGTAGGACAGGAAAAAAACAGCGGCCAGGCTGAAAAGCAGCGTGGTTAATGGGCCTGGGTGGTCGTGGATTCCTCCCCAGGCAGCCATTTCTGCTGTAACTCCGTCTCCAAGGGCATGTATTTTTTCCAGGAATACCGGGAAACCCAGGATATGCAGGATAGCGACGAGCCAAAAAGTGGCCAGCAGGGCCAAAATAGCTTTTGGCCTGGCATGGAAGAAAACTGCCAGTAGAGATGCCGCAGCCAGCAGGAGCCAGTGAGGTGCTTGACCCAGGTAGTTTATGACAGAAGAGGCAAGGTAGATAGTTGTCAGCAGTAACAGCAGGATTTCCAGGCGATAATTATTTTTCCAGTTCACGAGATTTTAACCTCCCCTGCATCTTTACTCTTGGGATGGTATTCAAGCTGCCAGGAGAAAGGTGAGGCTGCAGTGCCGCGGAAGCCGGAGCCCGGGGTGGGCGCCTGGCTGGAAGCGGTGGTGAAAAGTGTCAGGGAGTAACCTTTGGCCTTTATTTTTTCCAGGGCAGAGCCGTAACTTTCGTTCAGGCGGGGCACAATCCAAAGCAGGTTTTTTTCCTTTATTCTCCAGGAAGAACGAAGGATAGTTTCTGCCAGGCAGCTGGCATCTTCCGGCTTCAGCATTGTAAAGAGCTTTTGCGCTGTTAAAAGCTGTTTTTTCCGCGGCCCCGGGGGCAGGTAATGTTTTTTGCCGTCCCAGGTAAGTATGCCAACGTGGAGCCCGCAGGAAAGCAGGTAGCCGGCCAGGGAAAGAGCTTTTTCCAGGACCAGCTCCTGTTTCTGGGGAGAAAAGTACAGGTCCCTGGACAGTTCCACGCAGATCAGCAGACGGGGTTCCCCTGAAGATTTTACACGTCTGGTATAAAGCTCTCCCTGCCTGGCAGACACTTTCCAGTTAATTCTTTTGAAGGAGTCTCCCGGGGTAAAAGGTCTGAGGTCGTAACTTTCTGAGAGATCCAGGGGGAGAGAGGATTTATTATTTGCCCCCCAGGGCAGCTTTCTTTGTGGGGAAAAAGTACTTATGAAAGGAAGCAGCCGGGGCAGGACAGTGATTTCCACCTCCTGGGAGAAGCTCTTTTCCACGGCAAGGTTGCCCAGGGGTGAATAAAGCCGGATTTTTACAGGCCCCACCAGGTAATGGCCGCGCCTGGGAAACTCAATTTTCAGGTTTTTCTCCCAGGGCCTGGAGATTTTAATATCATCCACTTCCAAACTTTTTTCTACCAGGGAATCTCCCAGGTGAATATAATAGTTTTGGGATAAATGAATTTTACGCTCTTTGCCGGGCTCGCTGTAGAAATATAGCTCGCAGAAAGGCAGGGGCAACAGGGAGCGGCTGGAGAGCAAGATGTTGAGGTTTACAGGGCGTTTTCTTTCGGTCACATCTGGAGAAACCTGCAGTTTCATATCCAGGCATCGGGCTGCATGCAGCAGCCATCCCATGGAAGCTGTCGTCCACAGCAGTAAGAACCAGAAAGAAACCCAGTAAAGGGAAACTCCTGACAAGATGGCTGCAATGAGCAGCAAGGGCAGGAAAAGGATTGCTTTTTTGGAGATCAGCTTGATGTGTGTGCCGGACAAAATATCACCTACCGCCAGTATTCCCAGGCACCTTTACTTCCGCCAGTATTTCCTGCAGCACATTTTCTGCGCTTATTTCTTCAAAAAAAGAACTGCGGTCCATAACAAGTCGGTGTCCAAAAACAGGAAAAAAGACTTGCTGCAGGTCGTCGGGTAAAACATAATCCCGGTTGGCAATATAGGCATTTGCCATGGCGCATTTTACCAGGTGGATGGTGCCTCTGGGACTGATCCCCAGTTCAATCTTTTGGTGGGAACGGGTGGCCAGGGAAAGCTCGGCAGCGTAATTGAGTAAATTGTCTGCAACATGGACATGTTCAATTTCCTGCTTTATTCCCAAAAAGTCACCCGATTCCATGACCTGGTCCACGTATTCCCAGGTTTTTTTGTGAATACCCCTTGTAAGAAGCCGTATTTCCTCTATTTTTGCGGGGTATCCCAGGGAGAGCTTCATGGTAAACCGATCCATCTGGGATTCCGGCAGGGGGTAAGTGCCTTCGTGTTCAAGGGGGTTTTGGGTAGCCAGGACAAAAAAGGGATCTTCCAGCGTATAGGTAGCACCGTCCACGGTAACCTGCCGTTCTTCCATGGCTTCCAGCAGGGCGGACTGGGTTTTGGGAGAGGTGCGGTTGATCTCGTCCACCAGCAGGACTTGGGTGAAGATGGGTCCTTTTTGAAAACTCCACTGGCCGGATTTTGTATTATACATGGGCATACCGGTAATATCCGTAGGCAGTAGGTCTGGAGTGCACTGGACCCGGCGAAAAACACACCCTAAAGATCGGGCCAGGCCTTTAACCAGGGTAGTTTTGCCCACACCGGGCACATCCTCAAACAGGATATGTCCCCCGGCTACCAAGCCGGTGACCATCTGCTGGATGATGTCTTCTTTTCCTAAAACAGCCCGGGACAACATGTGGATCAGGCTTTGAAGTTTTGCAGGTCCCGTTGGCATTATCTTCCCCCGAATAATCGTTAATTATTTTTCTTTTAATATTATATCTTATCTGATTGCCTAAATAAAGACAAAATCCCTTTACATAAATTATAGCATATTCACGGCAGAGCAGGATCCTGTTTCGTTGATTTTATAAAAAGCCCAATAATTTCTTCATTTCAGGAAGGATATCACTGAAGTTGGCAGAATTTAAAGAAAATGCAGTTTAAAGAAAACATGCATTTTTCAGTGGGCTCAGTTACCAGGGGTTATAGGGTTTTTTAAATAACTACGCCGGAGGTGTTATCTGAAGATGAAGCGGCGAAGCACATTAATTAAAGGACGGATTTTGGCCAGTGTGATCACCTTTGCCTTGCTGTTGATCTTCTTAATTATCGCAGCGCATTACGGGCTGATCGGGAACAGGGAAAACAATGGGGAATCTTTACGTGAAGAAAATATAATCTCTAGGAAAAGTAGTTTTGTCCACGTTTCTCATGGCTAACAGTTTTGGCAATAACCAATTGATTTATTTCCCGAAAACTGCTGTTCTGAAACGTGCTGCTTTTGCAAGTCAATATAAGAAAAATCTTTACCTTCGGAGGTGAAAAATCAGGCCTTTAGGGGTGATCCTAGTAGGCCTGAATGGCAATGTATTTAATGGTCCTGGTATTAAACCAAAAAGAATACCTGAATCCTGTACTGGAACGTTTACTAGGCATTGGCATCTCAGGAGCGACAATCGTGGATTCCAAGGGAATGGGAAGAGAGTTTATGGAGTGCGAGAGCCCCGTGATGGGGGGATTGCGCAAACTCATTTATGACCAATGCAGGCCGGAAAATGTAACTGTATATTCCGTCGTTAAAGACGAAGAAACAATCGATCAGGCTGTTGCGGAGATTGAAAGCATTGTTGGCGACTTGAACCAACCGGGAAAAGGTGTTTTTTTTGCTCTGCCTCTGGCCCGGGTTAAAGGGTTAAGTGCGGAGTAAATCTGCCTGTTTTTGCGTTTACGGGTTGTGCTTCTGTTTGAGGGAGATAAAATTATGCCTGCTAAAAACCGGGCGCTGTTTCTTTGCTGGGCTTTCCCCCTTCGATAATTCAAAATATTGCGAACATTGTTTGTTTAGGAGGTAATGGTCGTTGAATGTATATGAACAAGCACTGGTAATGGCATTAATTCTTCTCCTGGGCCTTTTAACAGGGAGATTAGGTCAAAAGATAAAAATGCCCATGGTGGTGGGCTTTATCCTGGCAGGCATCATTCTCAGTCCATCTCTGACAAACGTGATTTCTGAGCAGATGATTGAAGAACTGGAAATCTTGCGGGTTCTGGGCTTAGGTATGATCGCTATGGTCATCGGCGGCGAGTTGGAAATAAAAAAACTGCGCGGTTTACTGCACTGCATCCTGGATATTACGCTTATCCAGGTTATTGGCACATTTGTGGCTGTTTTTGCTGCCATGCATTACTTGATGGGCCTGCCCTTGCCGGAATCCTTGCTGCTGGGCGCTATCTCTACCGCATCAGCACCGGCTTCTCCTGTGGCAGTGGTTCGCGAATTTCGTGCCCGGGGAGCTTTTACCAGCACGCTTTTGGGCGTAGTCGGATTCCTGGATGCAGTAGCCATCATTTTTTTCGCCATCATATCTGCCCTGGCCGGTGTATTTTTGCGGGGAGGGGAATTGGCACTCTCGTTTTTCCTGGAACCACTGCTGGAGATAGGAGGTTCTGTACTGCTTGGAGCAGGTGCAGGGCTGGTGATGATCATTGCGTTTCGGTTTATTGAACGAAAAAAACAGGTGCTGGTTCTTCTCCTTGGGATGGTTTTGATGAACAGTTCCGTGGCCCATGTCCTGCATCTTTCACCGCTACTGGTTAATATGCTGGCCGGGTTTACCGTAGCCAATCTTTACCCCCGCCCGGAAATACTGCAGCATTTCGAGGAGATTGAACTACCCATCTTAATCGCCTTTTTTCTGCTTGCTGGCGCCAGTTTGCGACTGGATGTTTTGGCTGCCAATTGGCTGGTGGTAACTGTGTACATTATTGTGCGTGGCCTCGGCAAAGTAGGAGGGACGTTTCTGGGTGCCAGGTTGGCGGGGGCACAGGAAACTGTGCAAAAGTATCTCGGCTTTGCCATGTTTTCCAAGGCCGGGGTAACCATTGGGCTGATCATGGTAGTGCAGGACCAGTTTCCGGAAATTGCTTCCACCATAGTAGCTATTGAACTGGCGGCTGTGGCTGCCTGCTCCATCATTGGCCCCGTAGGTGAAAGGTTTGCTGTTCTATCCTCGGGAGAAGCCTGGGCCCGGTGAAAAAGAAAACCTTGCAGGTAAATCTGTCATTTGCTTCGTTCTCTTTAGGGGACAAAAGATCAGCCCAGCCAGTAAGAGTTAAGCAGAAAGCCTGTCTTTTGCTTGATGATTCATCCATAAATCCGTTGGCATAGCTTGAATAGCTTGAGCCTTTATATATACTATACCTCTTCCTTCAGCGCCATATACAGGCTGTAGCAGAGCATCAGCATGATAAAGGTAAAGGGAAGGGCAGCAGCAATGGTCATTTCCTGGAGGGCAGCCAACCCGCCAGAGGAGAGCAGGACCATGGCCACGGCGGACTGGGTGATGCCCCAGGTTGCTTTTTTCAAAGTAGAGGGGTACATGCTGCCCCGGGAAGTCATCATGCCCAGTACAAAAGTTGCCGAGTCAGCTGAGGTGATGAAGAACACCGATAGCAGGATGATGGCCATCAGGGCCATGAGTCCTCCCAAAGGGAGATAATCCAGCATGGCAAACAGGGCCAGGGACGGGTTGTCCACGGCAGCGCCGGCTATTTCAATCCCCTGGTGGATCTGCACGTTCAGAGCAGTTCCACCAAATACGCTGAACCAGAAAAATGTTAGCAGGGTGGGGACCAGCAGCGCTCCCAAAATAAATTCCCGGATGGTGCGGCCGCGGGATATGCGGGCGACAAAAACTCCCACAAAAGGTGACCAGGAGATCCACCAGGCCCAGTAAAACAAAGTCCATGAACGGGTCCAGGCTTTGCCTTCAAAGGGCCGGGCCTGCAGGCTGATTTCCAGTATTCTGTTCATGTATTCGCCCAGGGTGCTGCTGAAGACAGAAAAGATATGAACTGTGGGTCCCAGGACCAGCAGCATCAGCATCAGGATGGAGGCTATAAGCATATTAGCCTTGCTTAAAACCTGGATACCTTTGTCCAGGCCGGTCATGCTGGAGATCATAAACAGGACCGTAGCGATAGCGATAATCAAAAACGTAGTAATGGTGGATTCAGGAATCCCATAGAGGTGGGATAGTCCGCTGTTGATCTGCAGCGCTCCCAAACCCAAGGAGGTGACGATGCCGAAAATGGTGGCCAAAACAGCAAAAATATCGATGAGGTAGCCCCATTTGCCGTAAATGCCCTCTCCTAGCAGTGGGTAAAAGCAAGAACTGATCAAGGGCGGCATACCACGGCGGAAGGAAAAATAAGCGATGCAAAGGCTGATGACGATATATATGGCCCAGGGGTGAAGCCCCCAGTGCAGGAAACTGTAAAGCATGGAAAAGGAAGCGGCTTGGCCCGTTAACGCTTCAATATGTTCCGGCGGGCTGTGATAATGGGAAAGTGGTTCTGCCACGCTCCAGAAGATAAGCCCGATTCCCATTCCGGCGGCAAAAAGCATGCTGAACCAGCCGAAATAGGAATAATGGGGTTTTTCCCGGTCGCCTCCCAGTTTGATATTACCGAAACGACTGAAAGCGATCACCAGGCTGAAGATTAAAAATAAAAAGGCAGCCAGCAGGTAGATCCACCCGAAATACGCCAGGATGGAATCATGGATGGAAGTGGCCAGTTGGCCCAGGGTGCCAGGGCTGACAGCCCCCAGGACAACAACAGCCAGGACGATTATTAATGAGATAATAAAGACAATATTATTTCTCAAGATGCTTCCTCCTCTTCCCAGGGTTTTACTAACTTCCCGGTTAAGGAGTGCGATACTTACTATCAGCGCCCCTTACTACCCCTTACTAATAGAGAAGTTTTTCATACCCTGTTGCCGCTTGCTTTTCAAAAGCTTTTAAAGGGCTTTTCTTTTTTAACTGTAGAGAAAATGGGCCCAGGCTCCCAGGGGGTTACTAGGGCACAAGCAAAACCGACTCATCGCACCGGGCAATCACGTTCTCTGCGGTGGAGCCGGTAAACTTAAAGATAGAAGGATTGTTATGCCGGCCCAGCACAATTAAGTCCACCTTCTTTTCCTGGGCTTTGGCCAGGATATGCTTAGAAGGAATACCGACGGCCTTTTGAGACTCTATGTTGTTGAAGTATGGGGCCAGTTCTTCTTCGATTTGTTTCATTGCTTCCTCGATCTGTTCGCGCTGGCGCTGGTCCATGAAGGGATCTCCGGCTCGTCTCCTGACATGGAGCAAAAACAGCGTTGCGCTCCAGTGGTTCATGTTTTTTAATACAGGCAGGGCTCTTTGAGCCGTTGCTTCGAAGTCGGTGGCAAACAGGATGCGGTCGACTTCCTCCCCGATAAAGATCCTGGGCACGCATTTTTGCACGAAAACAGGAGTTTCGGTCAGACGGATTACATCCCGGGTGGTGCTACCTAACAGGGCACTCCAAAAGACATTTTTGCAGTTTCCCCACTGGTAGGTCAGGTCCATTTCTAGTTCTTCGGCGATATGGCAGATAGTGCTGGCAGGATGCCCTTCGGCAATTTGTGTGGTCACTTCGCTGTTTGTGTGTTTCCGGTAGAGCAGGGCTGTTTTTTCGATCCAGTCGTTTAATCTCCTGCGGGCTGCAGTGCCGCCCCCGGAAACATGGAGCAAATGCACATATCTTGCTTCTATGACCTGGACAAAATTGGCGATGCGGATATGAGCTTCTTTTGTGTGTACAGGGATGACAGGAACCAGGATTTTTTCAAACATAAAGGCCTCCGGTACAAGGTTTACAAACCAACTTAGGAAGGAATTGTTGAGAAATATCGTGCTTGTCCAGGTAAAATCCACAATTCCAGGTTATAGTTGCATTAATCTCCAAATATCTGCATTATCTCGCTTTCTCTTGTCAAAATACTGCTTAAAAAAGATTACTACAAAAACTGGATTTGGTCAACAATTTCTCCAGGTAAAATATTCTTGCTCTTTGCGTCAGGGCTGTAAATAAGGTATAATTACTGCAAAATTATGAAGAGGGGTAACAAAATGGCTAGAATGAATCCGAATCCTTCCAACTTCATTGAAAACATAATTAATCATGACCTGCAAAACAACTGCTATGGGGGTAGAGTGCATACCCGTTTCCCGCCCGAACCCAACGGCTACCTGCATATCGGTCACGCCAAATCCATCTGCCTCAATTTTGGCATTGCCCATAAATATGACGGCATCTGCAACCTGCGTTTTGATGACACCAACCCCAGCAAAGAAGATGTTGAGTACGTGGAATCCATCAAGGAAGATGTCCGCTGGTTGGGTTTTGACTGGGAGGACCGCCTTTTCTTTGCCTCGGACTACTTCGACCAGCTTTACGACTATGCCGTACAATTGATTAAAACAGGGAAGGCATTTGTTTGCGATCTCAGCTTTGAAGAAATGAGGAAGTACCGCGGCACATTAACCGAGCCCGGCCGGGAAAGCCCGTACCGCAACCGCCCTGTGGAAGAAAACCTGGATCTTTTTCAGCGGATGAGGGCAGGTGAGTTCGCCGATGGTTCCCGTGTGCTGCGGGCCAGGATTGATATGGCTTCGCCCAACATGAACATGCGCGACCCGGTACTTTACCGTATCCTACGGGCCACTCACCACAGGACCGGGGACAAATGGTGTATCTATCC
>Ga0207421_10003378_pt1 | contig 19044 bp, 16 predicted proteins | sample SodLakKL_010_SED_4_FD_187542 | JGI IMG/M metagenome (GOLD analysis project Ga0207421, IMG submission 187542) | Alkaline sediment microbial communities from Lake Tanatar, Kulunda Steppe, Russia - 8KL_010_SED (SPAdes) (version 2) | ecosystem: Environmental > Aquatic > Non-marine Saline and... | reverse complement strand
CCGGAGGAGAAACATGGCAGGCAGGTGAAGAGGAAGATCTCTTGTGGGAAACTACTTCTGGTGACGGAACAATCGAAGGCATAGATCTAGAATATTCTAATGATAGCGGTGACACATGGTCATATATAGAGCAGGATCTTCAAGATACAGGTTCATATACTTGGGTAGTACCGAAACACTCTACTGAAGAGGCGAAAGTTCGTGCAGTGGTACATGACGAAAACGGTCTTAGTGATCAGGACGTTAGTGGTTCATTCACTATTGAAGTTTTATCAGGTCCTTTTTCGCCTACAAATCCTCAACCTAAAGATAACTCATTAGGAATAATTACCGATCCCGAAATAAGTGTGGATGTGGAACATGAAGAAGGAGATCCTATGGATGTCAATTTCTATGATGCCTCCGATGATAGTCTTATCGCTGAGCTAAATGAAGTCCCTTCAGGTACACGTGTTTCCACTGTTTGGTCAGGTTTGGATCATGGATCCACCTACGAATGGTATGCTGAAGCTGTAGATGGTGAATACAGCAACGTCTCTGAATCCTGGAAATTCACAACCGTGCAAGAACATAGTTTAACTATAAATATCGCAGGTGAGGGCAGCACTTATCCCAATGAGGGTACTCATACCTACAAGCATGAAGAGGAAGTGACTGTTACAGCCAATTCGGAGGAACATTGGTACTTCGATGAGTGGAAAGGAGATGCTTCGGGAACGGAAGAAGAGATAACCATCATAATGGATGAGGATAAAGAAATAACCGCTGTCTTTGAAGAGTACACTTATATTTTAGACATAAAAGTAGAGGGTAACGGATCAGTAGAGATAGATCCTGATAAAGAAGAATATGCACCTAATACCGATGTGAATTTGATAGCTGATTCAGAGGAAGATTGGGAATTTGTTGAGTGGATAGGTGATTATGGAGGTAGTGAAGCAGAGATAACAGTGACTATGGACGAAAACAAACTTGTAACAGCGGTATTTGAAGAAGTTGAAGAGACACCAGAAGAATACAATCTTACGATAAAAATCGAGGGTGAGGGCACGACTGATCCTGAAGAAGGCACACACGCTTACGAAGAAGGTACAAAAGTTACTTTGGCAGTTGTTGCTCAAAAAGGTTGGTATTTTAGTCACTGGATAGGTGTTGATTCCGAAGTCGAGGAAGACGAGATTATATCTGTAACTCTCGAAGAAGATAGAGAGATCGTAGCTCATTTTGAGAGGAAAGAAATTGAAGAATATACACTCAAAATTGATATCATAGGCGAAGGTAGTGCAAAAATTGACGGTGAAGAAGTAACTCTCCCTCACACAGAAAAGCATGAAAAAGGAACTGAAGTGACCATAGAGGCTGTTGCTGAAGAAAATTGGTCGTTTGTAGAATGGTTAGGAGATTACGAGAGCGATGAAAAAAAGATAACTATTTCCATAGAAGACGATATAGATATCATGATTCATTTGGAAAAATTTGAATCCGCCCAGTTTGAGGTAGAGATACTATCATATGATGTAGAGAGTAAAAATGATGAAGAAATTTTGCTTTTAGTTGAATATTCTCTTGAAAATACAGGCGATGTTGAAGATACACAAAAAATTATGCTTTATGTGGAAGGAGAGAAAAAAGAAAGTACGGAGATAACACTCGAACCAAAAGAAGAACGTATTGAAGAATTCATTATAGAAGTAGAGGATGGAGAATTCTGTGAAATTAAAATCGTGTGCGAAGACGATAATGGATCAGATACTGTCATGATAGAGAGTAACTTAACGGAGCCAGATTCAGAAGAAAATAATATCCCTAGCTTCACCTTTCTTTTACTTCTATTGGGTATTGTTTTTTCGATACTTTTTACGATGAAAGGAAAATATAGATTTTAAAGAAAATCGAGCTTTTCAAAAATGGATAAAGAAGATTCTAGGAAACTTCAAATTATAGTAGAACTCGCTAACTCTTTGAATTAGTTACAAGCTTCGAAATCAGCTAACAACCCTTTAAAATTCAAAAAGTCCGGTCATTGACTATATATGGTATTTCGTAATTTTACATTAAATAAACGCCGAGGAGGAGATTTGAACTCCTGAGGTGCAGAGCACCACCGGCTTGCTTGAACCACCGGAGATCTCTCCCCGATGTTAGGAAAAGCCCGTGAGGACTTTTCCCTGTTCGGCGGCTCTCAAGGCCGGCGCCTTGGTCCGGACTTAGCTACCTCGGCAGTGTGTAAATGGTTTGAATAAGGATTAATAATTCTTTCCCTTTAGTTATCTACTATTTCATCTATAGCCTCAAAATCCATCTCAAATCCTACAACAGGATTTTCAAGTTCAAAATTCTCAAGAACTTTAGGAGATATCTCACCAAAATATCCAATTTTTTCATCTTTCACAAAGATACCTGCACATCTACCCTCTATGAAAGAGGAGTGTTTTTCAGATTTAACGGTCATTTCAAAACCCAAATTGGTTAAAAATCCATCAAGTATAGACTTCATCTTGGTGAATCCGACATCGCTACTTTGGATAACACCTGCAGCTTTAGTTTTCTGTTTATCGGGCAAAACGACATCTCCTATCTCGAACAACTTTCGGGGTAATCCTTGCGTTTTATTATCCTTCAAATTGGTCAATAAACCTGGTAAAAGCCAACTTCGTAAGGAAAAGCTATCTTCACTTACTGGGTTTTCAACTTTAGCGATCTCTTTTTCCTTTTCAATCTCCATGTCATCAAATTCTTTTTCAGGACAACTCAAGATATAATTCATCGCTTCATTGAATCCATAACCTATCAAAAGCTCTGTCATCGTTTCTTTCAGTTCCGAATCATCTAAAGATTCACCGATAGTTACTTTTTCCGGTAAAGTCCCCTGGAAATTGTCGTAATCATAACCTATTGCTACGTCTTCGATTATATCCCATGGGTGTAGGATATCATGTCGGTAAGCAGGTATCTTTACACTAATAAGGTTCTCTTTTTCCTCAGCATGGTATCTCATCCTTTTGAGTATCTTCACAATTTCTTCATCTTCAATTTCAAAACCTAGTATATTTTTACATTCTGACGGAGAGATATCCATCTCATCTGGTGTGAAATCTGGATAAGTTATGCTTCTGCTGCCGTATTTTACTTTGGTTGTATATACCTGCGAATCCCTTTCCGCAAACATGGTGCAAAGGATATTCAAGGTATGCTCCAACGCTCTCATATCAGTTCCGGTCATATCGATGAAGAGCGAATCCGTATTTGGAGTGACCTGAGTCAATTGCCCGTTTATCACCGGAGGAAATGATAAAACATCGTCTTTGGAGTCGAGTATTATCGGATAGCGCTCTTTACCTTCCAATATATGGGCAAATTTCTTTCCCTTTTCGTGTTTCTCTAAAATCTCTTGAAGATCCATCTCAATTGATTTTTCTAAAGGTAAGAAACTGATCTCCTGTGGTTTAACCGCCTTGTATGTAAGCGGCGGCTCTATTGGTCCTAGGTCATGAACGCCTATAGCCACCTTGGATCTATTCCTTCCAATGGTGAGATGGAGTTTTTCCTGAAGATCCATCATGGATTTTAGAACAGAGTCAGATAGCTCGACATCCTTGATCATAGCTGTAACTATATAGGGTCTCACTTCCTGAACGCTGAGTTCTACATTGGTCAACAAGTCGGAAGAACTGGTTTCATACTCGCAGAGACCTACTTCATCTCCTAGGAAGCCTCTAACCGCTCTTCCTATACCTTCCACGGAAAGAAGATCACATCTATTCGGATCGACCTCCAATTCCCATTCTTCACCTTCTATTTTTTCTATCTCTATTCCTATTTTAGGCAATATATCTAGTAATGTAACTTCATCTGATCTGGTGAGATTCAACAGTTCGTCTGAGTTTACCGAGATTACGGGCATAGTTGTCCGAAAGAAATCGGGATATATGGATTTTTGGATTAAAGGAGATAGATATATGAACAAAAATTCATCGACTAATTTCGGTAAGTTAATATAACCTAAATTATTTTTCTAATTCAGATATGACGGAAGATGCTGAAAAAGAAGTCACGGAGAATATCGAGGAACTGAGATCGGATGAGGAAAAACTTTATTCCGGAGAAGAAGATATAGAACAGGTTGTGGAGGCCGTACTTTTTTCTTCTGGCCACCCTTTAACTGTACCCGAGATCGAAGAAGCCGTAGGTAGACCGAGGAGTGAAGTTCGTCAGGGCGTGAAAAAGCTCAAGAGGATGTATCAAAACAGAAAGACCGCTCTAGAGATAGTCAAGATTGGTAGAAAATTTTCCTTACAATTGAAGTCGAAATTCAACAAATACGGGATGGAGATGATGGACGAGGAGATAAGTAAGCCTCTTTTGAAGACAGCAGCTCTCATAGCTTACTATCAACCGATCAGACAGAGCGAACTCACGAAAAAAGTCGGAGAGAAGGCTTATGAGCATGTAGATTCCTTGGAAGAAAAGGGATTGATCTTATCTGAAAGAGACGGACGTACGTATTCTTTGAGAACGAGTTCAAAGTTTCAGGAATATTTTGGTCTAGAAGCGCGGGATAGAGAAGAACTGAAAAAATTGATGGCCGAAAAGGTCGGCATCGGAGATGATAGACAGGAGTAGAGTGAATTTAATCTATTTATAACTCGATTAAGGTTTAGCAAGTCGCAGAGATTTTTCGAAAAAATATTATATAGAAAGACAAGAGATTAAAGAATGAGGTATTGAAATGGAGGGGTGTTTCGGCAAATATTTGAAGGTTGACTTATCAAACGATTCTTTGGAAGATTATGAAATACCAGAGAAATGGATGCAAGATTATCTGGGAGGAAGAGGGATAGGAGCGAGGATATTGTTAGAAGAGATGAGTGGAGGGGAAGATCCACTAGGTCAAAAAAATATTTTGATCTTCGCTACTGGCCCTCTTCAAGGTACCCGTGTTCCAGGATCCGGAAGACACGTGGTGATCTCCAAGTCTCCTAAGACAGGGTCTGTGAGTGACTCCTACGCCGGCGGTTTTTTTGCTCACGAGTTAGCGACCACAGGCTATGACGGTATCATGATACAGGGCAGTGCGGACTCTCCAGTTTATATTTCAATAGATGAAAACGGTCCGTCTATAAACGGAGCTGAGGATCTTTGGGGAGAAGAAGTCGCGGTTATAGATGAAAAACTCAAAGAAAGACATGACGGTGGAAGAGTCGCAGCTATTGGAAAAGCTGGAGAAAATTTAGTTAAATTTTCCTGCATTATAAACGATAGGAATCGTGCCGCTGGAAGACCTGGTTTTGGAGCGGTTATGGGCAGTAAGAAACTGAAGGCTATACTTGCTAAAGGGACTAGAGATCTCCCTATAAAAGACCAAAAATTATTGAATGAAAAGAAAATGGAATTCTTCGAACAGCTAGACGAATCCGGTACGATCGAGTGGGGTAAGTACGGAACAACTGGGATAGTCGAACCACTCGATGAAATGGGTATTTTACCTACGAAGAACTTTCAGGAAGGTGTCTTCGATGAGGCCGAAAATATCGATGGTACTACTTTACATGAAATGGTATTGAAAGGAAGGGACAACTGCACCGCTTGTCCGGTAAAGTGTAAGAGAATTGTTCAGACAGAATTTGCCGGTGAGGAAGTGGAAAAAAGATATGGCGGTCCAGAATACGAAACCATCGCGGCTTTCGGTTCTTTGTGCTTAAATTCCAATATCTCGTCCATATCGCTGGCGAATCAAAAATGCAACAAATATGGATTGGACACGATAAGTGCAGGGGACACGATAGCGTTTCTGATGGAAGCTTCAGAGAAAGGACTCATCGATGAAGATATTGAGTGGGGTGATCCAGAGATCATAATTGACCTGATCGATAAGATTGCAAATAGAGAGGGTATAGGAGAATCAGTAGCTGAAGGTATAGATGAGTTCGCAAAGGAGATAGATGCTGACTTCGCTGTAACATCAAAAGGGCAAGAGATACCTATGCACGAGCCTAGAGGAAAAAAAGGTCTAGGATTGAGCTATGCGACGAGTCCAAGGGGAGGTACACATAATGAAGGTTTTCACGATACTGCCGCTGAAGATATCCCAGAGTTAGGATTGAAAAATATCGATGACCGCTTTACTTTGAGAGGAAAAGCTGAAGCTGTAAAAATTTTCGAAGATATCAGATCGTTTGTGAATTCTTCAGTACTCTGTATTTTCGTTGTTTCGCAATCAGGAGATAATTATAATCTTCCATTGATAAGGGATATAATGAAGGCAGTTACGGGTTTAGAAATAGATGCGAAGGAGATGCAGATGATAGGCGAAAGAAATTACAATCTGTTGAAAATACATTCAGCTAGGGAGAGATTCAGCAGAAATGATGATGGCTTGCCAAAACGCCTAAAAGAAAGTTTACCAAAAGGCGAAAGTGCAGAAGAACCGATACCAGAAGAGGAGCTGCAAGAAGCCATAGATGAGTATTACAGGGAAAGGGGATGGAAAAATAAAGGTCCATCTTCTGAAAAGCTGGAATCTTTGGGAATCAAAGAAGTGGAAAAATTCCTTCCCTGATCGTTCTACTTTTCACTTTCTAGTTCCCTCAGAATCTGAGAGAAAACACCCATCAAACGATGATATTCCCATTTTGTTAGAGAGGCTCTACCCAAAATTTTTCTGAACATAACCTCAGTTTTCTCGTACTTGTGTTCCGGGAATCTTATCTTTTCCAATATATCTGAAAATTTCTGGATAAGTCGTTCTCTTTCACTCTGCTCACTCAATATATCTTCTTTACTAACGATGTCCCCCTCACTCTCCTTAAATATCTCGTAAAGTACTACACCGACAGCGTGAGAGAGATTAAGGATCGGATAATCCTCGGAAGCGGGTATCCTTACGAGGCGGTCACACTTCATCAATTCTCTGTTATTGAGACCTTTGTCTTCCCTTCCGAAAACTAGCGCTATACTTCCTTCATAATCACTGATAGAATTTGAAAATTTTTCTGGAGTTTCAGCTTTTCTAAGGAATTTTTTCTCGTTCTCCGTGTTTATACCCGAAGTTCCCACGACCATATCGAAGTTAGGAACTAGTTCTTCATAATCTTCTACTATTTCTGCTTCGTTTAATATATCGTTGGCGTGCATGGCTCTTTTCTCCGCCTCATCGTCTATTTTTACTGGATTCACCAGGTACAGTTTTTTGAAAGCGAAATTGCCCATCAATCTGGCTACTGCTCCTATATTTCCTGCGGTCTGCGGTTCTACGAGAACGACTGAAAATCTAGGCATATAGAATTCTGAACTTCAGTACTACCTATTTAAAGTTAAGGAATATCTTGCTTTTTTTGACAATTAAAACTATATCCTCCTAGTATATTTCCAAAAGTGGTGTATCTAGATGTCCGGGGTATGGAACAAAATATTGAAAGTCGACCTTTCACAAAAGTCAACTGAAGTTGAAGAGTTAGATGATGAAATAATCAAAAAATATCTGGGTGGAAATGGCCTTGGTATCAAGCTCTTACATGAGGAGACCGAAGAAAGAATCGAAGCATTTTCTAAGGAGAATCCATTGATCTTCGTACCGGGAGCTCTGAACGGCAGCAAGATACCTATGACTGAGAAATGCGGTTTTTATTCTAAATCACCATTAACAGGCATAATGGCCGAGGGGATATTTGGAGGTTCATTAGGGGAGGAAGTGAAAAAAGCCGGATTTGATGCTTTGGTGATAAAAGGTAAATGTGAAAATCTCAGCTATCTTTCAGTTGAAGAGGGCGAAATCAAAATAAAAGAGGCTACTGAGCTCGACGGTTTGGGCACGAAGAGAACCGAGGAAATACTAAAAAAAAGACACGGTGGAAGTGCGGCGGTAATAGGTCCAGCCGGAGAAAATTTAGTGAGATATGCTATCATCGCTGGAGACGACAGAGAGGTAGGACGGACCGGTCTTGGAGCAGTAATGGGCTGGAAGAATCTTAAAGGAATAGTTGTTAACGGTTGGAAAGATATAGAAGCTGCGGAACCAGAAAAGTTGAATGAATTGAAGAGCGAAGCTTTCTCTGAATTTACAAACGAAGATGGAGAAGGAAAGGAAAGTTTCGACGCTTACAGTTCTCACGGCACCGTCAAATTCGGTGGTATGGCATCTGAATTGGGGATATTCCCCACTAAATATTGGGAAAGTGGTTACTTCAAAGACGGTGATAAACTTAGCAGTTATCACTGGGAAGACGATATAAGCGAAAGTAAAGGTTGCCACAGATGTCCGTGCAGATGCGGTCAGGTATACAAGGATATAGTTGACGTGGAATACGAGACTTCATTTGCTTTAGGTTCTAATCTGATGATAGGAAGTATTGAAGAAGTAGCTAAGGCTAACCAACTTTGTGATGACCTCGGGATGGACACTTTGAGCATCGGAAACTCCATCGGTTTCTTGATGAAACTCAGCGAAGAGAACGAAATAGACGAAGATATCTCCTTTGGAGATAGCGATAAGATAAAAGAACTCATAAGGAAAATTGCCTATAGAGAAGATCTGGGAGATATTGCTGCCGAAGGCGTTAAAAGAATCGGGGAAGAATTCGGCAGAGAAGAGATCGCTGTTCATGTCAACGGATTGAGTCCCCCGGCCTATGATCCTCGGGCGTTGAAAGGTATGGGTTTAGGATTTTATACTTCCACTAGAGGAGCCTGTCATCTTCGATCAGACTGCGACGGTATAGAGCTCGGCGGGGGTATGACTACCGATGATAAAGGTCAATGGGTCCATATGGAAAAAGATAGGAGATCTATTGAAGATAAAGAGTACGTTGCCTGGAGAGAGAATTATGTGACACTTCACGATACTCTTGGTTCGTGCAAATTAACCGGAAGAAGCGTTTATTCCCCTGAATTCATGAGTAAATTTGTAAACGCCTATCTTGGTTTAGATATGACCGCTGAAGAGATCTACAAAGTAGGAGAACGCGTATATAATCTGGAGCGGTTATATGGTTTAAAACAAAGCCCCGAAATCAAGAAGAGATTGCACGTTCCTAAGCAATTCTCCACACCTACGCCGGTAAAAAATCTAGACGGAGAAAAATTAACTAAAGAACAGATCGAAAAGATGTTAAATGATTATTATCGAGAGAGAGGTTGGGATGATAAAGGTGTTCCAACGGAAGAAAAGCTAAGAGAATTGGACATCGATTCATAATCCTCACCACAATATTAAATAATGATTGCCTGATTTACGTATGAGTGAGACGATGAAAGGAATAGAGAAGTTAGTAGATAAAGCTAAAAAACTCAAGGAAAGAGGGCTCAAAGAGAAGGAGATAGCTGATGAGCTCAATGTTTCACCAGATACTGTAACTTGGCTTTTGACACGAGATATCAAAGAAGAAAAACCTCCCATGGATGTTAAGATAGGTTGGAGATCTATAGGCGTGTATGGTAGAAGGATAGGTCTCGTGGCTAGTTTATTTTCTGATATAATACTGGAAGAAATGGAGAGAATGGAAATCGACGTTGAAACCATCGTCGGTCTTGCCGTCAACGGTCTTCCCGCAGCTGTACTAGTCTCTGAGCAATTAGATAGAGAACTTGCTATTTATAGACCTCCCCATGAGAATAGAGGCGAAGGAGGAGGCACACTTGCTTCCAACTACGCTGGTGTCGAAGGAAAAAATATCGTCGTGATTGATGACGTTATAAATACTGGAGAGACCATGAGAGGAGCAGTTAAAGATCTAGAAGAAGAAGGTGCAAATATCAAAATGTGCATAGTCAAAGTGAACAAAAACGGCAGAGACGATGTCCTTGGCGTTCCTTTACGGGCACTGATAAGAGCTCGGATGATTGGTTGAAGGTCATAGGATGCACTGGGCTGATGCAGAAGCGGAAGCAGTAAAATCCGAAAATCCTTTAGTAGCTACTGGGGAAGCACCTTCTGGACCTATCCACCTTGGACATATCCGAGAGTTGTTGACTGGAGAAGCCATCACTAGAGCTTCTTCAGGAGATTTGGTATTGATTGTGGATTCGTTCGATCCATTAAGAAAATCTTATCCCTTTTTAGACGATTCCTACGAAGAACATATAGGTAAACCATTAAGCGAGGTCCCTTGTCCCTGTGAAGAACACGATAATTACGCGGAACATTTTATGGATCCCTTTCTTAAATCTTTGAAAACTCTTGGTGTAGATTTAGAGGTTTTGTATGCGCACGAGATGTATGCCCAAGGAGAATATGAAATCGCAACACGCCTGATATTAAACAATAAAGAGAAGGTAGCGAAGATCCTAGAAGAAGAGACTGGAAGAGAATTGGATGAAAATTGGTTCCCTTACAATCCTGTATGTTCAGAATGCGGCAATATAGGTGAAGCAAAGATAATCGATTTTGACGACCCCTATGTGAAGTATGAATGTAGATGTGGATATGATGGTAAAGCTGACATAAGAAGCGATGATGGTAAATTACCGTGGAGGTGCGATTGGCCGGCTAGATGGTGGATACTGGGTATAGATTGCGAACCTTTCGGTAAAGATCATTCTGCCTCTGGTGGCTCTTGGGACACTGGTAAAAGGATAATAGAAGAGATATTCGATATGGAGGCGCCTCACCCTGTGGTTTATGAGTGGATCCAGTTGAAAGGGGAAGGGCCTATGTCTTCTTCTTCTGGAGTAGCTATAAAAACGGAAGATATGCTTCAGATGGTATCTCCCGAAGTTTTGAGATTCCTGATAATGAACAGTAAACCTAGAACACACATAGATTTCGACCCGGAGTTGGGTCTACTTGACCTGGTTGACAGATACGACGAGTGTGAGCAGGTTTACTTTGATGGAGGTGACGAAGAGACTAGAAGGACTTATCAGCTATCGCAGGTTGGAAACGTGCCTTCAGAGAGACCCCAGCGTATACCTTACAGGCATCTGGTCAACCTTGTGCAGATCTACGACGATCGCGACAAGATATGGTCTATCGCTCAACAAACTGGGCAGATAAAAGAGGACAGACCTGAGGACTATCAGCGCTTTAAAAATAGAGCGGATAAAGTGGAATATTGGCTTGAAAATTATGCACCGGACATGGTAAAATTCTCACTGAAGAAGGAACTACCGGACGTTGAACTGAGCGATAAAGAAAGAAAGTTCCTAGAATTGTACTTGAATAAGATAGAAGAAAATGATTGGAACTCAGATTCTCTTCACAAATTGGTGCATTCTACAGCAGAAGAGGTAGAGATACCAAAAGGCAAAGCATTCCGCTCATTCTACAAGATACTATTGGGAGAAAACAAAGGTCCGAGACTTGGAAGATTTTTGAGTCAACTCGATAAAGAATTCGTGAAAAAGAGATTAAAAGAAGCTATTTGAGAGGCTAAAAAAACAAGGCTTCCATAGACGACTCTCTTAGGGATCGATACCCGAAGGTATTCTTTTCGATTCAAGATTGAAGATTTATGATAGCTTCAGCTGGTTCTCCGTCTGCTTCTTTGAGAGCTTGTTCAGCCTCTTCTTTAGAGACACCAGCCCTTTCAGAGACCATCTCTATATCCTTATCTGGTATGAGAACTTCGCCTTCTAACGCTTCTTCCCTCGGTTCTCCGACGACCTGATACATATGCTGTCCTTTCATGTTCATCTCTACCACTTGTGGACTATCGAAAACCAACTTCTTCTTGTCAGTCTCTATTATCACTTTCTTTGCGTCGAGCTCTTCACTCTCGAGTCCCATCTTCTTCATCATGCGTTTCATCTGTCTGGGATTTCCACCGCCTGGCATCATATTATCTAGTTAACAACTGCACGATAGTTATAAAATGGTTTCGGAAGCCAATAGATAATCACTGAGAACACTCAAAAAAGATATATTTGTAGACGTTATTTTACTATCGATGATATATGTTGGTTAAAGGACCTGCTTCCCCGTTACTTTGCAATAAAATAACAAATGATACTGATGTAGAGACCGTAAAGGTAAAAACGAAAGTATTTCCAGACGGTGAAAGGTACGTTAAACTAGAAGGAGATATAGAAGGCAAAAGATGTACAGTCGTTCAGACAACTTATCCAAATGAGCATCTGCTGGAACTTTTCATGATACAGAACGCGCTTACGGAGAACGGAGCTAGTTCTATCAAAGTTGTGGTCCCATATTATTCATACGGCAGACAGGATAAAATATTCGAAAAGGGTGAAGCTGTTAGTGCAAAGGCTTTCGCGAAAAGAATAGGTGTAGAAGCTGACGAATTCTACAGCGTAGATCTTCATTCGGAAAAAATCGTAGACTTCTTCGATATTCCTGCGAAGAACCTTTCCGCAATGACGAGACTAGCGGAACATTCTATGGAAGAGAAAGGGCCGGATATTTTGATAGCACCTGACGAAGGTGCAAAAGATATTGTAAAAAAAGCTGCAGTCTCAGTTGGACTAGAATGGGATTACCTGGAGAAGACCCGTATCGACGCTAACACTGTAGAGATAAAGCCAAAAAGTATAGATGTTAAGGGCAAATCCGTAGTGATACTTGACGATATAATCGCTACAGGAGGTACAATGACTGAGGCAGCTAGACAATTAAAAGAATCGGGGGCGGAAGAAGTTCACGCCGGATGTACACACGGTCTTTTTGCTGGAGATGCTAAGGAGAAATTGGGCGCGGTATGTGATTCAGTCTTCTGTACGGACACCATCGAACAGGAAAAAAGCGAAGTATCGGTGGCTCCTCTCTTGACCGACCTTGTAGACTAGCTAGATTTTATCGCGAATAAGGTATATCTAAAAATTCAGCAACTTTTTCAATGCCTTCTCCATTTTTTGCATTGGTTTTGATCAGAGTTCCATGAGGGTTGACTTCCTTGAAATCTTCCTCGATCACATTGAGATCAACATCCATAGCTTCAGCTAGATCGATCTTGTTGACTAACGTTAAGTCAGATCTTGAAAATATCAAAGGATGCTTCCTTATCATGTCATCGCCTTCTGTAACGGAAACGACGACAACATCCGCTTCGGTACCCAATGGAAAATCAACGGGGCAGATAAGATTACCAACGTTCTCAATGAAAAGATAATCTAGATCATCCAATTCTATACTTTCCAGGCCATGATTGACGTAGTGAGCATCTAGATGACAGTCTTTTCCTGTGTTTATGGCAACTGCTGGCATATCTTTATTTTTGAATCTTTCATAATCGTCTTTACCATTTAGATCACCTGCAATCGCGCCGATCCTTTTATCCATGCCCTCACGCAGTCTCTCTATGAGCGAAGTCTTGCCAGAGCCTATCGCTCCTAAGATATTGAAAGCTCGAACTCCTTTTTCTTCGAATAATTTTTGGTTCTTATCCGCTATCCTTTCGTTCTCTTCGAGTATGTTCTTTTCCATGTCCATCTCGGTGGTCTTGTGCATGTTACCAAGTGAGAAGAACTTGCTTATAAAGTTTCTTCCCTCTGTTGGAAAAATTCTTTAATCTTGGATTCCACATCTTCTACCAGTGTAAGGTATTCAAGGTACTTCTTGAAGTGAACCGCTCTTTCATCTAGGATAACAGAAATGCCGAAGTCGGTTTTACTTCTTACTAATCTGCCTGTAGCTTGAAGAATCTTTCTGACCGCCGGAGCTTTAACCGTGTATTCCCAGCCCTTGTTGAATTTCATGTCATAGTAATGCTTCAAACCTTTCTGCCTCGCAGTTGGTTTTGGATATGGGATTCCAATCACAACTGCGACTTCCAATTGTTTTCCGGGGAAGTCCATACCTTCGCTTATCCTACCCCCTATCACGGAGAAGAGGACTCCTCCGCATCTTTTAAATTCATTCACCATGCCCATAAGATCGGTTTGATTCATTCCCTGTTCTTCCATGAATATGTTCTCTCTTTCTATTTTTACAGACCTAGTTATTTCTTCCATCAGTCGATAACTAGGGAAGAATACAACCGTGTTTCTGTCCACTTCGTTCAATATTGAAGTCAGTTCTTCTCTCAATTTTTTCTTCATCTCGTCTCCTCTTTGCATCTCTTCATGTCTAGTAGTGATACCGTCGAGGTAAAAAAGGGCCTTATTTTTTTGTGGGAAGGGGCTTGGATAGATCTCTTTCTCAGTATCGTAAGGAAGGCCTACGGAATCTCGGTATTCATCGAGCGGTTCAAGCGTCGCGGATTGGTGGATACTAGAATGACAGTAATTCAATGCTGAGGTGACGTTACTTGGATCAAGACAAAAGGCCTCCAAACTTGGGTTCTCCCCTCCATTGACTAGTTTGATGTAATCTTCTCTCTCTATTGACATCCAAAATGAAAGGAAGGAAGCTAAGGAGTTTATATAAGATCTTGGCAATTTCTTCTCTTCTCTCCTCTTTTCCTGCACGATCTCTCCCTGAACCTTTAGATCTTTGATGATACCTTTCAACTGGTTCGTATTCATGCCTAACGAGTGTAGCAGTTCTGTTCTTATCTCGCTCGGTGGGATAAGGCCATCTTCTTCAACCACGAACTCATCTACCGTGTCTAAAAGAATATGCTCAAACAGATCACAAAAGCTAGATATCGTGTCATCGGTTTGAAGGATCGGGTCTCCAAATTTTTGACTTTCGTCCTTAGCTCTTTCAAGCGTTATCTTAGTTATCTCTGAAGATGAAAGCTCCCTAGCATAATCGGGAAGATTATGAGCCTCGTCGATGACGACGATGAGATTTGAAAGGTCGATGTTCATCCAATCTTTGAGCTGCTTTCTTATGAATGGCACGAAGAAATAGATATATGGTGCTGTCACTACAGTAGCATCGGGTATTAGGGCCTTTGTTAACTCGTACGGACATATCTTCTGTTCTTTGCAAAGCTCCATGGTTTCATCTACGGTAGGGATCTTCTTTTCAAACGATCTTTGTATATCTTCAATATCTATCTGAAGTAGACCCGCGTAATAAGGGCAAGCAGTGGGCTTTTCGTTGTTCTCTATCGAGGTCCGCACTTCTTTCTTCCGGTCGCTGCAGAACTTGGACAGTTCCTCCGCATCTCCATCTTTCAATTCTTCATTCTCCTGAGCTAGTAAACAGGTATTGTTTCTACCTTGGAGTCCTAATCCGTAGTACTCTCCGATCTCGCGCAGTTCTAGCAGGACCTGTCTCTGCTGGCTGTTCGTCCTTGTCAAGTACAATATCTTCTTTCCTTTTTTTGTTGCGTATTCTAGCGTAGAGGTCAAAGTGCAGATGGTCTTACCTGATCCTGTCGCGGCCTGATAAACGAAGGATTTGCCTTTTTGAAGACAGTCCCCTATTTCGTCCATTATTTTCTGCTGATTTTCTCGTGGGCTGTATGGAAAGAGCTCGTACATCAAGAAAGTGTATATGCTTCTAGTCAAAAAACCTATGGTTGTCATCCCTAAAGATTAAAACGGAGTTATATTCTATCCATCATACATGCGAGTGAAAAATGTTTTAGAACTGATTGGAAACACACCTATGGTCAAGCTCGGTGATATAAATCTGAATCCAAAGGTGCCTATTTATGCGAAATTAGAGAAAGTAAATCCCATGGGTTCTGTAAAAGACAGGATAGCTCTATCTATGATAGAAGAGGCGGAGCGTCAGGGAAAGATAGATGACGATACGGTCATAGTGGAAGCCACCAGTGGTAATACTGGTTTAGGTCTAGCGATGGTCTGTGCCGTAAAAGATTATCATCTTCATCTCACCATGTCGAGAGGTGTCAGCGTAGAAAGGATGCGTATGTTGACCGCACTAGGTGCGGAAATAGAGTTCACTCCAGAGGAAGAAGGTACCGATGGAGCGATAAAGAGAGCTGAAGAATTAGCGTCTGAAAGAGAGAATTTCTGGCGACCAGATCAATTCAGCAACTTATCAAACATCAGGGCACATTATGAGAATACTGGTAAAGAGATCATAGATGATATGGACGGAGATCTCACACATTTCGTTGCAGGTATGGGAACAACCGGGACTTTGATGGGCGTGTCCAAAAGGTTGAAAGAGCACGATGAGGATATCAAGATAATCGGGGTAGAACCCAAAAGGGATTACAAGATCCAGGGTCTCAAGAACATGGAAGAAGACATCGTTCCAGATATATATGATCCAGATCGTCTAGATGAAATTAGAAAAATAGATGATGAGGATGCCTTCTGTACTGCTCGAGAATTGGCTATACACGAGGGACTTTTTGTTGGCATGAGTTCTGGTGCCGCCGTGTACATCTCTCAACAGTTAGCATCTGAACTTGATAAGGGAAAAATCGTAACTCTGCTTCCCGATGGTGGTGAAAAGTATTTCAGTACGACTCTATTCGATGTAGAAGAATGTTTGAATTGCATGTATGAAGATAACCAGGAGTTCTATCACCCGCCTGAAGATAGGGAAGATTACATTAAACAGATGAGGCAGATTATGAAAGAAAAGACGAGTTAATGAGGCAAAAAGTTATCAATCTCTTTATTGATTTTGATATCATGAGCAGCGACGAAGACAAGAATGAATTTACCATAGATATCGAAAGGTTGGAGGATTACAAATTCAGAGTCGAGTTTGATAAGGATTCTATGGGAGAATTGCTTACCGATGAATCTGAAGAGGCGGGTGGAGATGAAGAGGGTCCGAATCCCACTAGATTGCTTGCAGCCTCCACATTGAACTGTTTGATGGCAAGTTTAACTTTCTGCTTAGATAAGAAAAGGGTCGACCTCAAATCTCTCAAAGGGAGTGTGACTGGAATCATAGAGAGAGTAGAAGGTCGTTTAAGAATAACAAAGTTAGAGGCAAGCATAAGACCGGAGGTAAATATTGGAGATAAGGAAAAGTTAGAGAAGTGTTTAGATATCTTCGAAGATTACTGTGTGGTAACACAGAGTATCAGGAATGGTATCGACGTTGAGGTAGAAGTAGAGGTGTAAAAATAACTGAACAGATAAAGCTGTCCGATGAACTGGATTTTATGGCTGATAAGATCAAGGTATGTACCAAATGCAGGTTACATGAGAATCGTAAAAATGCGGTACCTGGTGAAGGAAAGAAGGATTCCAAAATAATGCTGATAGGAGAGGCTCCCGGAAAGAATGAAGATTTGGAGGGAAGACCCTTCGTTGGGAGGGCTGGTGAACTTTTAGAAGAATTATTAGAAAGTGTAGACTTAGAAAGAGATGAGGTTTTCATAACTAATGTAGTTAAATGCAGACCTCCGAACAATAGGGATCCAAGGAAAGACGAAATAAAAACGTGTAATCCTTATCTACAAAAGCAGATAAGCTTGATTGAACCAGAAGTGATAGTAACTTTGGGAAATCACGCAACAGAAACACTAGTTGGAAACAGAGGTATGAAGAAAATTCATGGAAAAAGATTTGAATATGAAGGCTTCAAGCTGATACCTATGTATCATCCCGCCGCAGGTCTATACAATCCAGGTCTGAAAGAGACGATGAAAGAGGATATGCGGAAGCTTGTGGAAAATCTTTGAGTTGTAGATGCCTGTAAGTAAATTTTATTTACCCCTTCTCCATAAGTTGGAACCCAAAGGTTTCAATTCAGGGCCCATGGCTTAGGTTGGTTATAGCGTCCGGCTGATAACCGGGAGGTCGAGAGTTCAAATCTCTCTGGGCCCATTTTATTATTGGTTCGTATAGTCTCTAATTTTCCTGTGTCCTTTTATTCATTAATGTTGTAGTCTGATTTACTCTAATGGGAAAAATTAAAAATACTCGAATTTGTTGGTTTACCATGGTAATTTACGCCTTAATTATTGGAGGAATCATAATCTTCCTTCCTATCTTTTACTTACTTTATCTGAAAGTCTTTTCTACATCTCCTCCTACGACGACCACAACGACTTTGAAAGATCGTAAAGGTTTTGTGATAAAAGATATTCAGCCAGAGAATATAAAGGGAAAAGTGAAAATAATCCAGAGCAGCAAAGTATGGAGCGCCACTGCAGATGAGAAAATAGAGGCGGGGACAAAGGTTAAGATAAATGAAGTTGAAGGAGTGCATTTAATAGTGGAAGATATAGGGGAAGAAATGGAAGAACTATCTGAGATAGATAAAGGGTCTCAAGAACATACAGAGCAACGAGGGCCTTCTGATTCTATTCGGGATGGATGGTTTTCAACCAAGTCTCTCTTTCATAATATGGGAGAGAATATCTCTCTTGGAACTCTGATAGTGATCGTCGGTTTATTGATAATAATCAGCGTAACAATTTTGAAATTTGTGGGGCCAGGCGAACTCCCTCTGATTGGTGAATATCCTGTGGGCGACATAAATCCCAATGACCATCTATCAATTCACTTCTTCCTGGGAATAGTGATAGGTATAATTGTCATGATTATCGGTGGAGCGTTGTCAATAATAAATAAAAAGGAAACTGTTGAAGAGTTAGAAGAGCAGTAAGATGTCAAAGAAGAAGGTAACTGTACAACCTGATTCAGTGATCTTTGGGCTCACTACTCTTTGTGGAGGGATGATATACGGTAGGCGGTAAGAATTCGCCTAAATGTAATTGCCACTAACATTCCGCTAAAAAGAATAGAGAAGTTGATAAGTGATCACTAACAATTTGTATTTCAAACATAGACGTGTTTACAGAAATAACGATAGCATGGAGTAAATAGCTTAGAAAAATCACTCAGTTTGTTAGTCTTAGTTATACCGCAAGGGACATCTTATTTTTAAAGAGTTATGCTAAAAACAATCTATGCCGACAATTGATAATATATAATGATATTAGAATACAGACCGGTTAGCCGGAAATAGATTTTTTCCGACAAATTTCCTTATAACAAGGTTATAAAACACCGTGAAAATGGGGGTGTTTATATAACTTTGACAAATTTGCTAGAAAAGCTATATTAAATACAGTGAATATCTCTTCGGCGGAGGACCTAAAAAATGAAAGCAAAGCTGAAAAGGTTGTTGGTGTTCATCATACCTATAGTACTATCGATCGCCTTAATATCAGGTCTAGCTGAAGGTAGTATAGAAGATGACGAGGACATAGATGGTGATTACGGTGATTATGTAGGAATAGATGGTGATTACGGTGATTA
>Ga0207421_10003377_pt1 | contig 19052 bp, 16 predicted proteins | sample SodLakKL_010_SED_4_FD_187542 | JGI IMG/M metagenome (GOLD analysis project Ga0207421, IMG submission 187542) | Alkaline sediment microbial communities from Lake Tanatar, Kulunda Steppe, Russia - 8KL_010_SED (SPAdes) (version 2) | ecosystem: Environmental > Aquatic > Non-marine Saline and... | reverse complement strand
ATCGAGAAAAATTTAAGCCGGAAGGTGCTTTCTGATGAAAAGCTGGTTGATGTGCTGTATAAAGAAAGCCACCTTAAGAAAGGACCCTGTATTGTATCTCTGGGTGGAGGAACCGGGTTATCCAATTTACTGCGGGGTTTAAAGGAATATTCCAGTAATATTACAGCAGTGGTTACTGTGGCCGATGATGGTGGAAGTTCGGGAAAACTCAGAGAAGAAATGGGTATTTTGCCTCCGGGTGATATCCGCAGCTGTTTGATTGCCCTGGCCGATAGAGAGCCTTTAATGCAGAAACTGCTGCAGTACCGATTTAGTACAGAAGGTGATCTGGCAGGTCATAGTTTTGGGAATCTTTTTATTGCTTCCATGAATGAAGTGGTTGGTGGCAGTTTTGAGGAAGCGGTATCGGCCACCAGCAAGGTGCTTGCGGTAAGAGGACAGGTTCTACCGGCAACCAATAAAAATATTCAGCTGGGGGCTGTTTATGAAGATGAGACTATTCTTATCGGGGAATCAAAAATCCCTGATAGAAATAAGGATATTAAAAAAGTATTTCTTAAACCCCACAGCTGTCAGCCTACTGCAGCTACTCTGCATGCTATTTCGGAGGCGGATATTATTACTATTGGTCCGGGAAGTTTGTATACCAGTATTTTGCCCAATCTCATGGTAGAAAATATTGCAGCCGCTGTTCGTAAAAGCAGAGCTCTTAAAATATATATATGTAATGTTATGACCCAGCCCGGGGAGACTGATGATTTTACAGTAGGAGATCATATCCGGGTCCTATATCAGCATGTGGGAGATAATTTATTTGACTATGTTCTGGTTAACACCCAAAAGGGAGCACCGGAATTAAGGAAGCGATATCAGGAGGAAGGTGCTTTCCCTGTTCAGTTAGAAAAAAATGTAGAACAAAAATATAACCTGAATATTCTTCAAGGAGCACTGCTTTCTGAAGACAATTTTATGCGGCATGATCCTCAAAAAACAGCAGCCCGTATTATAGAATTACTGGAGGAAAACTAAATGAGTGATTCTTTTTCAGATCGGGTAAAGGCAGAACTTATAGAGATTTATTCTGGTACAAAAGCTGAGCTGTCTGCCTTAATTCGGATGAATGGCACTTTGCATATTGAAGAAAATAAGATTTCTGTGCGAATCCAGTTTTCTCTGGGCTCACTGGCCCGCAGGATTTATTCCATAATTAAGGATAAGTATGGTCTAAAAAGTGAAATAATAGTACGCTATAATTATAATTTCAAAAAGGATTACTCCTATGAAATAGTTATTGTACCCCAGCCCGAACTCGATGATTTTCTGCAAAAGATGGGTTTTCTGGAGGATTCACATAAACCTGTTTTTAGAATTCACAAGGAGATCAAAAAAGACCGGTCCCGAAAAACGGCTTATCTGCGGGGTGCTTTTTTGGGTGGTGGTTCTATAAATGATCCCCATGGTGAATACCATCTGGAAATAAGGTGTGAACACCGGGTTCATGCTGAAGATTTGTTATCTCTTTTATCTGATTTTGATCTGGAGGCCAGTATGATAGAACACAAAAATAAGTTTGTGGTTTACCTGAAAAGTTTTTCCCTGATCACAGTGTTTTTAAATATCATAGGAGCCAGCAGGTCTCAGCTGGAGATGGAAAATGCACGGACAGTAAAAAAAGTAAAAAATGAAACTAACCGCAGGGTGAATGCGGAAACAGCTAATCTGGGCCGAACTGTTGAGGCAGCCCAAAATCAGCTGGAAGATATAGCCTTGATTGAGAAAAAAAAGGGTCTGGAGGAGTTAACCGACAGTCTTCAGGAAATAGCATTTCTGCGCCGGGAAAATCCATATGCTAGTTTAAGAGAACTGGGGGAGATGCTGGATCCCCCGTTGAGCAAATCGGGTGTAAACCACCGGCTGCGCAGAATTAAAAAAATTGCTCAGAATTTGCAGTAATGATCTTAATAGGCTGTTTTTACTGCTGCAGATTTATTAGATAAATTAAAATTTAAATTAACCTAAATATAAGATTTATTTACATGATTAAGGAGGAATTTCACAAAACATCTAGAATAAATGATAGTGGATAACAAAATATTTGCTGCCTGAGGCAGTAAAAATTAGTATTAGGGGGAGATAAATATGAGCATTACCATTGGAATTAATGGATTTGGAAGAATTGGGCGTAATGTATTTAGAATTATTCAGCAGAAAGGTTATGATATTGAAGTAGCAGCAATTAATGATATTGCTGACAAGGATAATCTGGCTTATTTGTTAAAATATGATTCTGTACATGGAACTTATGATGGGGAGATCTCGACCACTGATAAGGGTATTAAAGTTGATGGTAAAGAAATTGAGGTAGTTTCTGAAAGAGATCCGGCTGATTTGCCCTGGGCTGAAAAAAATGTTGATGTTGTGATTGAGTCAACCGGCGTTTTTCGCTATAAAGAGCAGCTGGAAAAACATCTGGAGGCCGGAGCCAAAAAGGTAGTTCTCACAGTACCGGCCAAAGATGAAATTGACTGTACGGTTGTACTGGGAGTTAATGATGCAGATCTGAAAAAAGAGGATAAGATAGTATCAAATGCTTCCTGTACCACAAACTGTCTGGCCCCTATGGCTAAGGTACTTAATGATGAGTTTGGTATTGCTAAAGGTCTGATAACTACAGTTCATGCTTATACCTCAAGTCAGGCTATTCTGGATCTGCCGTCCTCTAAAATTAGAAGAGGTCGTGCAGCTGCAGAGAATTTGATTCCTACTACCACTGGAGCAGCAATTGCTACAACAAAAGTGCTGCCCGAACTTGAAGGTAAGATTGATGGAATGGCAGTTAGAGTACCGGTGCCTGATGGAGCCCTGGTGGATGGAGTATTTACCCTGGAATCTGATGTAACCAAAGAAGAAGCAAATAAGGCTTTTGCCGATGCTGCTGCCGGAGATATGGAAGGTATTCTGGGTTATACTGAAGAACAGCTGGTATCCCGGGATATTCTGGGCAGTGATTATTCATCCCTGATTGATGGAGATTCCACCATGGTTGTGGCTGATAATCAGGTTAAAGTTATCAGCTGGTATGATAATGAGTGGGGTTATTCCAACCGGGTCATTGATCTGGTAATGGAAGTTGATAAACTGGGATATTAATCCAGAATTAATAAATCAAATGCAGTAAATTATCAGATCGGATTAGATCTGGAATCAGGTTCTAACTCCATTTAGGGAAAAATTGGTTTTAGGGACAAAAATCGGATAGGGAAGTCGTTATAGTAAACAGATAGTTTTCGGTTAAAAGAAAATAGTATTTCTTTTATATGAGCTCCTTTCCCGGAGGATCTAAGAGGCACCGGGGAAGGAGCTTAAAAATAGAATACCAAGAATAATTTTAGAGGTGATAAGAAAATGAAAAAGAAAGTCCTCAAGGATATTGATTGTGAGGGAAAGAAGGTTTTGGTAAGAGTTGATTTTAATGTCCCTCTTGATGGGGGAGAAGTAACTGATATCAACCGGCTGGAGGCTGCAGAACCCACCATCCGGTATTTAATGGATAATGATGCTAAAGTTATTCTTATGTCCCATCTGGGCCGGCCCGGGGGGGAAGTTGTTGAAGAACTGCGCATGGATCCGGTAGCATCTGAACTTGCCGATTTGCTGGGAGAAGAAGTTACCAAAATTGATGACTGTATCGGTGAGGAGGTTGGCCTTGCAGTTAGTGAAATGGCTCCAGGTGAGGTTCTCCTGCTGGAAAATACACGTTTTTATCCCGGTGAAAAGGCCAATGATCCCGATTTTGCAGGTAAACTAGCCCAGCCGGCGGACATCTTTGTGATGGACGCTTTTGGTGCGGCCCACCGTGCTCATGCATCCACTGTTGGTGTAGCCCGGTATTTACCCTCAGTGGCCGGTTTTTTGCTGCAGAGGGAGTTAAATGCTCTGGGAGAGGTAATGGAAAATCCCGAACATCCCTTTCTGGCAATTATGGGAGGCGCAAAAGTTTCTGATAAACTGGAAGTTATCCGTAATCTGTATAACAAAATAGATTATCTGATTGTAGGGGGCGGAATTGCCAATACTTTTATTGCGGCCCAGGGATATGAAATAGGAGAATCCCTGGCCGAAAGAGATAAACTTGATCTGGCCCGGGAACTTGTTGCTGAGGCCAAAAATCAAAATGTGGAGCTTATACTGCCGGAAGATGTAGTGGTAGCTGATCGCTTTGCCGCTGATGCTGAAAGCCGAACGGTTCCTATTGACAGTATCCCCGAAGACTGGCAGGTGCTGGATGCCGATGGTCCCCGTTCCTTAAAAAAGTATAAAGAAATAATTAAACAAATGAAAACAATTATCTGGAATGGACCAATGGGAGTATTTGAATTTGATAAGTTTGCCGTAGGTACCAATGAAATAGCAAAAGCTGTAGCCGAGAGTGAGGCCCATTCTGTTATTGGCGGGGGTGAGTCTGCTTCTGCTGTCCGGAAGGCCGGTTATGCCCGGCAGATGGATCATATTTCAACCGGAGGTGGAGCAACTCTTACTTTCTTTGAAGGAAAATCACTGCCGGCTGTTGAAGCTCTTGATAATGTTTAATATTGACTATACTCATACTCAGGGGGGATTAAATTGAGACAGCCTTTTATTGCTGGTAACTGGAAAATGAATAAGACAGTTTCTGAAGCAGTTAAGCTGGTTGATGGTCTTAAAGACCGTCTGCCGGATCAGGAACAGGTTGAAGTCGGAGTTTGCCCCCCGGCTCTTAATCTGATTCCTGTTATACAGGCTGCTGAAGGAAGTTATATTAAGGTAGGGGCTCAGAACATGCATTTTGAAGAAAGTGGAGCTTTTACCGGTGAAATATCGGGCCCCATGCTTAAAGAAATAAATACCGATTATGTAATTATAGGCCACTCCGAACGAAGAGAGTATTATGGAGAAACTGACCTTGCTGTAAACAAAAAAGTTAGAGCGGCCTTCAAATATAATCTAAAACCTATTGTCTGTGTTGGTGAAACTATTGAGGAGCGACAAAAAGGGGAAACCGAAGTTAAAACAGAACTTCAGGTTAGAGCTGCCCTGACCGGTTTAACAGAGGATCAGGTGGGTAATATTGTAATTGCTTATGAGCCGATCTGGGCTATTGGGACCGGAGAATCGGCCACTGCAGCCCAGGCCGGTGACGTTATCGCTCATATCAGGAATATTATGCGTAACGAATATGGGCCAGCTGCTGATGAGGTAAGAATTCAGTATGGAGGCAGTGTAAAGCCTCATAATATTGAAGAATTTATGCAGCAGCAGGATATTGATGGTGCTCTGGTTGGGGGAGCAAGTCTGAAGGCCGACTCCTTTGCCCAAATTGTTAACAGGACAGCTGATATGCTTTAATATATAAGATAAAATATGTATAGTCATTTTGTTAATTATCGGACAGAATATGAAGGAGGCGGCAGTTATGGATACACCACAAGTACTGGCTCTGGTGATTATGGATGGATTTGGTTTATCGGAAAAAAAGGAAGGAAATGCAGTTTATGCTGCAGACACCCCTAATTATGATCAATTTATAGAAAAACATCCCACAGCAGAGCTTCAGGCCTCAGGTGAGGCTGTTGGTCTGCCTCCGGGTCAGATGGGTAATTCAGAGGTGGGACATCTTAATCTGGGGGCCGGCCGGGTAGTTTACCAGGAGTATACAAGGATTAACAAAGCTGTTGAAAATGATGAACTGCTGGAAAATGAAATACTTCAGCAGGCTATTAAGGAAGTAAAGAAACATAATAGTTCACTACACCTTATGGGACTGCTTTCTGATGGGGGAGTCCACAGTCACATTAATCATCTTTATGGTTTACTGGAGATGGCAGAAAAAGCAGATCTGAAGGAAGTTTATATCCACGCTATTCTTGATGGCCGGGACACTCCCCCCCGCAGTGCTGTGGATTATGTTAAACAGCTGCAAGATAAAATAGAAAAAATTGGTATTGGTAAAATTGCTACCATCAGTGGACGTTATTACAGTATGGATCGTGATAACCGCTGGGATCGCACTGAAAAAGCTTATCGGGCTCTGGTCCTCGGTGAGGGTGAGACGGCTCCTGATCCCGTTACTGCGGTAAAACAATCCTATGAGCGGGATACCAATGATGAATTTGTTTTGCCCACAGTTATCAGGGAAGAGGATGAACCGGTGTCTGTTGTGCAGGACCATGATTCTTTTATTTTCTTTAATTTCAGGGCTGATCGGGCCCGACAGATTACCCGGGCTCTGGGAATAAAGGAGTTTGATGAGTTTGAACTCCCCTCTGAACATCCTGAGGATCTTTATTATGTCTGTATGACTGAGTATGATGAGGAGTTTGGGCTTCCGATTGCTTTTCCCCAGATGGAAGTATCCAATATCCTGGCCCAGGTGCTAAGTGAGGCGGGCTTAAAACAGCTTAGAATAGCGGAGACAGAAAAATATGCCCATGTAACGTTTTTCTTTAATGGAGGAGAAGAAAAAGAATTTCCCGGGGAAGAAAGGAAACTTATTTCTTCACCACAGGTGGCGACCTATGATTTAAAACCGGAAATGAGTGCCTATGAAGTTACTGAGGAAGTAATCAGCAGGATTAACAGTGAACAGTATGATGTTATAATACTTAATTTTGCTAACTGTGATATGGTAGGTCATACCGGATTTTTTGATGCCGCTGTTAGTGCTGTGGAGGCAGTAGATGAATGTGTGGGGCGGGTTGTTGATGCTATTTTAGAAAAAGAAGGCCAGGTTCTGCTGACAGCAGATCATGGCAACAGTGAACAGATGACTGACAATAAGGGGGAGCCCCATACCGCTCACACCAGCAACCCGGTACCTTTAGTTTATATAGGTGGGCCCGGGGAAGCTGATATATCCTCAGGTATTCTGGCCGATATTGCCCCCACCATGCTTGATATTCTGGGACTGGATAAATCAGAAGAAATGACCGGGAAGTCTCTGCTGAAATGAGTTTATTTTAAAAATTGTAGTTAATTAGGGCTGGAATATGATTTGAAAAAAATGTAAATTATTAAATTTTGCAGGAGGGAAAAACATGAGTGACAGTACAATTGTTGATGTAGTGGGTAGAGAGATTATTGATTCCCGGGGGAATCCTACTGTGGAAGTAGATGTTATTCTGGAAGATGGAACCCTGGACCGGGCAGCAGTCCCTTCAGGAGCATCGACCGGACAGCATGAGGCAGTAGAATTAAGAGATGATGATGCCGGGCGGTATCTGGGAAAAGGAGTACAGGCTGCTGTGGATAACATTAATAGTATTATTGGTCCAGAAATAGTCGGTTTTGATGCCCGGGATCAGGTTGCCATAGACAGCTTAATGCTGGAGCTGGATGGTACTGATAATAAAGGTAAACTGGGGGCCAATGCCATTCTTGGTGTTTCACTGGCTGTGGCCAAAGCAGCTGCTGCCTCTTCAAGAAATTATCTCTTCAATCATCTGGGTGGTGTGAATGCCAAACTCCTCCCTGTGCCCATGATGAATATTTTAAATGGGGGAGAACATGCTGATAACAATGTAGATATTCAGGAATTTATGATTATGCCGACCGGTGCTGAAAGTTTTTCAGAGGCTATGCAGATGGGAGCTGAAGTATATCATAATCTGAAATCTGTTCTGAGAGCACGAAATCTGGGAACAGGTGTGGGGGATGAGGGTGGATTTGCCCCTGATCTAGACTCCAATGAAGAAGCACTGGAAGTTATTATTGAAGCTGTCCAAAAAGCAGGTTATAAGCCCCGGGAAGATATTATGCTGGCCCTGGATACCGCAGCTACAGAACTTTACGAAGATGGTACTTATGTTCTGTCCGGAGAAGGGGTAGAAAAAACCGCCGATGAAATGGTCTCCATGTATGAAGAACTGGTTGAAAAGTATCCTATTATCTCAATTGAAGATGGCCTGGATGAAGATGACTGGTCGGGATGGGCCCAGATGAATGAACGCCTGGGAGATAAGATACAGATTGTTGGAGATGATTTATATGTAACAAATCCAGAGCGGCTATCCCGGGGTATTGAAGAAGAAAGCAGCAATTCTATTTTAATTAAAGTTAATCAGATTGGAACTCTTACAGAAACATTAAATACAATTGAAATGGCTAAAAAAGCAGGTTTTACGGCAGTTGTATCTCACCGTTCCGGGGAGACTGAAGATGTAACCATTTCTGATCTGGTAGTGGCTTTGAATACCGGTCAGATTAAAACCGGGGCCCCCTGCCGTTCTGAGAGGGTGGCTAAATATAATCAGCTGCTGAGAATTGAAGAGATACTGGGGCAAACCGCCGAATACGCTGGAATGGATGCTTTTTATAATCTCTAAAAACAAGGATGATAAACTGACAGAAAATAATGTTTACCCTGTAATTTATGTTGATTTTTAAATTTTAGATTTTAATCGAGCCTGTTTAGCTGCCTGTTTAGCAGATACCATTTTTAACCACGGCTGAACAGGCTCTATCACATAACATCATAAATTTCTGAACTGCTGGGACAGGAGGGGAGACGGGATATGGAATATAAAAAATTTGACAGCCGGTATGTGGTCAGGATAGATCGGGGTGAAGAGGTAGTGAGTTCACTTAAAGATTTTATCCGCCAGACCGGTATCCAGCTGGCTCAGGTGGAAGGAATTGGAGCCGCCGATGAGATTAAAATTGGTCATTTTTTCCCGGAAACCAAAAAGTACAGTTCTCATACTCTTACGGGGGCTCATGAGATTACCAGTCTGAAAGGTAATATTTCCCGCTAAAGATGATAAACCCTATCTGCATCTGCATATTAGTGTTGCTGATGACGAATATAATATGTATGGTGGTCACCTGGACCGGGCTGTGGTCAGTGGAACCTGTGAACTGACTGTTACAGAAATTGATGGAGAGCTGGACCGGGATTATAATCCGGCAGTAGGTCTTGATTTATATAAATTTTCCTGATATATTTTTCTGAGTTGTATTTTACAGTGGTGTATGTTAAAATATAGACAGCCAATTTTTAGAGAGTAAATATTATTACAGTTAAGTGGATTATAATTACGTCTTGTGGGGGTGAAAAGAGGTGCAGGCCTTAACATTTTTTCATGTATTAGTTTCAATCGGACTTATAGTTTGTATTTTGCTCCAGTCCGGGAAAAGTGCCGGTTTGTCGGGTACTATTGACGGAGGGGCCTCTCAGTTTTTTGGTAAAGCAAAAGGGTGGGATGCAAAGCTGAGCAAATTGACAGCTATTATTGCTGTTGTTTTTATGGTTACCTCTGTATTACTGGCTCTTTTTTAAGCCTGTTGATTCTGAAATTTAAATTATAAAAGGAAAATAAATATATAATTAAGAAAGAAAATAGTGGAATATTTCATTATATGAGCTCGTTTAACCCCGCCCTCTCAGGAGGGCGAGGTAATATTTTATGCAAAAATCACACAAGGACAAAGGAGGAAATAAATAATGAATTATATAACCCCTGTAATGGGAGTTATAGCCTTAATTTATGCCTTTATCATGGCTAAAAAAGTGAAAAGAGCGGATCGGGGAACTCCACATATGGGTGAACTTTCTGATTCAATAAATAAAGGGGCTATGGCTTTCCTCAGGACAGAATATAAGATGCTTTCCATATTTGTAATAATTGTGGCAGCAGTTATGGCTTTAACCGGTGAACTGGGATGGCAGACAGCTCTTTCTTTTGTTACCGGAGCTCTTTTTTCGGGTCTGGCCGGATTTATTGGTATGCAGATTGCTACTCAGGCAAATGCTCCTACAACTCAGGCAGCCCGTACGGGTTTGAATTCTGCCCTTGATATAGCATTTTCCGGTGGTTCTGTTATGGGTATGTCTGTAGCTGGCCTGGTGACCCTGGGAGTAGGAATTTTATACATACCGTTTCATCAAAATATACAGTATATACAGGGTTTTGCTTTTGGAGCAAGTTCTATAGCTCTTTTTGCACGGGTGGGAGGCGGAATATATACTAAAGCCGCTGATGTAGGAGCCGATCTGGTTGGAAAAGTTGAAGCCGGAATTCCAGAAGATGATCCCCGTAATCCTGCTGTAATTGCAGATAATGTAGGAGACAATGTGGGTGATGTGGCCGGTATGGGGGCTGATCTTTTTGAATCATTTGTCGGTTCTCTAATAGCTGCTATGGCTCTGGGCTCATCAGCCGCAGTTTATTTTAATGGAGTGGCAACTGAAAATTATGTAATTCTGCCGATGCTGGTGGCAGCAGTGGGTGTTATAGCTTCTCTGCTGGGAACCCGTTTTGTTAAAACTGATAGTGATGATCCGGCCAAGGCTCTGGAGCGCGGTCTTATGATGAGCAGTATTTTTACATTAGCCGGGGTTGCACTGCTTATAGTTTTATTAACAGAAGGAGCCTGGGGGATATTTGCCGCTGTAGCGGCCGGTGTGCTGGCAGGTTTAATTATTGGAAAAATTACAGAATACTATACTTCTGATAAATTTGGTCCTGTTAAGCATATTGCCGAACAGTCACAGAGTGGTGCCGGCCCCAATATTATCAGTGGTCTTGCTGTAGGAATGAAAAGTACTTTGATTCCTATTTTAGTTATTACTGCGGCTATATATATTGCTTTTAATATGTCCGGTCTGTATGGGATTGCTATGGCCGCTGTGGGTATGCTTTCTACCACAGGTATATCTCTTTCAATTGATGCTTTTGGGCCCATTTCTGATAATGCAGGTGGTATTGCCGAGATGGCTGAGCTTGATTCAGAAGTCAGGGATATTACCGATAAACTTGATGCGGTGGGAAATACAACTGCTGCCATAGGTAAAGGTTTTGCCATTGGTTCTGCTGCTCTGACCGCACTTTCTTTGTTTGCTGCTTTTTCGGAAGCGGTTAATCTGACGGTTATCAGCCTCACAGAACCTCAGGTAATAATTGGATTATTTCTGGGAGCCATGCTGCCCTTCCTTTTTTCTTCTATGACCATGTCGGCAGTGGGTCGGGCTGCTTTTCAGATGATTGAAGAAGTTCGGCGTCAGTTTGAAGAGATACCCGGTATTCTTGATGGAGATGGAGAGCCCGATTATCAGCGCTGTATTAATATTAGTACCAAAGCTGCCCTTAAAGAAATGGTGACTCCTGGATTGCTGGCAGTTTTAGCTCCGATTGTTATTGGTCTGTGGGATGTTCAGGCCCTGGGAGGCCTGCTGGCCGGAGCACTGGCAGCCGGTGTGCTGATGGCGATTATGATGGCCAATGCCGGTGGGGCCTGGGATAATGCTAAAAAGCATATTGAAGAAGGGAATCTGGGAGGAAAAGGAACTGATACCCACTCTGCATCGATTGTGGGGGATACTGTTGGTGACCCCTTTAAAGATACTTCTGGCCCTTCTCTGAATATTTTAATCAAGCTGCTGACTATTGTTGCTCTAGTATTTGCTCCACTATTTATATAAAAAAGCTGGTTTCATTGTTAATATAGAAATAAATTTAATTTTATTCAGGGTTAAACTGAGGTTAAATTTTAAGATGTTGTTGTGTAAAGTAATTACTGGGCCTGATTATTTTTCCTGTTTCCGGGAAACGTTCGGACAGATTATAATCAGGCTCTTTTTGTATAACACTAATCATCTGACAAAAGGAGGAAATTTTTATGAACAGAAGTGAAGCTCTGAAACTTGTTAAAGACAATATTGATGAGGAAAACTTATTCAAACACTGTCTGGCTGTTGAAGCAGTTATGGGTCGCCTGGCAGAACATTTTGAAGCTGATAAAGAAAAGTGGTGTCTGGCGGGTCTGCTGCACGATATTGATTATGAAGAGACTAAAGATAATCCGGAAAAACACAGCCTGGTGGGAGCAGAAATTCTGGCCCGGAAGGGTCTGGAAGAGGACATTGTGCGGGCGGTTAAGGTTCACAACCATGAGCATGGTCTGGAAAGAAAAAATCTACTGGAAAAAGCTCTCTATGCTGTAGATCCACTGACCGGTTTAATTGTAGCCAGTGCTCTGGTACACCCGGAAAAAGAACTTGATGCAGTGGATACAGAGTTTGTGTTGAATCGATTTGGTGAAACCTCTTTTGCCCGCGGTGCGGACCGTGATGTAATTGCCAGCTGTGAAGATATGGGACTTGAACTGGAGGAATTTATCGGTCTGGCTCTGGAAGGTATGAAATCAATTTCTGAAGAGCTTGAGCTTTAAGGAGAGCAGCAGTAATACACTGCAGATGAATTTATAACCTGCTTTATATAGGAGAAGGATAAAAATGAGTGCCCGAGAAAAAATAATGGAATATATGAGTGAAAAAGCCAGTAAGCCTATGAGCTTTGATGAGCTCTGTGAAGAAATGGTAATTGAATATCAGGGCCGAAAACACTTTCGTGAACTGTTAGATCAACTGGTAGAAGAAGGTAAATTGTATCAGAATAAGAAAGGAAATTATGGTATCCCTGAAAGGTTTAATATAATAACCGGTTATATTGAAAGAAACCCCCGGGGTTTTGCCTTTCTACTGCCGGATGATCCTGAACAGGAGGATGTTTATATCAGTCTGGAAAATGTGAATGGAGCCATGCATAATGATAAAGTTTTTGTCCGCCTGCTGACATCTTCTTCCGGGCAGAGGCAGGCAGGAGAAGTTGTCGAGGTTTTAGAGAGGGCCAATAAAACTGTAGTTGGTAACCTTGACCACAGGGGCTCTTTTGGTTTTGTTATTCCCGATAATAAAAGAATATACAGTGATGTATTTGTTGCTCCCGAAAAAATGGGTGGTGCCCGAAATAATCAAAAAGTAGTGGTGAGAATTGATTACTGGCCCCATGAAAACAGAAATCCGGAAGGGGAAATAATTGAAGTATTGGGTGATCAGGGAGATCCGGGAGTGGATATTGAAGCTATTATTCGTCAGCTGGATCTACCCCGGAAATTTTCGGGAAAAGTTTTAGAAGAGACAGCAAATATTTCTGAAGAAATCAAAAAAGATGAAATACAGGCCAGAAAAGATTTAACCGATCTTCCTTTGGTTACCATCGATGGAGCGGATGCAAAGGATTTTGATGATGCAGTTTCAATTGAAAAGTTAGCTGAAGATAAACTTCGTCTTGGTGTGCATATAGCTGATGTCAGTCATTATGTTAAAGAAGATTCTGCTCTGGATACTGAGGCCCGGAGTCGGGGGACCAGTATATATCTTGTTGACAGAGTGATACCTATGCTGCCGGAAAAACTTTCCAATGGTATCTGTAGTTTAAAGCCGAATGTTAAAAGACTTACTGTGTCAGTTTTTATGGATTTTAATCTTAATCCCCTGGAAATGACAGATTACGAAATTTGCCAGAGTGTTATTGAAAGTAATTACCGGCTGACCTATGATGAAGTGCGTGATATTTTAACTGCAGAGGATCAGGAAGTTCGAGACAGGTACAGTAATTTTGTTCGGGAACTGGAGCTGATGAATAAATTAAGAAAAGAACTTCGGGAACAGAGATTTGCGGAGGGAAGTATTAACTTTGATTTTCCGGAAGTTGAAGTCACCCTTGATGAAAATGGCTCTCCTTTGAGTTTGGATAAACGGACTCACGGAATTCCGGAACAGCTTATTGAAGAGTTTATGATAGCTGCCAATAGAGTTGTGGCCGAAGATATTCACTGGCGGGATATTCCCTTTATATACCGGGTACATGATAGTCCTGATACAGATGCTATGGTCTCCTTTAATCAGTTTATCCACAATTTTGGATATCATATTAAAGGTATAAAAAATGAAGTTCACCCTTTATCCTTACAGAAGATTTTACGTGAAGTTAAAGGGAAACCAGAGGAAAGAATTATATCCACTGTTTTACTGAAAAGTATGAAAAAAGCGGTTTATTCTCCTTCTAATATCGGTCATTTTGGACTGGGTCTTGATTTTTATACCCATTTTACTTCTCCAATTCGGAGATATCCCGATCTTATGGTACACCGTATTTTGAAAGAAGTAATCACAGACGGTTATATATCTAAGGGGCGCAGGGAAGAATTAAGAAATATGCTGCCCGGTGTTGCAGATCACAGTTCTCTGCAGGAAAGAAAAGCTATGGAAGCTGAAAGGGATTCAGTTGATCTGAAAAAAATTGAATATATGCAGGATAAGATTGGAGAGGATTTTTCCGGTATTATCAGTGGAGTTAATGGTTTTGGATTTTTTGTTGAGTTAGAAAATCTGGTGGAGGGCCTGGTTCATGTAGAAAACTTAACTGATGATTATTATTATTTTGATGAAGATCATTATGCTCTTATAGGTGAACGTACCGGGAATATGTACCGGCTGGGAGATCAAGTTGAGGTAACCGTTGATAGAGTCAGTTTACAGGACCGACAGCTGGATTTTGTACTTGCTGATTGAGACAGCAGATTTTAAATGTTATAATTATTTATAGATGATAAAATAAGTGTATAAAAAGCTGGTAAACTTTAACGGGCACTGGTTTCTCTTATTCAGTAATTTTCGTATGGTACTTTGACTGAATATCTAGATATATCCAGATATATTTCAGTATATAAAAATATAAAAAACATTACACCGTTATTGAGATCTTTTATTGCTGTTTACAGATTATTTAATAAAAATAGGTTGAGGTAATTTACGGAAGACAGAGTGAAAAGCGGAAAGGGGGATTGTAAATATGGCTCAAAAAAAAGATATTGAGATTTGTGCTCGTAACCGCCAGGCTCACAGAGATTATGAGATAGAGGACACCTATGAGGCCGGAATAATTCTTCAGGGGACGGAAATAAAATCTGTTCGAGAACATGATGTTAATTTAAAGGATAGTTTTGCCCGCATCGAAGATGGTGAAGTTTATCTGCATAATATGCATATCAGTCCCTACAAAAGGGGAAATCGATATAACCATGATCCGGACCGTAAGCGAAAACTCCTCCTCCGCCAAAATCAGATAAATAGTCTGATAGGCTATACTCAGAGAAAAGGTTATACATTGATTCCTATCTCTATTTACCTTAAGGATAACCTGGCCAAGGTTGAACTGGCTCTGGCCAAAGGAAAGAATATACATGATAAGAGGAGAGACATTAAAGAAAAGACTGCTCAGCGTGAAATAGAGAGGGCTTTTAAGGACCGGCTTAAGGGCCGCAGATAAAGCTTTCCACCTGATTTGACTTTTGGACTTTTGTGCGTTATAATATGGATTGGAAAACAGATAAGAATTAGCTATTTTTGGGGGTGTTTTGGCTTCGCCTGTAAGGTGAGCCCTTTAGAAGCGGACCGGGGATTCTCTTTCACCCGTAAAACACTGAGTCTAAATATTATCTGCAAACGATAATGCAACACCAGTAGCTGCGTAAGCAGCTGCCGCTTGGCTGGTTCCCGGCTCTGTGGGATCAGTTAAGTGTCATATAAAACAGGCTAACCTCCTGCTGATGCCCGTAGGCAGGTGGAACATTAACGGGCTCACAGCATAGGATCCTGTCTGCTGGAGACTGTGCTGTTAAACCAAAAAGCAGACTACGTTCGTAGAAACTAACGGGTGAGCCTTGCAGTACGTGGGTTCGACTCCCACCACCTCCACCAATTTTTGTGTTTTTTAGTGGAGATTTCCTTGACAGTGATTATTGTCTGAGTTATAATATAGAAAAGTTATTTTATGATCACCCACGGGCATAGCTCAATTGGCAGAGCACAGGACTCCAAATCCTGGTGCTGGGGGTTCAAGTCCTCCTGCCCGTGCCATTTTTATGTTTAATATAATAATTTTTATTTTAGATTTTAGCCCGGGCTAGCTGCTGCCCGGGTGTTTATTAATATATAAGAATATAACAAACCGAAGCTTTTAATATCGACAAAAAAACATGATTTATAAACAGTGTGTATAAGATTATCCACAAATAAATAACTAATAAATATAAGTTCAGCCAGAAAATATATTTATTAAAAACTTAAATTCACATCAGAATTTTATTCAATCATAGTTAAGATCATTTTTGAGCTTGCTTCTGCCCGAAGCCCGTGGGGTTCTTCAGCCGGCATAATTATGATTTCTCCAGCTTTTACTGTTTCTTTTTTGCCACTTATTGTAAACTCGATTTTTCCTTCCAGCACCTGAGCCAGAGCCTGATGTGAGGCCGAGTGCTCACTTATACTTTCTCCCTTGCCCAGAGCAAAGAGAGTAACTGTACCTCCATTTTCTTCAATTAATGTTTTGCTGACTATGGCTCCTTCCTGGCATTCGATCATGTTTACCAGGATACCTTTTTTGATCTCTTTTTTTTCCATTTTTTATTCCTCCCGGTATAAAAGATTAACAAGCAAAAGAATAGTATATTTTGTGTATTTTATCTATTCTAATTATAATTTATACTTAATAATATCAGGATATTTTCTTGATATTTTCTTTTTATAAATTATAATTAATTTGAGTTTGAAGCATTTTGTTTACAGATTGCATATAAGAATTGTTTGTTGTAAGATTGATAATGGCCAATAAAAAAGCCTACATATTGATTTTACTGTCTTAAAGTTTTTTATAATGTTTAATCAAATTTTCATCATCCTCTTTTTTAAGGCATTATAAAAAAGAATAGTGAGCAGCTAATTTTCACAGATTAATATGATAGTAATAAGCCAGTTTGTAATTCAATATTAAATAAACAGGAGAGTTCAAAACAATGAATAAGACAGGAGAACTACAAATATCATTTTATAATATGATTAGTACTATTTCAGATTCAATTGATTTAATGAGTAATGAAGTGGTTGGTCATCATAAATTAGTCGCATATATAGCATCTCGGTTGGGCAATGAATTAAAGTTAAATACATCTGACCTTAGAAAAACAGTATTTAGTGCTTTAATACATGATATAGGGATTTTATACTTTGATAAAAACATTGATATGATTTTAAGAGATCGTAATGATATAAAACATGCCAAAGTGGGTTCTTATTTGCTGGCAGATTATCCTTTTTTTGCTGAATATGCTGAAATTATAAAAAACCATCACACCGATTGGAAAAATTTAGCGAATGACAGGGTTAATTATCTCAGTAATATAGTAAATTTAGCTGATATTGCCGCTTTTTTTATTGATAGAATGGAAAGTAATAGTATGCCATCAAAATTGACAGATTTGGTAGTGGATTATAGTACAGATAAGATCAATAGTGAGATTTTAGGTGCCTTAAAAACAGTTTCTGAACAGGAATCATTCTGGCTGGATGCAGTTAATATAAATATTAGAGAAAAAATACTTAGGGATTATATCTCAGAAGAACTTGATGTTAAATTAGATTTATCGTTAATTTTTAATATTGGGGAAATTGTCAGCAGGATTGTTGATTTCAGAAGCCAATTCACCTCCTCACATTCAAAAGTGATTTCAGCTGTAGCCTCTAATCTGGCGAAGGAACTAAGCTTTTCAGATCAGGATATTACAGTCATGAAAATAGCCGGTTATTTTCATGATATTGGAAAAATGGTCTTACCCTTAAGTATAATAAATAAATCCGGTGAATTATCTCAGAAAGAATGGTCAAAAATGAAAAGTCATACATATTATTCTTATTATGTTCTGGAGAATATAAAAGAAATTCCCAGATTAAGAGATTGGGCCGCATATCATCATGAAACCCTTGATGGGAAAGGATATCCCTTTAAATTAAACAAAACCAGGCTGGATATAGGATCCAGAATCCTGGCTGTGGCTGATATTTTCACCGCTCTTAGTGAAAAAAGACCATATAGAGAAGAGTTTGGGTCAAAAAAGGTAATCACTATTTTAGAAAAAAATGTTAAACAAAATAAAATAGATGAAAATATAGTTGGTAAATTGCTGGATAATCTTGATAAATATTATACTATAAGAAAAGAAAAACAAAAAAAATCAGTAACAGAATTTAAAAAATTTAAAGATAAACTTTCCCAAGTGTAATAGCTGGTTTGTTGGTTATTCTTTCCAGGCTCTGACCAGAGCGGAGATACCCTGAAGCAGGAAACCTCCAGCCACCCAGTAGTAGACCAGACTGGGGTATGCAATTATCAGCAGCCCGACCCCAACATACACGATACCGGAGAAAACCAGGCTGATTCTTCTGGTCTCCTGTGTTTTTTCGGCCATAAAATCCACCCCCTTTATTATATGGGATAAAGTTCCCTGACTGCTGGTAAATTTACGTGGATTTATATGTACCAGCTGTTTTTTTACTTCATTCCAGAAAGCAGGAAAGAAAATCAAATTTAGAAAAACTCCTGCCAGAAGCAGGCTGAGTATATAGGTGGTAGTTGACCAGTAATCTCCCCATGAGAGCAGCATCCCGACTTCATCCATAAAAAGCCCCATACCTATACCATACATAAGTGCCAGATCACGGCGGGAAAACAAATCGGAACCTACAATAGCAAACCAGCCCGCCAGGGAAATAAGTATAATCCCGGGGACCAGATGGTGTATATGATACCCAAAAAGGATAATATTAGTACCTATGTAAAAGCTGAGTTCCCCGGCCTTAGCAGCCTGAGAGGCAGGACTTTGAACTGAACCGGCAATAATAACTGCAATTCGGATAAACAAAAAGGAGGCCATATAAGATATTGTAATTATAAAAGGTATTTTTTTATTGTCAGCATTTTCTTTTTTATTATTATTGGTCAATATAGGACACTCCATTTGTTTTTTTAAAACAGACAGAAATTATCGTGTATGTATTTTACCATATTATAATTATTTCTACAAGATACTTTAATTTACCTTCGATAATTTCTTATCGTTTTTATGTATATCATGCAATAAGGAGAATACATATTCACCGGTCAGTCGAGCTTTTTTTGCAGGGGGTAAATAGCTGTTTTGATCCAGAAATATATCCAGTGATTTATTTATTTTTTTATACTGGATTTCGTTTATTATAATATTATTTTTACTTGCTTTGGCGTCCAGAAGATTCAGGGCCTCTTCTTTAATTAATTGTTCATTAATTTTATTGTTCATTTTGACCTCTCCTTTCTTTTTTGTGTTAAACACAGTGTATTTTTATAATAACTTCTTTATTT
>Ga0207421_10003376_pt1 | contig 19053 bp, 16 predicted proteins | sample SodLakKL_010_SED_4_FD_187542 | JGI IMG/M metagenome (GOLD analysis project Ga0207421, IMG submission 187542) | Alkaline sediment microbial communities from Lake Tanatar, Kulunda Steppe, Russia - 8KL_010_SED (SPAdes) (version 2) | ecosystem: Environmental > Aquatic > Non-marine Saline and... | reverse complement strand
GGTGCGCCTGAAAAAGATATAGCGCTCCAGAATTACGGCCAGGCTGATAACTGAACTGATCAGCAAAGGCACCATTATTGGTCCACCTTGAACTACAAAATCCCACATGCCTATCTCTCCTTTTCCCAGCTTTTAATAATCATAATTTCGACAATGACTTTTTTTCTCCTGCCAGAAAATAACCCCCACAAGGGGGTTATGGTTTTACCTGACCTCGTTTAATTAATTCGGCTCCTGATTTGATTAACATTGCAATAGTTTTTTCGGGACAGGATTAACCAAACTCCCCTTTAGCAGTCGGTTATGGCGAAAAAAGTTAACTTTTCCGCTTTTTTTTCTCACGGCAAGTATTTAAACTAGATCAGTTTTCCACGCCTTCTTCAACAAATTCAACTTCACTTTCCTCGTAAAGCTTCTGGAAATAGGCGTTTACCTGTCTTTCATAGTGTTCCTCATAGAGATCTTCCTCAATCTGATCCCGGACTTCTTCAAAAGAGGAAACAGTTTCTTCCTCCCGGTCATAAACATAGATAATATGAAAACCAAAATGGGTTTCAACAGGTCCTTTTATTTCTCCTACTTCCATGCCAAAAGCAGCTTCTTCAAACTCGGGAACCATCATTCCCCTGCCGAAGTAACCCAGTTCTTCTCCATCCTCCATGTAGTCAGCAAAATCATCTCCTGCTTCAATTGCTTCCAGAACTTCCTGGGCTCTTTCTTCACTATCATAGAGAAGGTGTCTTGCGGCAACCTGTTCACTGGAACTGTATTGATTGATATTGTTTTCATAATAATCTTTAAGTTCCTCTTCAGTAACAGAAAATTCCCCAACCTGCATTTCAAGAAGCTTCTCAATTAAAAGGTTAGTTTGGATCAATTCCCGGTATTCTTCAAGTGTGAAACCGGATTCTTCGAGAAATTGGTCAAACTCTTCCTGGCTTGGGTATTCCTGTTTGTATTCTGCAAAGGCCTCTTCTGTTTCTTCTGAAGAAACTTCCAGACCATATTCTTCAATTTCCTGCATGAAAATGGTTTCCCAGATCAGTTCCTCAATTACCCTGGTTTCAATCACCCGAAGCCATTCCTGCCCCTCAGGAGTAGAAAAATCTATTTCCATAATATTTGCAACATGATATTTCAGCCGCTCGAGACGCTTTTCGTATTCTTCAGTTGAAACCTCTTCTCCATTAACAATTACGACAGCCTCACTGGCCTGAACCAAACCCAGGCCGGAAAATAAAAATAAAACTACAGCCAGAAGCAGGCTTATTTTTTTCATAACACTTTTTCCTCCTTAAATTTTTGAAGCCGTTCCAGACAATTGTCCGGGACATTTAAGCTTCCAATTTGATCTCTGCCTCCCTCTTCGGGGCCATGACAATCAGAGCCTCCTGTGGCAATAAGGTCTTTTTCCCGGGTTAACCGCAACAGGTAATCAGTAAAAATAAGGGGATGGCGGGGGTGATAAACTTCGATTCCCACCAGCCCTTTTTTCTGCAACCTATCCACCCAGCTTATTTCCTGCAAATCGATGGGGTGGGCAATAACCGGTAAACCACGGGCCTGCAGGATCAACTCTACTCCACCTTCAGGACTAATTTTGTAACGGGGAACATATGCTGGCCGGCCCCTTTCCAGGAGAAGAGCAAATGCTTCATCGGTATCAGCCACAAAACCCTCTTTAACCAGAGCCCGGGCAACATGCATTCGACCAGGGTTATTAATTTTCTTGAGCTCTTTTTCCCCCTGAAGCCCGTAACCCAGTTTTTTCAGGCGAATTAGAATTTCTTCCAACCGATTTATTCTCGCCCTGCTGAGTTTATCAAGGAAATTTAACAGGAAGGGACTTTTAAAATCCACGTAATAACCCAAAATATGGATTTCCTCATCCTCAGTTTCCGTGCTCAATTCAACCCCGGGAACCAGCTCCAATCTTCTCGCTCTTTTTAAAGCGGGCTCTACACCGCCTACAGTATCGTGATCGGTTATCGCCAGTCCTTTCAAGCCCCGGTTTTCAGCTCTCCTTACAGCTTCCTCGGGAGTAAGCACGCCATCGGAAAAATTAGTATGAACATGGAGATCAACAGCCACATTTATTCCCCTCCTGCCTATTATAACACTGCGGGAAAGGGTGTCAACTGGAAGGTAGGATCTTATCCAATACCATTAACCAGTTTGCTCCCATTATTTTTTCTGCATTGGATTTTCCATAGCGAGTAATAAGTTCACGGGCCAAAACTGGAAACCGGGTTACGTCTTTCAATTCCACGGGAGTAAAGCCAATCCCGTCAAAATCAGAACCCATTCCAACAAAATCAAAACCCCAGCCTTCGATAATATAATCTATATGATTCAGAACATCCTCAATGCTGGAACCTTTGGTTCCATTGAGGAAATAACTGCTGAAATTAATCCCGATTATTCCTCCGCTTTCAACTATTGCAGTAATCTGTTCGTCTTTCAGGTTACGGGGGTGATTGCAGACTGAAAAAGCATTGGAATGAGAAGCTATTAATGGTTTTTCACAGACCTGGGCCACATCCCAGAAGCTTTTCTCGGAAAGGTGAGATACATCAACACCTATTCCCAGTCGGTTCATTTCTCCAACTATTTCTCTCCCCAGGCGAGTAAGCCCACCCCCGGTACAGGTTTCTCCAACTCCATCAGCAAGTTGATTGCGTTGATTCCAGGTTAAAGTAACCAGGCGCAGCCCCAGCTTAAAAAAAGAATAAAGGGATAAAGTGCTGCAGAGAGCTTCCCCACCCTCAAGAGCCAGAAGAAGGCCTGTTTTACCCGGGTTTTTTCCCAGGTTATTAAGTTCTTCCCGGGAGGTAATTAAGGATAGGTTCTCCCGGTTACTGTCAATTAACCCGTGAAAGGCTCCAGCCATTTCTAAAGTTCTGGGCAGAGCCTGGAAGGGTTTGAATTTGCTCTCAACAAAAAGGGCCATGACCTGCAGACCAACCCCACCTTTTTGCAGGCGGGGTAAATCGAGGTGACCATTTTTATTTTCAGAAAAAAAATCATATTCAGGGTCATTCATAATTCTGAGCATGGTATCGCAGTGGCCATCAGCAGTAAATATTGCCTCCATTCTTTGTATCGACCTCCCTGGTTTCAGGAATGAATTATTTTGTATACCAAAGATATAACTTCTATACTCTTGGCAGTTAACCTTTAAAAAAGAAAAGGCCCGTTTGCAAATTAATGCAAACAGGCCGACCCCAAAGAAACTAGCGAGGTTCCACGATAAGCTTGATTGCGGTCCTTTCTTCACCATCAATTTCAATGTCTGTAAAAGCCGGGATACAAATTAGGTCAATACCACTGGGAGCAACAAAGCCTCGAGCGATCGCAACAGCTTTAATACCCTGGTTAAGGGCACCGGCACCAATGGCCTGTAGTTCTGCACAACCCCTCTCGCGCAAAACTCCTGCCAATGCGCCTGCAACGGAATTTGGGCTGGATTTTGATGATACCTTCAATACTTCCATTTTTTTGCCAAACCTCCTTGCTGAGAATTAATAAATTAAACCAGGTCTCCTATATATAATTATATGCTAAAATAATAATTCCTTCAAACAAAAATTAAAAAATACTATATTTTCCATTTTATTACATATCAATAATTTGGAAATCCTCAGCTTTCCCTTCCGGGTTTGCTTCAATAAAAACAGCCCTGATTTCAGGTGTCCCTTTTGCCACTTCAAACCTCTGCGGTAAACCTGTTACAAAACGGGCAATGATTGTCTCGGCTTCTACACCAATTACCGAATCCTGAACTCCGGTCATGCCTACATCGGAAATATAGGCGGTGCCTTTCTCCGTTACCTGTTGATCCGCTGTGGTTACATGGGTATGCGTTCCCAGAACCGCAGTTGCCCGGCCATCGGCATAATGCAGAAAAGCTCTTTTTTCCGAGGTAGCTTCGGCGTGAAAATCAATAATAATTATGGGTGTAACTTTACGGATCTTTTCAATTATCCCATCAAAGGTCCGAAAAGGACAGTCCAGGGGGTTCATAAAAACCCTTCCTTCAAGGTTTATCACCCCAATATTTCCTTTTCCACTGACGTTATATATACCGTAACCCCGGCCAGGAGCCTTGGGAGGATAATTCAGGGGACGCAAAAGACGGTCTTCCTGGTCAATTACCTGGTAAACCTCTTTTTTATCCCAGATATGGTTCCCGCTAGTTATTACGTCGATCCCCATTTCCCGCAATTCCCGGTAAATTTTATCGGTAATGCCAAATCCTCCTGCGGAATTTTCCCCGTTGGCAACAACAAAATCCAGGGAGTATTCCTTTTTCAGGTAACTCAACTTATCCCTTACAACCTGCCGCCCGGGTTTTCCAACTATATCACCAATAAAAAGGATGCGCATGTTAATTCCTCCTCGCGGCCCTGTGCCTTTTAATTCAAAACAAATTCGCCGGATATCTACTCCTTAGTTTTAAAATAAAGCCGTTTTATAAAAAAACCCCGGGCAAGCCCGGGGCTTTTTTTCCAGTTTACTTGGCGTAATCAACGGCCCGAGTTTCTCTAATAATTGTTACCTTGATTTGACCCGGATATTCCAGGTCTTCTTCAATAGTTTTTACAATATCTCGCGCCAGTTTTGGTGCTGCATCATCCCGGACTCGGTCCGGTTTGACCAGAATTCTAATTTCTCGACCGGCCTGGATGGCATATGCCTTGTCAACTCCTTCGAAGGAGTCAGCAATTTTCTCCAGGCTTTCCAGCCTTTTAACATAGGATTCCAGGGTTTCTCGCCTGGCTCCCGGTCGGGCTGCTGAAAGCGCATCAGCTGCAGCAACCAGCACTGCTTCGTTACTTTCAAACTCCAGATCTTCGTGATGAGCCAGGACCGCATGAATTACAGCCTTGCTCTCACCGTATCGCTTACATAGATCTGCCCCGATTTCCACGTGGGGCCCTTCAACTTCGTGGTCCACAGCTTTTCCAATATCATGAAGCAGACCGGCCCTCTTGGCAATACTCACGTCTGCCCCTATTTCTGAGGCCATGATGCCGCAGAGGTGGGCAACTTCAATTGAATGATTCAATACATTTTGCCCATAACTGGTTCTGTACTTGAGTCTTCCCAACAGTTTTATGAGCTCTTTATGAATCCCATGAACCCCCGTATCAAATGCTGCCTGTTCACCTTCTTCGCGGATTTTTGCTTCAATTTCCCGGCGAGATTTTTCCACCATTTCTTCGATCCGCCCGGGGTGAATTCTTCCATCAGCAATCAGTTTTTCCAGTGCTACCCGAGCAATTTCTCTCCTAATCGGATCAAAACCGGAGAGGATAACAGCCTCGGGGGTGTCGTCAATAATCAGGTCAATTCCAGTGAGGTTCTCAAGGGTCCTGATGTTCCGTCCTTCTCGACCGATAATTCTGCCTTTCATTTCATCATTGGGCAGGGAAACAACAGAAACAGTAGTTTCAGCTATATGGTCGGCGGCGTATCTCTGGATGGCGAGAGAAATAATTTCTCTGGCCTTCTTTTCCGCTTCTTCTTTGGCCTGGGTTTCTTTCTCCTTGATCATTCGGGCCAGGTCCTTTTCCACATCTCTTTCAACCTGCTGGAACAATTCCTGTTGGGCTTCTGCCTTGGAAAAACCGGAAATTTCCTCGAGTTTTTTCAACTGCTTTTCCTTGATTAGTAGATTTTCTTCTTCTAACTCCTGGATTTTTTGTTCTTTGGCTTTAAACTGCTCTTCTCTTCTCTCTAACTGGTCGGACTTTTTCTCCAGGTTTTCTTCTTTTTGTAAAAGCCTCTGTTCTAATTTCTGTAGTTCAACACGGCGTTCCCGGCTTTCCTGTTCAATTTTTTCTTTAGTAGCGTGCGCTTCTTCTTTTGCCGCGAGTTTAGCTTCTCTTTTTACGGTTTCAGCTTCTTTTCTCGCTTCTTCCTTGATACTCTGCGCTTCTTTTTCCGCAGACTGAATCCGCATTTCTCCCAGGATCTTGCGAACACCATAGCCTATAATAAACCCTAACAAAAGGGCTAACAATCCAATCAGCAACGGGTTTTGCAGGATTGGGTTCACCTCCCTCCATATTCAGTTGTTATCTTAAACAAAGCTAATTTTTACGGGGGTAATAAGGGTTAACTCTTCTCTATTTTAAATCTTTTAAGTTAAGGTGTCAAGAAAAACAAAAAACCCCGTTTTTACGGGGTTAATTAAACTATTTTTTGGTTTCTTTTTTATCATCCTTTTTCTCATCTTTCTCTTCGGACTTTTCTACCGGGAAACCCAGTTTTTCTTTAACCTTGAGCTCAATTTTTTTAAGTAACTCAGGATTTTCTTCCAGGTAGGCCTTTGCATTTTCCCGGCCCTGCCCCAGGCGTTCATCACCAAAGGAATACCATGCTCCAGAGCGGCTTATAATGTCACAGTTAACCCCTTCGTCCAGGATTGAACCAATACCGGAGATGCCTGTTCCATACATGATATCAAATTCTGCCTGGCGAAATGGGGGAGCAACCTTGTTTTTTACAACCTTTACCCGGGTCCTGTTCCCCACAGTCTGGTCCCCATCTTTTAACAACTGAACTTTTTTTATTTCCATACGGATGGATGAGTAAAATTTAAGAGCCCGGCCCCCCGGAGTTGTTTCGGGGTTACCAAACATCACACCGACTTTTTCCCGGATCTGATTGATAAATACCACAACACTGTGGGATTTGCTGATCGAACCGGATAATTTCCGCATGGCCTGGGACATCAGCCTGGCCTGGAGTCCAACATGAGAATCTCCCATCTCCCCTTCTATTTCAGCCCTGGGAACAAGTGCAGCTACCGAGTCCACAACAATAACATCAACGGCATTGCTTCGAACAAGTGCCTCACAAATTTCCAGGGCCTGTTCTCCTGTATCAGGCTGCGAGATTAAAAGGTTATCCGTGTCCACACCGAGGGCCTTGGCATATTTAGGGTCTAGCGCGTGTTCGGCATCAATAAAAGCTGCAATTCCCCCTTCTTTTTGGGCTTCGGCCGCAATGTGTAAAGCAAGGGTGGTTTTCCCGGAAGACTCTGGACCGAACAGCTCAACAATCCTACCACGGGGGATCCCGCCAACCCCAAGGGCAACATCTAAAGAAATTGACCCGGAGGGGATGGTCCCGATATTAAGGTTGGCTGCCGCCTCCCCCAGTTTCATTATTGAACCCTGTCCGTACTGCCTGTGAATCTGGCCAATAGCCACATCAAGCGCTTTTTGTTTTTCGCTCATTAAATTCCCTCCGTCCAGTTAATCTGATTTAATTATAGAACACCCGTTCCTATTTGTCAAGAGAACCGCACCGAAAACTTATATTCTCCAGCACGGTGTATACCGGCCCGGTTGGAGCTAGTTGACTTTTAATCAACTGCAGGGAAGAAACTGAAAAATCCGAAGAAATAAATCCTCGCTGCTGTTCCAGCAAAACCCGCAGAGGCCTTGTATTGCTCTTTTCTTTCACCCTGCCCAGAGTCAGGTGGGGATGAAATTTATTGGCCTCATCAATTTTAACTCCTGCCCTCTCCAGCCCTTCCAGAACTGCAGGCTGAAGTTTTACAAGTTCATTCCGCCCTCTTCCCACTCCAGCCCAGACCACCCTCAGTTTTCCTTCCCGGGGAAAGCCACCTACTCCAGCAAAATTAAGGGAAAAAGGAGAAAAACCTTTTACAGCCTTTTTTAACTCTCCTACAATATCCTCTATCTTCTCGGGTTCCACATCACCGATGAAATGAAGGGTAAGGTGGAAGTTCTGCGGCTCAACCCACCGCACCTTGATAGGAGATTTTTGTAGCTCTCTTTGTAATCCGATAAGTTGCGGAGTAATCAAATCAGGAACCTTAATTGCAACAAAAGAACGAATTCCCATCCATATTACCTCCTGCCAGTAATGCAATCAAGAAAAACTATTTTTACCAGGAAGCTAATCATCAAGGATATTCAATAAATACCTTCTAACGAGGTCCAGGGCATGATGCCCTGCCCGCCACTTGTTATCCTTCCTCCTGGAACCTAAAAGCCTTGTCATCGAAAATTCTTTTTCCGGAGCAACGAGAGCAAAACTTACAGTTCCCACCGGCTTCTGGGGGGTGCCTCCTCCCGGGCCAGCGATTCCAGTCAGACCGACTCCAATATCGCTCTGACATATTTTCCGGGTTCCTCGAGCCATCTCCAGGGCGGTTTCTTCGCTCACTGCCCCATGTTCTTTTAAAGTTTCTTCCCTAACTCCAAGAACACCGCGTTTAATTTCATCATTGTAGGCAACTATGCTTCCCCTGAAAAACTCTGAGGCCCCGGGAATATCTGTAATTCGGCTGCCTACGAGTCCCCCAGTACAGGATTCTGCAATGGCGAGGGTCCAGCCTCCCTGGCTGAGTAAAACAGCCATTACCCCTTCTAGTGTATCCTCATCCTCTCCATAGATATAATTACCCAGTATCGCCGAAATTTCCCGGGCTACCTGGGCAATTTTCTCCGAAGCCAAGTCTTTGTTTACCTCCTTACAGGTAATTCTAACCTGGACTTCACCCCGGCCTGCCAGAGGAGCAACTGTCGGGTTGGTCTGGCCGGCAATAACTTCCCGGAGTCGGTTTTCTACTTCAGATTCTCCAATACCAAAAATTCTGAGAACCCGGGAGTGGATAATTTCCCGTCCGGATTGGGTTTCAATCAATTTAGGACGGACCTTTTTCCGGAACATCATCTTCATTTCAGGAGGAACCCCGGGCAGGGAAAATATCTTGCCCCCGTCAACTTCCAGGAAAAAACCCGGAGCAGTTCCTGTTTCATTAAAAAGAGGTTCGGCTCCTTCAGGGAGAGTTGCCTGTTTAAGGTTTTCCTCGGGCATTTCCCGGTCTCTTCGGGCGAAGAAATCCCGGATCATCTCCTCTGCTTTTTCGTCCCTTTTAAGGGGCCTTCCGAAAGCACTGGCGATTACCTCCCGGGTAATATCATCGCTGGTGGGGCCCAGCCCTCCAGTAGTTATAACAAGATCCGATCGGGCAAAGGCTTTTTGCAGGGTTTCCTCCAGACGGGTTGGGTTATCACCAACACAGGTAATAAAATAAAGGTCAATCCCGAGGCTGGCCAGTTCTCGGGCTAAAAAGGCTGCATTGGAATTGGTTACATCCCCCAGTAATAATTCAGTTCCGATAGAAACTATTTCTGCTCTCAAAAAATCCCACCTATTCTATGCAATCCAGTCCACATTCCAGGTCATTAATTATGTCCTGCACGTCTTCAATACCCACCGAAAGCCGCACCAGTCCGGGAGTAATGCCTGCTTCAATCTGGTCTTTTTCATCCAGAACCGAATGGGTCATGGAAGCAGGGTGCTGGATCAGGGTATCAACATCACCAAGGCTTACAGCAAGCGTACAGAGCTCTACTTCTTCCATGAGGTTTTTCCCCGCAGAAAACCCGCCTTTTAGCTCAAAACTAATCATTCCTCCAAAACCTTTCATCTGTTTTTTGGCCAGTTCATGCTGGGGGTGATCAGCTAACCCCGAGTAGTAAACTTTTTCTACCTGGGGATGGTCATGCAGGAATTGGGCGACTTCCTGGCAATTAGAATTAATCCTTTCCATGCGTAAACCAAGGGTTTTCAACCCGCGGAGCAACAACCAGGCGTTAAAGGGACTGATTATTCCCCCGAAATCTTTCAGGGTTGTCCCCCGAATGTGGTTAATATCTTCCTCGTTACCAACTATTAAACCCGCCACAACGTCACCATGGCCGCCAATATATTTGGTAGCGCTGTGGATTACAATATCAATACCCCATTGCAGGGGAAGCTGATAATAGGGGGTCATAAAAGTATTGTCAAAGATAGTTTTCAATTTATGTTTTCGGGCTATTTCAACAGCTTTTTCCATATCAACCAGAGCCATGGTTGGGTTTGCAGGCGATTCCAGGTACAGCATTTTGGTTTCGGGGCGGACCGCTTCCTCAATTTCCTCTGGGTCAGAAGTATTTACAAAAGTAACATTAATTCCCCAGCGGGGAAAAAGTTCTTTGAAAAGAGAATGGGTGCAACCGTAAACCGCCTCTGAAGATATGACATGATCACCCTGTTCTAAAAAAGCCATGGTCGCACTGGTTACTGCGGCCATTCCCGAAGCTGTAGCAATCGCTGCATCTCCACCTTCTAAATCAGCCATTTTGACTTCCAGGGCAGTCTGGGTCGGATTCCCCAGTCGAGTATATATGTACCCTTCCTCTTCGCCGGCAAAGCGCCGGGCTCCCTGTTCAACATTCTCAAAAACAAAAGTGGAAGTCTGGTAAATGGGCATGCGTAATGCGCCGGTTACCGGGCAGGGTTTCTCCCCGGAATGAACCAGCCTGGTGTTAAATCCTAATTTTTTCATTGTTTCCCTCCTCAGGTAACTCGATCTTTAATTGATCCTTAATTAGCCTTATGGGCATGAGCACTGCTTAAATTAGTTGAATTTTTAGGGTTTTTTGTTTCTGATTAAACCCCTCTTAATAAAATATTTCTGCTTCTGAGGTTAAAAACCTTTCTTTGAATTCGGATCCAATAGTCTATTTTCAAAACTCTATCCCCACCACAAATCCCTTTGAAAAAGGGCTTTCCCCTTTTTCACCCCACACAAAAAACAACCCAAAATTGGGTTGTTGGTTTTTTATATTAGCCCTGCTGCTCATCAAGCAATACTTTTTGGCCCCTCCGGAAATAGTCATAGCCGGAATAGATTGTAATTCCTACAGCGAGCCAGATTAAAATCTGGTGAATCTGGAAAGGAAACCTAATTATCTGGGGATGAATCATGACTGAGATAATTGCGGTAATCTGTAAAACGGTCTTGGCCTTGCCCAGTTTACTGGCAGAAATAACTGTTCCTTCCGCTGCGGCCAGAACACGCAGGCCCATAACTGCAAATTCGCGGCCAATAATCAAAAGGACAGGCCAGGCAGAAATTCTGCCCATATCAACAAAAGCAATCAGAGCAGCAGAAATTAGGAGCTTATCAGCCAGAGGGTCGATTAACTTACCAAATTTGGTTATCTCTCCCTGGCGGCGGGCAATATACCCATCAAGACCGTCAGTTATTGCCGCGATAATAAAAATCCCCAGGGCAAAAAACTGGGCATAATAACCATACTCTCCCCGAAATTGGATTAGCAAAAAACCCATCATAATGGGGATCAAAACTATTCGCAGCATTGTCAATTTATTGGGTAAATTCATTTGTTACCTCTCCCACCAGTTCATATTCCAGGGCTAGGTTAATCAGGACCGAATATATTCTGCCCACCTCAAGGTTTTGCCCTTCCTCAACAATTACCAGATTATCTATCTCCGGGGCATCCCAGCGGGTTCTTCCCAGGGCGTGATCTTGAGCAACTTCTTCTATTAGAACTTCAAAAACTCCTCCCACCAATTCCTGGTTATGCTCGTAGGCAATTTTTCTCTGTAACTCTTCCAATTCCCGCAGCCTGTTTTGTTTAACTTTTTCGGGAACCTGATCGGAAAAACTTGCTGCGGTGGTTCCCGCTTCTGCAGAATACTTAAAAACCCCAAGCCTTTCAAATCTTATTTCCTCGAGAAAATTTCGCAGCAACTGGAAATCTTCATTGCTTTCCCCCGGAAACCCAACCATAATTGTGGTTCTGAGGAAAACTCCGGGAATTTTGGAACGGATCAGGTTAATTAATTCTCGCAGGGAGCTTTCATCCCCTTCCCGGTGCATCCTTTTCAAAACACCTGCACTGACATGTTGAATGGGGATTTCCAGGTAAGGAAGAATTTTTTCTTCTTTTGCAATTGTTTCCAGGAGTTTTTCAGTAATCCCGCCTGGTTGTAAATACATCAATCGAACCCAGCTCAGCCCTTCTATTTTAACCAGGCTTTGCAGAAGGTCAATAAGGCGGGGTTGCCCATAAAGGTCTTCCCCATAACGAGTAGTATCCTGGGCCACAAGGATTATTTCTACTGCTCCCTTTTTAACCAGATCCCGGGCTTCTTTTTCCAGATCTTCAATTTTCCGGCTCCGAAAAGAACCCCGAATTGAAGGTATCGCACAGTATGAACAAAGGTTGTTACATCCTTCAGCTATTTTCAGGTAAACTGCAGGACCGTTTACTTTCCGGGCAGTTAACGAGTAATCACCCTGGGAAAAGGGCTGGGAACCGGAAACCATCCCCTGGGGAAACTGGCCCTTTTTAATTTTTTCCAGGAGATCTCTAAATTCGTCTTCAATGCCCACGCCCATAAAAACGTCAACTTCGGGTAATTCGCGGGCCAGTTCTTCCCCAAACCTCTGGCTTAAACAGCCCACAACAATTAATTTAGCCTCGTGTTTTTCCTTGAGTCGGGCGGCAGCAAGGATTGTATTTATTGATTCTTCCTGGGCGCTCTCAATAAACCCACAGGTATTAATTATAATAATATCGCTATTACTTTCTTCCCCGGCAGGAACAAAGCCCTTCTCCCGGAGAATCATTTCCAGGTATTGCCCGTCGACTTCATTTTTGGGACAGCCCAGATTAACCAGAATATATTTTTTCAAAAATTTTCACCCCTTGAATAGTTCAACAATAAACAAACTTATCCTTTAAAACTGACGCCTTTTTATCTTTAACCCTTTTTACTATACCACTCCGAGCAGGGAAAATAAAGAACATTAAATGTTTTTTTGCCTAAGTTTAGAGCTGGCTTATTCCAGAACAAAAAATAGTAGGCATTACCAGCCATTTGCATACCCAACTTAAAATTTCACTTTTTTTAACCCGGATTTTTTGCCCGCCCCGGTCTTTTTCCTGTTTGTTCCTGATTTCTCTGTTAGAGTTATATCAATTTAGAGGAAGCTGGCAGCTGAATTCCAGCCCCAATGGTCTTACGATTAATAAAGGTCAGGATTATGAACCGGATTTAATTCTGGAAATAGCAGAAGAGGATTTTCAGGTCCTGCTGGAAGGGAATTTGCCTTACAATGCTCTTCTTCCCTGGTGCAGAGTCAGGTTAGAAGTATATCTTAGCCTGGCCCGGGTCCTATCGGAAATTTTGGGCTAGCCGAGAATTTTAATAATTCCTGGTTTTGTTAACAGAGAAAATTAAAGACTGAAAAACCCCCTATCTCCGGAGCTATTGCTTTTCCCGGGATCAGGGGGTTTTTATGTTCAGGTTTAACTGGGTTTCTACCTGTCCAGAAAACAATCCTGGACTAAAGAAACTTGTATAGTTCACCTTTTTCCTCATAAATTCCCACAAAGACCTCTACCAGTTCTGGATCAAACTGGGTTCCAGCATTTCTTTTTAGTTCCTCTATAGCTTCTTCACTGGAGACAGGATCCCGATAAGGTCGGCCGCTGGTCATTACCTCGTAGGCATCAACCAGGGCAATAATTCTGGATAACAAAGGAATTTCCTTGCCTTTTTTTCCGTAGGGATAACCGGATCCATCATACCATTCGTGGTGGTAAAGGATCAGGTTTGCAACATGAACAAATTCTTCAGTTGAGGAAGCAATCTTGAAACCTGTTATCGGATGTTGCTTGATTTTATTCCATTCTATCGGGGTCAAACCTCCCGGCTTTAAGAGGATTTCTTCGGGAATGGTTGTTTTCCCAACATCATGAACCATAGCCAGAAGGGATAATTTCCCCAGTTCAGATCTGGATAACCCGATCTTTTTTCCAATTGCATTTCCCAAGACCTGCATTCTCCGGGCATGCCCTTCAGTTTCACTGCTATTTTTCGATAGGATTTTCAGTAAAGATTTTAAAATATCGCTTTTAACGACGCCACTTTCCAAGGCCTTCTGATCATACATCCTATCTCCGGCTAGCTTAAACAAAGAAGACAATGTTTCCCCCTGATAAGCTTTTACCACAAGACCCAGGGAGAGAGAAATAGGATATTCTTCTTTTACCTGCGAACAATTTTCCTTTATTCTCATACAAATTTTTTGCCCTTCTTCTTCGGAAGTCTTAGGCAACAGGATTAGATATTCATCTCCTCCCCAACGGGCTATAATATCTTCTTCCCGGCAGCTTTTCTCAAGAATTCTGGCAACCATTCTTAAGGCCCGATCACCTTCGCTGTGGCCCCGGGAATCATTAATCATTTTAAGCCCATTAACATCAGCAAGGATTATACAGGTGGGGAGTTGTCTTTCCGTATCAAGCCTTTTATATTCTTCCTCGAGAAAATAGCGATTAAACAGACCTGTCAGGTTATCGTGGAGGCTCAGGTACTTTATTTTTTCTTCCTGTTTTTTAGGCTCAGAAATATCGCGAAAAGAAATCAAAGTTTTAAAATCTGGGCCAATTTTTTTCTGGCTTTTGGTCACATTGAAAACTTTTTTTCCCATTTTCTCTTTGCAAAATAATATCAAAATTCTGCTTCTTTTTATCTTCCTTGATTATTTTCTTGATATCTAAAACCCTGTGGAGTTTTTCTCCAATTAATTGTTCCCTTTCCAGACCTAGCAAAGTTTCTGCAGAACTGTTGGCAAAGGAAATTATACCCTTTTCATCCTGGATTAAAATTCCTTCACTTATTGTCTCAACGACCTCTTTGTATTCAACCCGGGTTTCAGCTAGAGAACTTTCAAAGGTATTTCTTTCTTTGATTTTCTGTTCCAGTTCATGGTTTTGGAATATTATATGTAATTGTGATTCCACCAGTTCTTTAAACTGCTTGAAAAGTTTTTCTTCTTTCTCTTGATACCTTTTTTCTCTAGAAGAAAGGGCACACAAGGTTCCGAAAATATTACCATCTGGCCACTGGAGGGGGAAACCCCAATAGGAAATCATTCCCAATTTCAGGTCCGGATTATCCTGCCACTTCTCATCTTTCCGGGCATTTATAACATGAAGTTTTTCTTTTTTCTCCATTACATATTCGCAATAAAGGCCGGAAAGGTTTTCTTTGTCTCCAGCTTGATAGGGATTCCCCTTGGATTGGCTGCTTGCCAAAACCTCAATCTCAGGAGGTGTGGCCCGCATAATTAGAGCTGCTTCAACTCCCAAAAGTTCGGCAATAATATCCACACCTTTTTGCCACTTCTCCATAATAGGTAGCGGAAGCTCGGTTTTTCTCGCCTTAAACTTTTCCATTTTAGAGGTTGCTATTGCCTTTCCCTCAAAAAAACCTGAACAACAATAGCAACAGAACACCTCCTTAAGATAATAGCCAGAAACCCCGGATCAAACCAGAAAAACTGTAATAATTTTCTGAAATTTTTTGTTATTTAATTAACTCCAACTTCCCTTTAGTCCCAAGTGATTTTCCCAATTAATCCCCATTTCATACCCATTTCTTTAGAAAACGGTTTTACAAATTTACCGCTTAAAAAATCGCCCGGCGAACCATATTTCAACAAGGACTGCCGAATTTCGCCTTAAATCATATTTACATTTCCTGCTTCCATTCCTCCTCCAGGATGGAAAGAAAAACCTCGACCAATTCGGGATCAAATTGTTTTCCCGAACATCTCTTGAATTCATTGATGATTTCTGACCAGGACATGGATTTTTTATAGGGTCGCCCATTGAGCATTACCTCAAAAGCGTCGGCAATCGCTGTAATCCGGGCAAGAAGGGGAATTTTCTCTCCCTTTAATCCCCGGGGATATCCCTTACCATCCCAGTGTTCATGGTGGGAAAGAATATCTTCGGCTACATGAGAAAACTCCTCAGTTGCCCGGGCAATACGATACCCTGTTTCGGGGTGTTTTTTCATTACCTTCCATTCAGAATCCGTTAATGTCCCTTTCTTGGTTAAAAGTTCCTCGGAAAGGTTGATTTTCCCGATATCGTGCAAAGTAATTAATAGGGTTAACCGGCTCAATTCAGGATCAGGCAGCCCCAGTTTTTCACCGATTTTTAGCGCTGCCTTTTGCATTCTCCTGGTGTGTTCTTCGGTTTCATAACTTTTGGTTGCCAGCGTTTTCAACAAAGCATTTAAAACTGCACTCCGAGTGCTTCTACTTTCAGAAAGTTTTTGTTTGTACATATTATCTTCGGCTTCTTTCAAAGTATCAGCGATTGTTTCCTCCGTATTCTCTTTGGCCGAAACACCAAGAGCAATAGAAACCGGAATATCACGAACCTTGGTTTCCCGGCATTTTTTTCTTATCCGTTTGCCAATTTTTGTTGCTTCATTTCTCCAGGTTCGGGGTAACAGGATAACAAATTCATCCCCACCCCAGCGGGCGATAACATCTTCCTGTCGACAGGAATTATTTAATATACTGGCCACCTTTTTTAAAAGCTCATCGCCCACCTGATGACCATAGGTATCATTAACAAGTTTCAAACCATTAAGATCAATCATGATAATACTTATGGGGAGCTGGCGTTTCGTATCAAGTCGCCTCATCTCTTCTTCTAAAAAAGCCCTATTATAGAGATCGGTTAGGATATCGTGGAAGCTGATATAACGGATTTTTTCTTCGGTTTTTCTTTGTTCTACAAGGGTCCAGGCAATATCAGCGAAGTAAGCAGCTATCTGAGTATCTTTTTCACTATATTCCCCTGGCTTATTCCCCACACCCATAATTGCAACTACCTTGTCACCGCGGAAAATAGGGACCACAAGTTCCCGGGTGACTTCCAGATGGCCCCCGGGCAGACCTTTCCTTTGCGGCAGGGAGGGGTAATCGTTGTGAATTACCGGTTCTCTTTTTCTCAGGGCTTCTACCCAGATTCCTGCTTCAGAAACCCTGTAACTCATTCCCTGTTTTTCCGGGATTTCACAGAAAGCTTCCAGGGTTTTTGTTGACCAGGCTTTTAATTCAAGTTGCTCTTGATCAGAACTTACAAAATGGAAAAACCCGATGGGACTGTTCAGTATGCTGCAGACTTCATCCAGGGCTTTTTGTAGCACTTTTTCTTCGGGATTGTCCCGGGAAAATGTAAGGAGGTTCAAGCGGGCCTGAATGAGTTGCTCTGCTCTTTTTCTCTCAGTAATATCCCAGCAAACGCTAACAATTTCCTGCCCTTCTCCGCTTTCAACTATTTTCTGCTGTTCAAACACCCAACAATAGTTGCCTTCCTTTTGCTTAAATCTATATTCCAGGGAAAAACCCCTTTCCCGCGAACATTTCTCCCGGATTGATCCCATGATCATATCCCTATCCTCAGGATGGATCCTCTTAAACCAGAGGTCAGAATCTTCAAGGAATTCTTCAGGAGAAAAGCCCAGGACAATTTCCGCGTTTTCATTTACATAATTAATCACGGGCTTGTTATCTTCAACCCGGTAAGAATAAATGACCCCAGGCGTATTGGAAAGGATTAAACTCTGTCTTTCCTCGCTTTTACGGAGAGCCTCGCGAGCTTCATATTCCTCGGTTATATCCGAAAAAACCATGATAACCCCAATAATATTATCGCGCCAATCCCGGATTGGGGCAGCACTATCAGAAATCTGCCTTTTTATTCCATTTTGAGAAATAATTGTTGTATCATTGGCGAGGCCTTCTATTCTGCCGGTTTCAATAACCCTACACACAGGATTGGCAACAGGTTCTCCGGTCCGAGTGTTGAATATCCGGAAGATTTCATCAAGGGGCCTTCCAAGAGCATCTTTTGCCGGCCAGCCTGTAAGTTTTTCCGCCTGAGGATTTAAACGGGTAACAACGCCATTTTTATCGGTAACTATTACCCCATCACCGATGGAATTAAGGGTTTTGGAGAGTTTTTCTTCGCTTTCCTGTAAGGCTTTTCGCCCCTGAATCTGTTCTGCGACCCGACCCAGATGTTCTGCAATGGTTTCCAGCATTATTTTTTCTTCTGCCAAAAACACTTCCCCCTCAATTTCGGGGCGAATTAAATAATAGATTTCAAGGATCCCTGCTTCTTGCCCAAAAACCTTAAAACCAGCGGAGATTTTCCAGGGAGTTTCTTTAAAATTTTTGGAGGCGAATTCCTGGTCGTAGCACCTGACTCGGGAACACGCATTTTTTGGATATTGAACGCCACCGGGTAAAATCCGGGAAGTTCTCTCCAGGATTTTTTTTAAACCATTTTCTTCTCGCAGGAGAAGAGAAAAATTATATAGAGTTCCCAGCTCTTTGGTCCGCTCTTCTTTTTCATATTTATCAGTAATGTCTCGCAGAATAATTGATAGATAATCCTGATCTTCAAGAAAGACCACAACTTCAAAATAAGCTTTTAAAGCGTGCGAGAAAAACTCAATTTTCCTGGTCTTTTTTTCTCCCACAACTTCCCGAAAGGTTTCTAATAACAACTGAGGTGAATTGCCCGTTTTGATTAAAACCCGGCTGACATCATTTCCCATAATCTTTTCCTTTTTTAACCGGGTTATTTCCTCGAAAGCCGAGTTAACTTCCTGGAAAATAAAATTTACAGGTTCCCCATTGGAACCGAAAATAATCCTGTACCGGGCATATCCATCCTGCATTTTTCCCAGTATTTTTTTTACCCTTTTTTCCATGGAATCCACCTTCATAATTCTGTTTTTTTTATAGTTCAGCATAAACCTATAAAGCACCTTGTTTTTATAATTTCCCAGCCTTGACTTTTTTTGATAACTTCTTTCTTTTTTCCTTCTCTCAGTTAAAGGTAACTTTTTTCGGGGAAATTCATTATATTTCTAAATTTTTCAGTAAAACTAAACCTTTTTGCTTCTTTAACCCCTATCGAAACTCTCCTTCCCCAAAGTAATCAGGGTTTAATATATTTTTTAACCCTTTCCATTACATTTAATTTTCGTTTAAAAAATCACTGCGAAAAATAAAATGGCTCCACACTTTTAGGAGCCTTGGTCATTACTATGGTGCGAAGGGGGGGACTCGAACCCCCAAGGGCACCGCCCACTAGATCCTAAGTCTAGCGTGTCTGCCAATTCCACCACCTTCGCATAAAAATGGGGTGAGTGATGGGAATTGAACCCACGGCCTCAGGAGCCACAATCCTGCGCTCTAACCAACTGAGCTACACCCACCGTTTAAAATGGTGGAGGGAGAAGGATTTGAACCTTCGTAGGCGTGCGCCGGCAGATTTACAGTCTGCTCCCTTTGGCCACTCGGGCATCCCTCCACGAGATCCGTAC
>Ga0207421_10003375_pt1 | contig 19056 bp, 15 predicted proteins | sample SodLakKL_010_SED_4_FD_187542 | JGI IMG/M metagenome (GOLD analysis project Ga0207421, IMG submission 187542) | Alkaline sediment microbial communities from Lake Tanatar, Kulunda Steppe, Russia - 8KL_010_SED (SPAdes) (version 2) | ecosystem: Environmental > Aquatic > Non-marine Saline and... | reverse complement strand
GTTCCATGAGTCTTAACCCATGGATACTGGCTTACTTATTCGAAGTCCTTGACAGGGACTCCTCTATTCCTTGTTAAGTTGTCAAAGAACATTCATTTTACCGTGAAATGTTATTGTATCATGGAGTTGGTGCTAAGTCAAGATGTTTCTAAGAATACTGGTTTAAATTTTGCTGTATTTGCGCCAGCCGTTTTAACCGGCGTCACGATTACTAAATATAGCATGGTTTATTTGATGTTACAACGACCGGGAGAAACGATTAGGAGCTATTTAACTAAATTAAATCGATCTAACTGGTTTTTGCTCATTATATCTCAATTTATCAACTTTCTGCTAAACTATTGATGAAGATGGTTTTTGGGCGTTTCGGCCAAACTGTCGTCGGTTTAAGGAAATTCTTTTTCCAGGCTGATCCCTCCTGTATCAAGATTAATGACGGTTTCCGGAACTTCACCAAGGTAAATCGTATCAGCTAATGGCACAGTTGTATGAACCTCTAGTTCATTGCTGAAAAAAGGTATAACGATCCGCACTTCTGTAATAATGTCAAGGTAAATCTTATGTCGAACCTGATTAATCCCTGCTGACTCAAAGGAATCGGTTAGGCAGGTATTTACCCGACCGGCTGGAATGAGTTTAACCGGGATCCTGGGTCCATAAGTTGCAAGCAAGTAATAATCAAAAATCTCACCAATGGGGATAAGAAACGGTTCACTGCTGATCTCCAACAGTGCTTCCTGGGTGGCTATTGTGGTTTCAGACATGATTTTATTAATATTACCCGTATTTAATTCTGCCATGAAAATGCGCCCACTTTCATCTTGTTCGATTTGAAGAAGTTCTTTATAGAAAGTGCCTCGAGAGACCTGCTCCAGTATTGCCTGATTGACTGCATCCGTGGCTAAGTTATCAGCTTTCAGTTCGGCAACTGATACTATTGCCGGTCTTAACCTGCTTTCGGCAAGAATTAATAATTCCAAAAATAAAAAAATAACCAGGCATATAATAATAAACTTCAGCAGTCCTTGCTTTTTTGCTCCCCGCAGCCTGGATGAATTGTTAAAATAGTACACAAAACAACCTCCCTCATAAAATATATATGACAGGAGGTTAAAAAAACGCACCTTTATTATATTGCTGACAAATATTCGCATTTTTGCTACAGGGTGCAAGATTCAAAATTAGAGCATCTTTACTTTCTTTATTCTGAAAAAGTAATTGTGGCAAACTTTCTCCGTCCTACTTGTAAAAGAAGCCCCTCTGTGGCGCTTACTTCAGAGTCAAAATCCAAAACTTTTTCGCTGTTAACTTTCACTCCACCCTGCTTGACCAATCTTCTGGCTTCGCTATTGCTTGATGCAAGCCCTGCCAGGGCAAGTAGTTTCCATACATTTACACTCTTGCCTTCCAAATCACCCGGAAGCTTAACTTGGGGAACGTTTTCCGGGATCTGCCTGCGTTGAAATACGTTAGTAAAGTTCTCCTCTGCCTCCCTGGCTTTGTTTTCGCCATGATATATTTTGACCAACTCCCTGGCCAGGCGCATTTTTATGTCCCTCGGATGACTGGTACCGCTTTCAAGTTCTGATTGTATCCTGGAGATTTCCTCTTGTTCCAGCCGGGTCGTCAGTTTAAAATAATCGATCATCAAATTGTCAGGAATGGACATAGCTTTGCCGAAAATCTCTCCAGGCGGTTCATTAATCCCAATATAATTGCCAAGGCTTTTGCTCATTTTTTGTCTTCCGTCGATACCTGTTAACACAGGCGTCATTAAAGCAACTTGGGGCTCATAACCATATTCTTTCTGTAAATGCCGGCCCATAAGCAGGTTAAACTTTTGCTCTGTAGCCCCAAATTCCACATCCGCCTCCAAAACAATGGAGTCATATCCCTGCATCAAAGGATAGAAAAATTCATGTACGCCAATAGCATGCCCTTCACGATAGCGCTTGGAAAAATCCTCCCTCTCCAGCATCCGTGCTACTGTATACTTCCCTGCCAACTCAATAACAGCTGCAAAATCCATTTTGCTAAGCCATGAGCTGTTATACACTACTTCTGTTTTATCTGGATCCAGTATTTTAAAAAGTTGTTCCTGGTAGGTTAAGGAATTCGCCTTTACCTCTTCCTCAGTTAACTGCTTTCGGGTCTCAGAACGACCTGTGGGATCTCCAATGCGTCCCGTAAAGTCGCCCAGGATAATGGTGACATGATGCCCTAAGACTTGAAAATCCCTGATTTTGTTTAATACGACTGCATGGCCCAGGTGCAAATCCGGGGCAGAAGGATCAAACCCGAGTTTGCACCGAAGAAGTTTTTTCTGCTCTATGCTTCTTTTTATTTTATTCAGAAGCTCCTCTTCGGTAATGATTTCTTCCGTATTTCTTTTAATCAACTCTAATTGTTCTTCGGCATTCAAACCACTTACCTCCGTAATTTTAATAAATATTGAATTTCTGCGGAAAATTATACAGTAATAACTGGATTTAAGCAACAATTAAGCTTCTAAACTCGTTAAATATATTAGTAAAGTGATTTTTCCAACGGCATTATTGTGGTATAATAACTGAGGTAAGGAGGGAAAAGAATGACGGGAAAATCAAGGTATAACTCCCCAGGGCAAAGACAGGGCAAACAAAATACCCGCTCTTCCAACATAAATCGAGCCAAAACAGGAACAGCGAATAAACTCTCCAGCAACTCTGCTAAAAAAACAACTGCCCCGGGGAACAAGACAACAAAAAAAAGGAAAAAGAAAAAACCACTGGTACGACTGCTTAAGCTCGCCTTAATCCTGATGGTTTTTTCAGTAATTCTGGTAGGAGCGGGCGCTTTGAGCATTGTTTACTCCTATGTGAAAGAAACTCCCGAATTCAACCCGGGAAACCTTCGCCCCGCTATTACTTCTTATGTATTTGATCGCAATGAAAATGAACTTGCAGGTTTGTATGACGAACAAAATCGTATTGAGATCCCGTTGGAGTCCATACCGGATCATGTTATTGAAGCATTTATTGCCATTGAAGATGAGCGCTTTTATGATCACTATGGTGTTGATCCAACTGCTATCGCCCGCGCTTTTGTAGCAAATTTCAGGCATGGTGACTGGATCCCGGAACAAGGCGGCAGCACGATCACACAGCAGTTAATCAAAAATGCCTTCCTTACACCTGAAAAAACTTTCCGCCGGAAAGTGCAGGAAGCCTGGTTGGCTCTTAAAATGGAAAGACAGTATTCAAAGAATGAGATCTTGGAGATCTATTTAAACCAAATCTATTTTGCCCATGGGGCTTACGGTGTAGAGGCTGCTGCCAATGTCTACTTTGATAAAAGCGTTGATGAGTTGGATATTGCCGAAGCAGCAATGCTGGCCGGAATACCGCGCTCACCCAATTATTATTCTCCCTACAAAAACCCGGAAGTTGCCAGCCAAAGACAGTCACTGGTGTTAACTAAAATGCATGAACTGGACTTTATCAATCATTCTAAGCTGCAGCAAGCTAGAGAGATAGAACTATATTTTGCCGAACCGCCGTCCAGGGAATACCCTTATCCTTATTTCATCGATTATGTCCTGCATCATGAACTGATTAATATACTGACCTCCATGCCTGAATATGATACCCGTGAAGAAGCCTACGAAGTTATTTATAAGTCAGGGTTAAGAGTCTACACAACACTGGATACTGAAAAACAACAAATAACTGAAGATATTTTAAACAACGAAAACCTCTACCCACAACAAACTGTTCGAGTTGATATGGATAAAATGAAACAATTGTTTTCCGAGAGCAATTATTCCAGCTACCCCGAAGAAGTGATTACAGAAGACGGTATACCCCAACCCCAATCCGCTGCTGTCGTAGCCAACCCGGTTACTGGAGAAGTTTTAGCCCTGGTTGGAGGTAGGGAATACAGCGAGTACAACCAGGATTTACGCTATCTAAGTCGAAGGCAACCGGGCTCGGCCGCCAAACCCATTTTCTCTTATGCCCCGGCTATGGAAGAAAATTTGCTTACGCCAGGTTCAGTCATAGATGACGCACCCTTTGCCCGGGGTAGTTGGGGTCCTGAAAACTTTGACAGGCGTTTTCGCGGTCTGGTAACTGTCCGGGAAGCTCTCGTCCGTTCCTTAAACGTTCCTGCAGTAAAAACATTCGCCCAGATTACGCCGGAACTGGGCCTGGAATATGCTGAACGAATGGGAATATCAACTATTCACCCGGACGATTACAACCTGGCAACATCTATCGGCGGCATGACCCATGGCGTTACAGCTTATGATATGGCCCAGGCCTTTGGAGTGCTGGCTAACCAGGGGATTAAAACAAACTTTCATACAGTCATGAGAATTGAAGATCCTTCCGGCCAAACTATCTATGAATACCGCAATGAACCGGATGATGTTCTTTCTCCACAAACAGCATACCTGGTTAACGATATTCTAAAAGATGTCGTTCGCCGGGGGACTGCCGCACGATTAAATGTCGGGCGACCGGTAGCTGCAAAAACAGGAACTACAAGCGATAACCGTGACGCTTATTTAGTTGCTTACACCCCGGACCTGGTCGTATCCTTCTGGATGGGCCATGATATCCAAAGACTGGGGCGAATTCAGGGTGGAAGCGGTTCAACCATACCTTTTATGAATGAGCTCATCACACAAATCAAAAAAGACGATCCTGCAATGGATTTTGAAAGGCCTTCAGGTATCAGCGGCCCTGTCAGCATTTGCAGCAAATCCGGTTTGAGGCCCAGTGAAAACTGTCCCTCTGATACAATTGTAAGTGACCTCTTCCCCACACACATGCTTCCCCAGGATGAATGCAACCTGCACGTAAAATTGGAAGTATGTGCTTTCAGCGGACTTTTACCCGGCGAATTCTGCCCGGAACAAGAGATCGAAGAGAAAATATTTTTAGAGCGGCCTGAGTTTGAAAAAACAGATCACCGTTGGAGAGGAGGCGCTGGCAGAGGTCCTGAAGACGCCGGTTCAGAACCCCCGGAAGAAAAATGCGATATTCACACCCAACCAGCACCTCAACCGTCGGGCTTTACAGCTTATCTGCTCCATAATCCCCCCAGGGCCCATCTATGGTGGGATCGGAAGGCTGATATTGCTGAGTATCGAATTTTTAGGCGTACTGGTGGTGAAGAAGATTTTAGATTGTTGGGCACGTTTTCCGGTTCAGACAGTCAATACCTGGATGATGATTTGAAAGAAGGCAACCGCTATACTTATCATTTGGTTGCTTTTAATGAAGAAGGCGTCCGCTCCGATCCAGCAGTTTGGAGTATTGATGTATCTTCCGACAGGGAACAAGATGAAGATCGCACCCCTCCTAGCGAAGGCCGGCCAAGCAATGGGAGCAATGACCAGCCCGAAGAAAATGACAACGGTGAAGATGGAGAAGATGAAGAAGATGAAGACCCCTCTACTGAGCCTTCAGGTGATGAAGAAGAGGGTGAAGGGTAAATTTGGAGTTTTCTGTCCCATGATTGACATGAAAAAGCTGGAAAAGGGCTGTGCCTTGATTCATTCAGGCACAGCCCTTTTTACTTACTTTCCTGGAAGCACCTTACGAAAGTTAACTACTGTAACGCCGCTTCCACCTTCGTTTTCCTCTCCCAGGCGATAGTTCTCAATACTGCTCCAGCCGTCAAGATATTCCTGGATCCCTTTGCGCAATCTCCCTGTTCCTTTGCCATGAATGATTTCGACTGAATCCAGGCCGGCTAGCAGCGAATCATCCAGATATTTTTCCAGCTGTGGCAACGCATCCTCCAGGGTCAAACCCCTTAAATCAATGCGTGGTTTTGTTGTCGCACTCTTTTGCCAGAGTAAAGCCCCTTCTCCCGCTGGCTTAGCAGTTGACTTTGCCTCATGATCGTGAGTGTGTTTTTTCTCGGCGATTGTTTTGTCGTTGGAAGTGTCAATGGCCAGATCTCTGATCGTTGTAGTGATTTTTAAAGAACCGACCTGTACCTGGATATCGCTCTCTGATTGAATCCTAATAATATCTCCATAAGTACGCAGACTTATAATATAAATCCTATCACCCTGCGAAAGTTCACTTACTTGCGCCTCTATTAAGCCAGAACTATTAACACTTTCTTGTTCTGCTTCCGTAACAAGTTGTTCATGCATTTCACTGAGCTGCTTCCTGGACTGCTCCGCCGTGTAAATAGTGGCTTTTTTCCCTTGTTCTTTTTCAGCTTCTTGTATTCTACTGATGGCCTCAGAGGCATCTTTACGAGCTTCACTAACAATTTTCCGGGCTTCATCCCTGGCCTCAGAAAGGTATTGTTTCTTTTTATCTTTGATTTCAAGCAATTCCTTCTCAATCTCTTCCAGGCGAATTTCCAACTCTCTTTTCTTTTCTTCCACAGAGCGCGAATCTGCAGATAGTTTTTTCCTTTCCTCCATCAAACCGCTTACTGCCTCTTCCAGGTCCAGAAACTCTTTTTTCATATATGAGCGGGCTTTTTCCACCAGCTTCTCCGGCAATCCCAGCTTCTCAGCAATTACAAGGGCATTGCTCTGCCCCGGTATCCCAATCAGAAGGCGAAATGTTGGTGTCAAAGAGTGTGGATCAAACTCCATGGAGGCATTTTCCATCCCTTCCTGGGTATGGGCATACACTTTCAAATCATTTATATGGGTAGTGGCTATTGTCCTGGTATCATACAGGAGGAGATGATCCAAAATCGCCATTGCCAAGGCAGAACCTTCCAGGGGATCGGTGCCAGCACCCAACTCATCCAGCAGAATCAAGGAAGGACCTTCCTGTTCCTGGAGCGCATTGATTATCCGGATAATGTTTGACATATGCCCGGAGAATGTGCTAAGAGATTGCTCAATGTTTTGTTCATCCCCAATATCCGCCCATACAGCTTTGTATACACCCATTTTTGTCCCGGTATCCGCAGGAAGGTGCAAGCCCGACTGGGCCATCAAGGCAAAAAGCCCGATGGTTTTCAAAGTTACAGTTTTCCCACCGGTATTGGGTCCCGTAATCACCAGGGTAGTAAAATCTTCACCAATATGGACATCAATGGGAACAATTTCATTTTCGGGTATTAATGGATGTCTTCCCTGGCGAATATCAATAGCGCCTGATCTGTCGATAGCCGGTTCCACGCCTCTGTAGGACCAGCTTAAATGACCCCTGGCCAGGATAAGATCAAGATCTCCGTAAATGTAATAATTTTTTTCTATTTCCACTGAACAAGCATTGATCAATAACGTTAGATCCCTGAGAATCCTTTCTATTTCTTCTTCAATTTTTGCTTGCAGCTCCCTGAGCTTGTTATTCAACTCCAGGACTGGAAAAGGCTCAACGAACAAAGTCATCCCGCTGGAAGATTGGTCATGGACAACACCGGGGATAGACTGTCTGCATTCCTGTTTCAATGGCAGGACATAACGATTCTGGCGAACTGTAACAATTCGATCTTGCAGGTATTTTTCATAATGGGGAGACTGGATATATGAATCCATCGTTTTCCTGATTTTTTCCTGCAAAATCCTTTCCTGTTTTTTTAATGAGGACAGGGCTGGTGAAGCTTGCTCTTTAATTTCACCATAAGGATTTACGGCTAAATCAATCTCTGAAACTACCTGCTTCTGCTCCACCAGTTCACTGACTTTGGCAAACAAGTAAGGGAATAGTTCTTCCACCCCTTCCTCTTTAATAAAAGCAGGCTTGATTGTGTTGACTGCTTTTAAAAAGTCTCCGATGGCCCGAATCTCTTCAGGGGCCAGGAGACTTCCTTTTTGGGCACGTTTTAAGAAGACAAACATGTCCTGGCAGGGCTCCATGCGAATCCGGTTGCTGCGTATGATTTTTACAGCTTCTGATGATTCTTTTTGGAGTTCTTCAATACCCCCGGGGTGGGACAACGGTTGCACTTCCCGGGCATATTGATAACCCAGGGGGGTAGCTGTATACGAAATCAACTTTTCCTTTATCTTTTCAAATTCCAGTTTATCTGTTACCTGGAACATGTAAATCACCTCAGACGTGATACAAAAGGATTTTCTTGGACAAAGTAACGCCAATTCTTTTCTTTCCCTGCTGAAATGCCTATTCTCCTGGAAACTCCAACCTGATCCCGCTCCACAGTTTTCCCCTGAGCGATAAATAAGGGTGGTGCATAAACAGGCAGATTATTTTCTGCTTTCCCGATACTGAGCGCAGAACAAAGTTTTCCAGGGCCACTGGTCAAGTTTTCAACAGGGTGCTGGCTTCCCCTTCTTGCTTGCATCAATTCAATGCCATCCACGGGTTCCAAAGCTCGAACCAGTACAGCTTCAGCAGTTCCCGGTCGGTTTGTAACCACATTAAAACAGTAATGATTACCGTAAATAAAATAAACATAGGCCCTTCCTGCCGGGCCGAACATAACTTCATTTCTTTTTGTTTTTCCCTTGTAAGCATGGCAGGCCGGGTCATCCTTGCTGGAATATGCCTCTGTTTCAACAATTATTCCAGAAGTTGTCCCTTCCGGGGTACAATGAACCAATAATTTGCCCAGAAGCTGCCTGGCAACAGAAACCACATCCGCTTCAAAAAAACCTCGTTTCATCACCTGATACCCCACGACAATGCCTCACTCTTCCTATAAACCAGGGTTACAATAACAGCGGCAAAGTATACCTTAAACAATTATGCCCAGACTGTCAACAATGCTTCCAACTATAAACTGGAATAATGCCGTCATATAATGATATGACAGCGCTACAATAGCGGAGGCTTCTAAAGAGTTGATCCAAAAACTGGTTTCAATTAAAGAAACAACGCCTACCACCAAAAAAACCAACAGAATACCTTTAGCCACCCCCATGGCACCTCCTGAAATAGCATTCACCGGGCCGATAAGTGGTATTTTGTTAACTAGCTTGAGCCGGGAAGTAACCAGGGATAAAATAAAAGAAATGATCAAAAAAGCCAACAAGAAAGCAATAATGTTGATCAAAACTTCAAACAACCAAATAGGGGTATCTCCGTCTTCTGCCAGAGAAGAAATAACAGTATCCAAACGAAGGTATTTTTCCATCCACCCAAACACGTAGCTGCTGAAAGTAAGCGCAAGAAAAAAAGCAATAAAAAAATTTGCCAGGCCGATGACCTGCTGGACCAGACCTTGCTTAAAGCCTTTATATAGGCAGTAGATAAAAAGAAAAACCAGCACATAATCTAACCAATTCATAGCTTTTATTCACCTGTATTTTGCTCTGTCTTTTTTGTTTTTTTCTTGTCATCTTTTTTTTCTTTTAATTGTTCTAACAGATCGCTGGCCAGGTTTAAGGAGGCAAGGACTGCAATTTTTTGCATACTCATGGAAGGGTGATTTGCTGCCAGATCTTCCATCAAGCTGTTTACATGTTTGCCCACCTCTAGCATGTGCTCCTGGGAACTAGAGCTGCGTAATACATACTCTTCTCCCATGATATTTACAACCACACGCTTTTTACCTTGTTCGTCGTTTTTCGGCACACTGAATCACTCCGCCGGCATTTCCAACCCTGTTAATTTATTTGGGGCTGGAAAATAGCAATATTTTTCGACCATTACCATCTTAATTCGCTGGAATAAACCGAAAATCCTGCTATTGTCTTCTCAGGGTAGCAGAGTAATTATCCTGGAGCTTATTTTCCAACTCGACCATGATCCGGTCCACTTCACTATCTTTCAGGGTTCTTTCCGGATGTCGGAAAGTAAGAGCAAAAGCCAGGCTTATCCTTCCTTCCGGAATTTGCTCACCTTTATAGACATCAAACAAGACGATTTTTTCCAGCAACTCTCCGGAATGCTTTTCAATTGCCAACTGCAGCTCTGCAGAAGAAACTGATTCAGGCACTACAAAAGCGGCGTCTCGCAAAATAGCAGGATACCTGGGAAGCGCCTCAAATGAGGGAGACAAAGAAGCGAACTCGCAGAGAGGTTCGACAGGTATTTCTGCGAAATAAACTTCCTGCTTGAGTTCAAAATGGTCGACCAATTGCGGATGCAAAGCGCCCAATAGTCCAAGTTCTTGATCCTCTACGAACAGCTTTGCCCCCCGGCTGGGATGCAAAAAAGGCACTTCAGCTTTTTCCCAGTGAGCTTTTTCAATGCCAAGGCGAGCCAGCAGGGTCTCCAGGATGCCTTTTAAGTAAAAGAAGTCTACGGGGCCGCCCGGGTGTTGCCAGTGTTCTGGATGAGACTTCCCGGTGATAGCAAGGGTCAGCATTTCTTTCTCCCTTGGAAGAGTTTCTTGTTCACTTGAAGGGGTGAATACTGCACCCCGTTCAAATAAAAACAGGTCATAAGACTGCCGGTTAAAATTATATTGAAGAACCTGCAGCATATTGGGAATTAATGTAGTCCGCATGATTTCCTGCTCTTCGGTTAAAGGGTTTTTCAAGTACACTGCATCCCTACGGTGGTCATCGGGCCGCAGTTTTAACTGGTCGAAAAACCGGGGATTCATAAAAGAAAAAGTAATCACTTCCTGCAGCCCGCAGGAAATTAATATACTGTCGATCTTGGATAATAGCCTTTGCTCTTTAGAAGGCCTGCCCGTCGTAATAACCCCTTCAGGTAATGTTGTGGGAACCCGATCATAACCCTTTAATCGGGCAACTTCTTCAATTAAATCAACATCCAAGTTTATATCCTGCCGGGATGAAGGGATGCGAACTGTTAACTTTCCAGGATTGCCTTTCGCCTCTTGAGTTTGTTCTTCTAATACTTCCAGGCCCAACTTCTCCAGGTTATTTTTGATTTCGTTGAAGCTGACAACATATCCTAAATATTGCTCTACTTTACTGGTTTCCAAATCAACCTCTATTGCTTTCCAGGGATAGGGATACTGATCAATAATCCCCCGGGAGATCGTGCCTCCAGAAGTCTTCTGCATCAGCTCTACTGCACGATTTTGAGCATAAACAATTCCTTCCCTGTCAACACCTTTTTCAAAACGCTGTGAAGCATCAGAAGGCAGGTTAAACTTCCGGGCTGTTTTTCGGACATTGACCGGATCAAAGCAGGCTGCTTCCAGGAGCATTTCCGTTGTAGTCTCTGTTATCTCAGTATTCTCTCCCCCCATAACGCCGGCGAGACCAATACTCTCGGTCGAATCTGCAATCACAAGAACATCGGGGTCCAATTTCCTTTCCATTCCGTCAAGGGTAACCAGTGTTTCTCCTGATTCCGCCCGCCTGACTTTAATTGTTTCATCTTTTACTTTTTCCAGGTCGAAGGCATGCATGGGCTGCCCCGTTTCCCACATCACGTAGTTGGTCACATCGACAATATTGTTAATAGGACGTATTCCAGCAGCAAGGAGCTTCAACTGCATGTTGAGCGGCGAAGGTTTTACCTGAATATTTTTCATCTCGCGTGCAGTATAACGAAAGCAAAGCTCTGGTTCCACTACTTCAACATTTGCTGTAACGACTGTACTATCTTCCTGGAACTCGGGAACAGGAAGTGTTACTGTAGCACCAGTGATTGCCGCCACTTCCCTGGCTACCCCCAGCAGGCCAAGGCAGTCAGACCTGTTAGGTGTAAGTTCTAACTCTAAAACCGGCTGGTTGATAAACAGGGCCTGTGACAACAAACCTCCCGGGCCGATATTATTTTCTTCCAGGATCAGCACGCCGGTTTTTTGCTGTATAATCTCCAGGCCCAGTTCGTCAGCAGACAGGATCATCCCTTGAGAAGTAATACCTTTAATTTCTGTTTCTTGAACTTCTTGCCCACCGGGCAAAACAGCACCCGGCAAAGCTAACGCTATATAGTCGTTTTCTTGTATATTCCAGGCACCACAAACAACTTGCGAGTGAGCCTTGCCGGAGTTAACCTGAACCACCTGGAGTTTGTCGCTATTGGGATGGGGTTTTATCCTTTCAATTTGACCGACAAGAAATCTGTCATCCAAGGGAGCAAAACAATCAATAGCACCCACTTCTACTCCTGCCATGGTCAGCGCATCTGCCAGTTCTTCCGGGGTAAGAGTTAGATCAACATATTCTTTTAACCAGTAATAAGGGACTTTCATAAAAAAACCGCCTTTCTAGTTCTTGATTCATAATGGAGTATTAAAATGGAAGCCGAAAATTTACATATATTGTAATATGCTTTAGCGCTTTTAGTATTGTTCCAGCAATCGCATGTCATTATTGAAGAACAGTCTGATATCATCAATGCCGTATTTCAACATGGCAATTCGCTCTACTCCCATACCAAAAGCATACCCCGTAACCTTTTGTGGGTCATATCCTGACATTTCCAGGACCTTGGGGTGAACCATACCTGAACCGAGGATTTCCAGCCAACCCGTCTCGCTGCAAACCCGACAGCCCTTCCCATCACAGATAATACAAGAAATATCGACTTCAGCACTGGGTTCCGTAAAAGGGAAAAAACTGGGCCTTAACCGAATTTCCCTGCCTTCTCCAAACATTTCCTGAACAAACAGCAAAAGTGTACCTTTCAGGTCTGCCATGGAGATATCTTTGTCAACGACTAGGCCCTCTACCTGGTGGAACATTGGTGAATGTGTCACATCATCATCTCTACGGTACACTTTTCCTGGAGCAATAATCCGGACAGGAAGTGCTCCTTTCATAGCTTCCATGGTGCGAATCTGCACAGGTGAAGTATGAGTTCTAAGCAGCACTTCGGAACTAATATAATATGAGTCCTGCATATCCCTGGCAGGATGCTCTTTGGGAATATTCAAAGCTTCAAAGTTATAATAATCGTGTTCAATATCAGGCCCTTCGGCAATCTTGAAACCCATAGAGGTAAAGATTTGCTCTATTTCCTGCAGGATTTCGCTTAAGGGGTGCCTTCGCCCCACAGAAAATGGACGGCCCGGTAGAGTGACGTCAATCTTTTCATCTTCCCAACGTTTAGATTCGGCTCCATACTTCATCGCTTCTTGTTTTTCTTCCAGCAACTGCTCTGCTGTATTCTTCAACGTATTAAGTCTTTGACCCATTTCCGGTCTCTGTTCCGCAGGCACTTCTCCCATTGAGCGCATTAACTTTGTTACCAGACCCTTTTTGCCCAGGTATTTAATCCTGATTTTTTCCAAGGTTTCTGTGCTTTCAGCCTCATTGATCTCTTCGCTCAAATTTTGCTGCAACTTTTTAATATCATCCAGCATTGCTTTGCCTCCTTTATAAGATCGCCTGATTGGTCTTTAAAATAATAATACTTTCGCCCTCCGGGACGAAAGTATTCCGCGGTACCACCCGAGTTAGTTCCCTGTGGAACCCTCTTCAGAACACAATAACGGGATAGCCGAAAAGGCCTACTTAGAAAAGTACAATCCGTTCAGCCTTTAGCTCCGGGGTGAAATTCAGTCATCATTTGATGGAAAGCTTTCAGCCTTTGGCCTTCCTCTCTGTCTATTGCCTAAATGACTTACTTTGCCCCTTCACTGCCTTTAATCTTTATTGGGATAACAATTGTTTATAAATCAAATAAGCCGTTACAGAACCCGTGCTTTCAAAAAGTCTCCAGAAAAATTCGGCGGTCAGCATTGTATGACCCCTTTCTCAATTTTTCTTGGATTCATGATTGATTATAGCATAACCCTAATTAAAACACAACGTTCCAAAGGACAAATGGCTGGCTGTGGAGAATTATTTTGTCAGCTAACCTGCCTAACTCTTTCAAAAATGAAAACAGATGCAGCAATTGCAGCATTAAGTGAAGCAACTTCTCCATCAATTGGAATCCTAGAAGTCTTATCGGCCGTTTTAGCCGCTTCCCTGCTAAGCCCTTTATTCTCATTGCCAATAATTACTGCACTGGGTAAGCGAAAGTCGATTTCGTGAAATAAATAATCACCTTCAGGGTCCGTTGCTATAACCTGGAAATGGCGTCTTTGGCATATCCCAGTCCATTCCTCGTAACTTTTCAATAAAGCCAAGGGCAGAAAAAAACTGCCCCCCATACTGGCTCTTAGAGCCTTAGGATTAAACGGGTCTACCGCCCCCGGGAGTAAAACTACACCATCCACTGCAGCAGCGGCGGCGGTACGAATTATGGTTCCCATATTGCCGGGGTCCTGAATCCCGTCCAGGACGAGATAAAATGACTTCTCACGGTCAAGTAAAAAGTTGAAACCCAGTCCAGGAGCCCGGGCTATCGCACCGATACCCTGGGGGTTCTCTGTTTGAGCAATTTTATTGAAAGTTTTCGTATCAACAAGTAAAAGGTTGGCACCCTGCACTTGTTCCAATAGAAACCTGCTTTCTTTTTTTTCAGCAAAATCACTGGTATAAATGACGGTCTGAATTTGCAGCCCGGCCCGAATCGCTTCATATAACAACTGGAATCCTTCCAGAACCACAAGGTTGTTTTTTTCCCGGTATTTACGATAATGCAAGCTCCGGTATAGTTTAATTTCTCTTTGTTTGAAGGAATCCTTGTTTGCCATGGGACACCCTTTTTCCCTCGGAATAGTATCCGGTTGTTATGTACTGAAAACGCACTAATGCCCTAACGTAAAAAAAGACCTGTTACAGGTCTCTCTTTACGAAGTATATTATTGCTGTCTGGCCACATCAACCAGTTTGCGGAAAGCACCTGGATCATTAACGGCCATATCTGCCAACATTTTGCGGTTAATTTCTACTCCTGCTTTTTTTAACCCACCCATGAATTGGCTGTAAGAGATACCGTTGTTTCGAGCTGCTGCATTAATCCGGGCGATCCAAAGCTTGCGAAAATCTCTTTTTCTTGCTTTTCTGTCTCTGTATGCATAGGATAAGGACTTCATAACCTGCTGGTTGGCAAGTTTAAAAAGCTTGCTCTTTGAACCATAGTAACCTTTAGCAAGTTTAATTATTTTTTTTCTCCGTCTTCGAGTGCTGACACTATTTTTAACTCTTGGCATTTTACCTCACCTCTTTACGATAAAATCATTTGTACGGCAACAGCTGAGCCACTCTTTTCAAGTCACTTTTATCTACCAGCGTTGAACCGCGAAGTTTGCGCTTTCTTTTGGGAGATTTCTTTTCCAGGATATGGCTGTGGTACGCATGAAAACGCTTAACTTTGCCCGTTTTTGTCTTTTTAAAACGTTTTGCTGCACCACGATGCGTTTTCATCTTGGGCATTTTTTTTCCTCCTTGTATTCACATTGCGTTCTCTTACTGCTTGGGGGCCAAAATCATGATCATATTCCTGCCTTCAATTTTGGGAGGTCTTTCTACTACGCTGACGTCATCAAGTTCTTCGGCCATTTGAAGACATAATTTTTTGCCAAGCTCAGGATGGGTAATTTCTCTCCCTCGAAAAATAACAGAAACCTTAACTTTATCTCCGGCTTCCAAAAAACGCTTGCCGTTACGGACTTTGACCTGGAAATCATGTTCTTCGATATTGGGTCGAACTTTGACTTCTTTCACAGAGATTGAACGTTGTTTTTTGCGGGCTTCTTTTTCCCGCTTACTCTGTTCATACTTGTACTTGCCAAAATCCATTATACGGCAAACTGGTGGCTTGGCCTGGGGAGCAACATTAACCAAATCTAGGTTCTTTTCCCGGGCCAGCTTTAAAGCATCCTCAAGCTGCATAATCCCAAGCTGTTCTCCCTCTGTGCCAACAACCCTGACATCCTTGGCTTTAATTTTGTTGTTAACCAACAATTCCTTGCTAATCTTTAATCCACCTCCCGAGTTAGTAAATAAAAAAAGCAGGATCAAGGCCCCTGCTTAACTACAATAAAAGTTTTCAACCCTGGGAACAGCCTGAGAGCGTTTCAGGGTGAGAAGCTGGGGCTTCTACTTAATATCTATATAAAATATAACACACTGCATCATTTACGTCAATGAAACTTTGAACAAAACTCCAACAAACGCTCAAACAATGGCCGGGTTATTCGGCTTTTGTACGAATCTTCTCTTTGATGTCATGCATAAATTGTTCAACATCCATTGGCCCTAAGTCGCCTTGCTGACGATGCCGCACCGCCACTTTGTTTGATTCTTCCTCACGATCACCTGTAACCAGCATGTAAGGAACCTTTTGGACCTGGGCTTCACGGATCTTAAAGTTTACTTTTTCATTTCGGCCATCCATTTCTACCCTGATACCTTCATTCCAAAGCATTTTGGTCACCTTACTGGCATAATCGTGATGCCGGTCCGTAATGGGCATGACCTTTACCTGTACCGGGGCCAACCATAAGGGGAAAGCGCCGGCATAGTGCTCCACCAGCAGGGCAAAAAACCTTTCCATAGCCCCGTAAACGACCCGGTGGATCATGGCCGGACGGTGTTTTTGGCCATCAGAGCCAATATAGGTAAGATTAAAGTTTTCAGGCATCTGGAAATCCAGCTGAATAGTTCCGCACTGCCAGGTACGTCCCAGGCAATCTTCCAGGTGAAAGTCTATTTTAGGACCATAGAAGGCCCCGTCACCTTCATTAACAGAAAAGGGTATCTCTTTCTTTTTCAACACATTTTCCAAGGCGTTGGTTGCTTTTTCCCATATCTCATCACTGCCCATGGATTTTTCCGGGCGGGTGCTGAGCTCTACATGATATTTAAAACCAAACACCCGGTAGAACCGGTCCACAAGATCAATGACTCCCTCCACCTCGTCCTCTACCTGCTCCGGGAGCATAAAAATATGGGCATCGTCCTGGGTGAAGCTTCGCACACGCAGCAAACCGTGCAGAGTGCCTGATTTTTCATGGCGGTGGACCAGGCCCATTTCTGCCACCCTAAGTGGAAAGTCGCGGTAGCTGTGCATTCCCATTTTATAAATTAGCATGGAACCAGGACAGTTCATGGGCTTAACGGCAAAGTCCTGGTCATCAATCCGGGTAAAGTACATATTTTCCTGGTAATGATCCCAGTGCCCGGATTGTTCCCAAAGGGACCTGTTTAATACAATGGGTGTTTCCACTTCATGATAACCAGCCTTGCGGTGCTCTTCACGCCAAAACTGTTCCAGTTCCCGCCGAACAATAATGCCTTTGGGGTGATAAAAGGGAAATCCAGGGCCCTCGTCATGAAAGCTAAACAGGTCCAGTTCCCGCCCAATCTTCCTGTGATCCCTTTTACGGGCTTCGTCCAGCCAGGCCAAATACTCTTCCAGCAATTTTTGCTTGGGAAATGCTGTACCGTAAATTCGCTGGAGCATAGGATTATTCTCATCACCACGCCAGTATGCCCCAGCCAGGCTAAGAAGTTTAAACGCTTTAACTCTGCCTGTGGATGGCAGGTGCGGTCCAGCGCAAAGGTCGATAAATTCCCCCTGCTTATAAAAGCTAATCCGCTCATCTTCGTCCATTTTTGAGATAAGTTCATATTTATAGTCTTCATTATTTTCCTTGCAGTACTGCAGCGCCTCATCCCTGGTCATTTCCATTCTTTCCACTGGAAGGTCTTCTTTGATAATCTGCTTCATCTGTTCCTCGATTTTCTCTAGTTCTTCAGAGGTTAGAGGTTGTTCAAAATCAAAGTCATAATAAAATCCGTCTTTAATGGCAGGACCAATTCCCAGGGAAGCATCATATAACCGCTTTACTGCCTGGGCCATGACATGACTGGCAGTATGACGATAAACTTCCGGTCCCTCAGGATCATCAAAAGTTATTATCTCCAGGGCAACATCTTCATCTACCGGACTATTCAGGTCAACAAGGTTCCCATTTATCTTTGCCGCCAGTGCTTCTTTCTGCAGCTTTTTGCTGGATTCGCCGAGAATTTCATAAATCGTTGTTCCGCGGGGCACCTGCCTGGAACCCCAATTGTTAATATGGACATTAATCTGTTCGCTTTCCTGATGATCTTGATTAACCGTTTCCTTCATCATGCATCCTCCTTCCTTTATGTATCATAATTCTTCTAATAACGCATGTCAAGAAAAAGGAAGTCTATATAATCCCTTAAAAAAGCCCTTTACAGTCATCTTACCGAAACGCTGAAAATAATGCTGCGAACAAAGTCAGGAAAACTATGTCCCGCTTAGCGCCAGATTGGCGTCAAAATGAATCTGCAAAAAATTAACGAGGCTATTAAGCCCCGTCTCTTCGGTGTTCTTTGTGGTGGGTCCTGTGTGGATCGAACACACGGCCTCTTCCGCGTCAAGGAAGCGCTCTCCCACTGAGCTAAGGACCCATATTTTTTCTGAAATTATTTTAACAGATTATTAGTGAAAAAGCAATAGCTAACAGCTTTTTATCAACCTCGGACGATATTAAAAATGCCGTCTTAAAAGACGGCCATGAAGGAAGTGGTGCCGGAGACCGGAATCGAACCGGTACGGGCATCTGTATGCCCGAGGGATTTTAAGTCCCTTGCGTCTGCCTGTTCCGCCACTCCGGCATGTAGGCTCAGTTTATTGCAGGTTAATATCCCTGTGTGCTTTGCTGATACAAATTATAGCACGTCAACGCCCGTCATGCAAGATTTTTTAATAAGCAAGCTGTGATGCGCACTCCTTTTATAAGGAAACAAATAAGTGGAGTTTTCTTTCCGGTTGTTTCCAGCAGCAGAAAGACTCCACTTTTCTTTACCACCGTTAAGTCCATATTTTATCTGTAAAACAGAGCATCTCAAAAAATACTTAAAATTTTTCAAGCTGGGTTGAATTACCTCTGGGATAAGATTATGAAATTTCGTTTTCCACTAACTCCTTGCTTTTCCAGGGCCCAACCCTGATTCAATTATACCGCTGAATTTTTTTATTGCATTTAGCACAGACAGCTTCATTGGGTTTGCCCACAAAGTTTTTGCCACACAATTTACAGTTCTTTTCTTCAACCATATCGTACAACCTCCTTTCATAGTAGCTCGCCCACAGGAAGATATTACTTTTGGAGTTACATTATATTACTCGTGGAAAGACGAAAGCCTTAAAAACAGATGTTCATCCCAATAACCTAACGACAACTCTTTCAATATTTCTTCATTATTCCTTAATTTGCTCCGATAAGGAAAAAAAATTCCCGGGGAAAAAAGGCTATTCTTTCTTACGTTGCATTACAAAAAATCCCGGCCTGCAGTTGCTGCTGCATAAGCCGGGATTCTGCTTT
>Ga0207421_10003372_pt1 | contig 19064 bp, 30 predicted proteins | sample SodLakKL_010_SED_4_FD_187542 | JGI IMG/M metagenome (GOLD analysis project Ga0207421, IMG submission 187542) | Alkaline sediment microbial communities from Lake Tanatar, Kulunda Steppe, Russia - 8KL_010_SED (SPAdes) (version 2) | ecosystem: Environmental > Aquatic > Non-marine Saline and... | reverse complement strand
AGTAGCAATGATAAGAAAATGTTGAATGCCCAGTGGAATTCTCTTCCTGAATTTGATTGTACTGAAAGAAACGCTATAGCAGTAGTTGATACCTCAGGAAGTATGTTCTGGGATGACTCTTTACCTTTACCTGCAACAGTAGCGTTGTCTTTGGGGTTGTATTTTGCTGAACACAATGAAGCAGAAGGGTTAAAGAACAAGTTCATAACTTTTAGTTCAGAACCAGAATTAATTGAAGTAAAAGGAGATAATTTGTATGATAAAATAAATAACATGGGGGATGCTCATTGGGATAATAATACTGATATAGAGGCAGTTTTTGACTTAATATTAAAAACTGCTGAAGAATATGAATTAGATCCTGATGAGATACCTCAGAAGTTATATATCATTAGCGATATGGAATTTGACCACGCTAGAGGATGTTCTCCATATGGTTATGAAAGAGATAGTATAACGGATAAAAGAACTTTAATGCAGAAGATAGCTGATAAATTCTCTGTAACTAAATACGATATGCCATTGCTGGTTTTTTGGAATGTTGATTCCAGACAAGATCAAGTGCCAGTTAAGATGGATGAAACTGGATTTCAGATGGTTAGTGGATGCAGTCCGAATATATTTAAATGGGCTGTTGATAATGAAGCAACTAACGCTTATGATTTAATGATAGATGTATTAAGTGACGAAAGATATGATGTAGTTACTGTTTAGTTATTATCGGTGGGGTTATAGCTTAATTGGGAGAGCACCTGCCTTGCAAGCAGGGGGTTGGGGGTTCGATTCCCCCTGACTCCACCATTTTGTTTTTGAGCCATAGCTCAATTTGGTTAGAGCAGTCGGCTCATAACCGACAGGTTGCAGGTTCAAGTCCTGCTGGCTCAACCATTGTGGTGTAGCTCAATTGGATAGAGTGTCCGGCTGATATCCGGGTGGCTGGTGGTTCAAGTCCACCCACCACAACCATTTATTTTGTAAAATATAAGGAGTGAGTTGTTAGTGGATTATTATCTTATTATTGTTTTCTTTCTATTCCATTTTTTATTGTTTTTAGCTGGAAGTATTTTAGGTTACTCGGCTTTTTTTGAAAAAGAACATCATAGTGGAGGGACAGGGAATATAGGTGCATTTTTTGGTCTTTTAACTATAGCAGTTATTATTTCTTTAATTTTATCAGGGGTATTAACTATTTGGGCTTTTTGATTTTTAAATAGATATGTTTAAGGGAGCTAGATATGTTAAAGAAAGTTTGGTATTTTATATTAACTAAATGTTTTTTATTTTATTTTAGTATAATTCTAGGTATGGTTTTTTTAAGAGATGAATATCTTTTGATTCATTTTAGTATTGCTACAAGTTCTCTTTTTTTTAGAACGAGTTTATCAGGTGGAGGAGAAGTAGTATATAAATAGTATGCAGGAGCTGAAGGGTGGTACCTTCATCGGTCTCATACGCCGACCTGTGGGGTTCGATTCCCCCTCCTGCATCCAAAAATGATTTGAATATAGTAATAGTTAAATAATATTAGATTAAGGTTGGAAAACCAACTGTTATCTCAAAATATTTAACTTATTAAAAAAGGGGGAAAGATAATGGCAGGAGAATTTGTAGAATTAACATTAAAGAGTAACGGTAAATCTTTAGCTTTTGTGCCTTACAAGACTATGGATGGTAGATTTGTAGATATTTATCTTGATGATGAAAAGATTATGCAACGAGTAGATGCAGATAATTTAATTTCTATTTTAAATGGGTTAAAATAAAAATATGGGGGATGGTCGTGGAGATGGTAGTTCAAATGGCTAGAGCGTCAGATTGTGGGTCTGGAAGTGGGGGTTCGAGTCCCCTCCATCTCCCCAATTTTTATTCCTAAAGAGAGGGTGTCTAGTTTGAGTAATGTATTTAAAGAATGTTTATTTGACTTGAATAGATTTATGATTTCATCATTAATCACTCAAAAAAACAGTAAATTTACTCCCGAAGAAATTTTAAATCAAGTTAAGAAATATAACAATGATATAGAAAAGGAAGATATTATTGAAGTTGCTGATGATTTTGTCAAAGAAGATATTTTAGTTCGGAAAGGTGATTATTACGATAAGTTAAAGTAATAGGCACCTAAAACTTGGGAAAATCAGATTATTACTTTTGAATGGAAGTTAAAGGGAGGAGATTAAATGAAAAAAGAATCTAAAATAAAAATCGAAAGAAAATATAAAATAACTCCCGAACATTTTGTAGAAATAATTAGACTTGGAAATTTAGAAAGAGGAAGTTTAATTATTCAATATTACACATTGGCATGGGATTTTGCTGAAATGATGTATGAAATGAGACAGTTCGACAAAGATCCACATTGTATAGAAACAACTTTAACAATGAAAGAAGGAGTCGGACTGATTTAATAAAAAGAGAGATAAGTTATAGTGAGGAATTTGACTTAAAAGTAGTAAATTGTCCTATTATTGATTTTCAAGAGATACCTTTTGATAAATGTAAAGATTGTATGCATTTTTACGGGGATGTTAATGATTCTAAATTTAGTTGTGGGTTTAAAGTTTTATCTGATGAAAATGAGGTAGTAATGTTTGTAGGCGAAAAGAAGTGAATTTAATTAATAAAAATATTATGAATATCTAGGGAGGTTATTTTATGGTTGATTTGCTAAAGAGAGGTAAATGGTTTGAGAAAAAATTAAGTGAATTTAAAGAAGAATTTGAGGGAGAATTAATTAGTAAAAAAGAAGTTATTGATTTTATGAAAGATATGATAAATCCTCCTAATCCTGTAGTTAAAGAAGTGCATTATTCTAGAGATACTCATGTAAGCACTCATAATGATACTTTGGAATTGACTGAACAGCAAATAACTATAGAATGTTGGGATGGATATCTTTATTCTACTAGTATGTACTCTGATCATCCTTATTCAAAAGGAGACGAGTTAAGGGAGTTAGATTTAATAAAAGTTTAAATTATTTTTATTAGTAATTTTTAATAGTTGTTATTGGTTAAGGTGGGATAGCTCAATTAGGTAGAGCAGATCACTTGTAATGATCAGGTTGGGGGTTCGATTCCCTTTTCCACCTCCAAATCTTTTTTTTTATTGTGTTTGATTTTTAAGGGAGAGTGTCCGAATCAGGTAAGGGGAATGGTTGCTAACCATTTTAAGCCGAAAGGTGTGTAGGTTCGAATCCTGCCTCTCCCGCCAAAATATCTTCTTGGAGGTGTCTAAATGGAGGTTACAAAAGAAAAATATTATAACTTCCGTTTCTCAGAAGAAGAAGCTAAACTTCTTAAGAAAATATGCCGAGAATATCAGCCAGTAGAGAATATAACAGAATTAGAGCATAAGGCAGTTGATTTGGCAAAGAGTATAGATATTTCTTTAATTGAGTTTGATGATTAATTCTGATTTGCTAACTATAATTAAAAAAGGAGATTAAAATTATGGTTATAGAAGCAAATATTTCGCATAGTTGTGAAGAAAAGCCTAATTGGATAGAAATCTATTTTGAGCCTGAAACTAAACAATGGATAGCATCAGAAATAGAAAGTAATTTTTTACTTCCTCATATTTATTTTTGTCCTTACTGTAACGAAAATTTAATGAAGATTTCAGCTAGACAATTCTAATATGTTTAAACTTTTGATCAGGGTGGTCTAATTGGTAGGACACAGGACTTTGAATCCTGTATTGCAGGTTCGATCCCTGCCCCTGATGCCATAAGCTTAATAAGTTTAGGAGGGCTGACCGAATTGGCAAGGAGCTGGATTTGAAATCCAGTAAGCCGACAGGCGTGTGGGTTCGAGTCCCACGCTCTCCTCCATTTTATATACAATTTTGGGGATGTAGCTCAATTGGCAGAGCACTTAAAATATGTTTTGATGACGATGAAAATTCCAAAAACATTAACAGCAACCCTTTATTCCATTAGAGGGAAGAGGTTGTGAGTTCGAATCTCACCATCCCCACTTTACTTTTTTAATTTATTTGCAGGCATAATTCAATTGGTAGAAGAGCAGACTCCAAATCTGCTAGTGGAGGTTCAAGTCCTCCTGCCTGTGCCATTAATTTTTAAAAATATTATATAATAGACGAGGTAGATATTATGGCATTATATAAACCACATCCAGAAAATAAAAAATGTCCTAAATGTAAAAGAGATTTAGTTATAAGATTATTAGCAGGTAAAAAAGATGTAATATGTTTAGAATGTGATGGAATTATAAGCACCTAAATCAATTACGGGGGTATAGTGTAGTCAGGTCTAACACGTCAGCCTGTCACGCTGATAACGGGGGTTCGAATCCCCCTATCCTCGCCATATATTATTTATCTGAAAGGGGAGTTTAAATTGGAAACAGAAGATTTGATAGATTTAATAAAAGAAATTAGAGAAAAGATAAAAGAAATATATGGTTATATGTATGAAAGTGAGTTTTTAATTGAAGAAAGTACTTATAATTATTATGGGGGAGATAACTGGGTTATTATTTGCAGGATAATTGTTCCTGAAAATTATGATAAAGAAAGTTTTTCTGATAAAAAAGATTCTTTTTTGGATTATTTCTCTCAGATTCGAGTAAAGGGTAAATTAGGTCTTTTTGATAGTATTTATTTAAGACATGTAAAATATAATGATAGATATGTTATTTGATTTTTTATTTTTGTGGGGTAGCTCAATGGTAGAGCAGCTGGTTGTTAACCAGAAGGTTGGGGGTTCGAAACCCTCCCCCACAGCCATTTATCTTTTGCTTGGAGGTATAAAATAATGAGTGTAATTGAAAAGTTAAAAGATAAATTAAATTCGAGACAGTATCCAGATGATAAGATTAAGTTTATACTTGCAAATATGGAAAAAGAAGATATTCCTAAAAATTATAGTGTTCTGCATAAGTTTTTATATCATTTAATGCAAACTAATAGTAATTATAAAAAATTATTAAACGAATTTACATTTAATAAATCTTGTATTTTTCCGTATTCTAAATTATTGAGTAAAATTTTATATCGATTAGAGGCTTCAAATTATTTAATTAATGATAATTTTAACTCTGATAGATATAAGATAGAACAGGGTTTAGATACGGATGGGTATAAGGAGAAATTTAGTAGTAAAGAAATAATTATTTTAAAAGAAATAAGTCAGGAATTAGACAAGTTATTTCTTTAATACAGGAGGATTAAAATGGAGATATCTGAAAAGTTATTAAAAAGATTTAAAGAATTATATAAGAAAAAAGAAGAAATGAAAGATGCAAGCTTAAAATATACAAGGCAATATAATAAAATGATGGAAGAAACAGGAGAATATAATTATGAATATAATTATGAAGTTCCTTTTGATAGAATAGAACTTAATGAAAGAAATAAAAATTTTTTAAAGGATTTATAAGACAGTATGGCCGAATTGGTTAAGGCGGAGGACTGCAAATCCTCTTTGTGTCGGTTCGAGTCCGACTACTGTCTCCAAAATTTAAGAGGGGGTATAGTTTAAATGGTAGAGCCGGAGACTTCCAATCTCCAAGTGAGGGTTCGATTCCCTTTGCCCCCTCCATTTTTATTAAAATTACAATTAGGACAAATGTCCTGTTTTAGGTTAATGTTTTTTTGTTTTAATATTGCTGAATATTATGATTATTTTTAAGGAGGTGTAAAAATTGGATTTTTTGACTATTAATAATATGATTTTTATAGCAATAGGTATTGTTCTTGGACTTATCCCTTATTTTTTATCAGGAAAAGGATCTAAAGAAGCTGTTGTATTTTTATTAAACTTATTTTTAGAAATATTAGATGAATTTGATTTTGATGATCTGGATAAGAAAGAGATTTTATTCTATCTTTTTGATAAGATAATAAGAAGCGATTTTAACTCTGATTTTGTAGAGGAAGCTATTAAGGAGGTATATGAGGATAAATTTGTTAGTTATTTTTGATTAAGGTGGAGGGATATGAATAAAAATTTATTTGAACAGTTTAAGCAATATGATTTAGAAATAAAAGAAAGAAAGTCTTTGTTAAGAATAAAGGAATGGTACGAAAATTGGGAAGGTACTTATATTTCTTTTAGTGGAGGAGTGGATTCTACAGTATTGGCTGATTTAGTTCATAGAAATTATTCTGATGTTCCTTTATTGTTCTCCAATACTGGTTTAGAATATCCTGAGTTAGTAGATTTTGTGTACTCTTTTATTGAGAATAAAGATAAAGTAAAAGAATATAAAGAAGGCAAGGTAAGAATTAAATATTATTTTGAAGATAACATTTATGTGGTTTTTCCAGAAAAAAGTTTTAAGGAAGTTATTGACGAATATGGATATCCTGTAATTTCTAAAAGAACAGCAAGATCTATAAGAGATCTTCAAAATCCTACAGAAAATAATGAAGCTACCAGAAGAACTAGATTAACTGGCAGGATGAAAAACGGTAAAAAGACTCAAGTAGGTAAGTTATCAGATAAATGGTTGCATAAATTTTTTGATGTTATTGATAGAGAGAATCTTGAAATAAAAGATAAAGCAGATTTTAAAGTTGGCTACCAATGTTGTAATGTAATGAAGAAAAGACCATTTCATAAGTTTGAGAAGCTTACTGATAGAAAACCATATGTAGGTACTATGGCTACTGAAAGTATGTATAGAAAAAATAATTATTTGAGATATGGATGTAATGCTTTTGATTTAAAGAAACCTCAATCTAGACCTTTATCCTTTTGGAAAAAGACTGATATTTTAGAGTATATTAAAAAATATAACATACCTTATTGTAAAAAGATATACGGAGAAATAAAAGAAAATGAGAATGGTGAATTTTATACAACAAAAGAACAGAGAACAGGTTGTATTTTTTGTATGTTTGGTGTGCATTTAGAAGAAGAACCTAATAGATTTCAAAGATTGAAAAAAACTCATCCTAAATTATGGAATTACTGTATGAATCATTTAAAGCTAAAAGATGTTTTAGAGTTTATTAATGTTCCTTATGAATAAGGGATTAACTTCTGTTTATTTTAAAATTTTATGAGAGGTGGTATAAGATGAGAAATAGATATAAAGTAATAATAGATAATTTGGATAAAATGACAGATGCAGCTGCTCAAATAGTTGCGGCTTATGTAGCGTCAGAAAGAGATAGACCTAAAGATCCTGACCTTGTTAATGATATTAATGAAGTATTAAGAAGTAATCCTGATCTTCCTAATAATATTAAAGATTTAGATCACGCACTTATGGATATGTATGAGGAATTGTTTTTAAGATGGAGAGATGAAGGCAAACTTTCTGAAAAAACAAAAATAACAAAAGATAAAACCGTTAGCGTTGTAGAGCAATTATTAGATAGAAAATAAAAAATAAAGAGGTGAATTTTATATGCCAGTAGATATGGTTAAACAAAAAGCAGAAGAACACAATATTTCTGTAGAAGAAGCTGAAAAGAAGTGGAAGAAAGCAAAAGAAGTGGTTAAAGACCAGTATGATTTGGACGAAGATGACGGAGAAGACTTTTGGGCTTTAGTTAACGGAGTTTTTAGCAATATGCTTGGAGAAAGTATTAAAATTGTTAGCAGTCAGGATGATAATGATATTGAAATAATAAAAGTTAATTAATAATATAAAGGAGATTTAGACTTTATGTCAACATTCATTGGACACGTATATGAATTTAAAGTTAAGAAAATTAATAGAATTCTCGATGGAGATACCATTGACGCTACTTTAGATGTTGGTTTTGGTATGAGTTATAAAGCAAAATTTAGGATGTCAGGATATACTGCACCTAGTACTTGGAGACCAATATCTGAAGAAGAAAATAAAGCAGGAATTGAAGTGACTAAGTATTTAGAAGAACTAATTAATAAATATAAAGATAAAGATAGATTGTTTGTCAGGAGTCATAAATTAGGTATTTATGGTAGATATAGTGCAGAACTTTTAGCTAAACAAGAAGATGGTTCTTTTGTTTCAATTAATGATATGGTTAAAGAATTTATAGATGATAATAATTATTCTGTTGATAGATTTCAATAGAATATGAAATTGAATATGAAAAAGGAGGTATTATAGTGTGATTGGAGAATTTAATGGTGTTAAACATGTTGCAAAAAATGTTAATTTGTTTGCAGAAGAAACTATTATTTGGAACGGTACAGATACAGAAAAGGTAACTTCTGATATTGGTGTACCAAATAGAGATAAAATAATAGTTAGAATTGATAATCAGTCAGGGGAAGATCTTGATGTGCAATTTCAATTTAAACTTGATGAGGAGTACCTTGATTATTTAGGTGCTGATGGTGAGTTGTTAGGTTTTACTATTCATAACAATGAACATAACGTATATGGTCCGATACAAGGATTTCCTAGATATGATGGGGGTAGAATCGTATTAACTGCTGCATCTGCTCCTACTGATGGTAATGAGACAACTGTGCAGGTGCAGGAGGTGTAGTTTATGGGTTTTCCGTTTACACAACCACAGGATAGACCAATAAATAAAAATATAATAATGCCTTCTCCTGCTATGGATATTGATATAGATGAGGATGAGGGTGAAGTTTATATAGAAAGTATTGATATGGAATTTAATTTAGATACATTAAAATTTGAAGAATTACTTTATGGGTTTGAATTTACTGTTTTAGAATATGGCACTGAAGATCCAGTAGAAGGTGCAGATATAACAATAACAAGTAGTGATGAAATTGGCGAGCAAGAGACAAAAACAGAAAAAACTGATAGTAACGGTGATGTACAAATATTAGATATATTAAATCAAACAGAGTATGGTACATTAGAATATGACCATCATGAATATTATAGTAATATAGAATATATGAATGTAAATTTTGATAGAATAAGAGCAGTTGGAGAAGACTTAATAATAGAAAGCACTCTTTACATGCAACCTTTAACAGAAGATTTGCCGGGGATAAGTAATGAGATTAATGAATTAAGTATAACTTTTGAAGATATAGAATGGGAAGAGATAATTTAACAACTAATTTAATTTAAACCCATTAAAAAGTTTTTATAATTATGTAAGTTTAAGGAGGTTAACTCGTGAGGGGTAACTTGGATTTAATTGAAGAAAGAAGATATCCTTCAGATTATGAAGAAGCTGTAGAACTAGTTTTGAATAAATTAAACAAGATATTAATTGAAAATTATAATATAACATTATTTCAACTAAAACATGAAGATTTAGTTAAAATGCATAATATTGCTGATAATTTAATTGATATGTGGTATTCTAATGCATCAGAAGAATTTATTTGTCATTTGTCTGAGGGTTGCTCTAGAAACTTTAGTTTAAATTTTTATGAAGATCATTGTGATTGGATAAATTCTTTTTTAAAATTTGAAAATGTAGATCAAGACATTAAGAACATAGTAAAAAAGTATTAAACTTATTTCTAAGTAAAGATTATTTGAATTTTTTGGTATTATTTTTGTGAAAATAAGAGTTAAACTCTTGACAAATACTTTAATTTGTGGTATAATGTATAATGAGATAAGTGTTGTTTATTGATAGACAGAAAGAAGGTGGTAGCTTAGATGGACAGAGGCATTAAAATATTGAAAGAGATTTTTAGCAAGCCTGATGTTATCCAGGTTTGGAAATGTGAAATTTGCGAGCACGAATATCAGGGTTTTAGAAAACCTGATAAATGTCCTTTTTGTGGTGTTGATGCATCTTACTTATCTTATCCGTCTGTGTATGAACTTACTCCTGTTACAGATTTAAGTTCAAAAACAAAAGAAAATGCAGAAAAAGCATTAGAAGTTGAGGCTAGAGACGAGGCATTTTATCGTAGATGTGAAGAAGAGGCTGATGATTTTATTTTACAGACATATTTTAGATCAGCGAGAAGAAACGAAGGTTATCATAAAGAATATTTAGCAGATCTCCTTCAGATTGATCCTCCAGAACTGCCTACTTCTTTTGATTTCCCTTTTCCTAGTTCTGATTTAGAAATGTTAAGAATTTCATCTGAAATTGAACATGAGGCTGTTATACATTATAATGAGTCTGCTCAAGTTACTGAGAATAAAAGAGCTTATGAACTTTTTGCTTCTTTTGCAGATGTAGAATTTAATCATATGAATGTATTTGAAAGTTTAAAATAAGTTTTTAAAATAATATTTTAAAGGAGTGTAAGATATGAATAATTATAGAGAACCTAAGAAAGTTTCTACTTTAGAAGAGTATAAAAAAGAAGATGTAGTTAAAGAAAATGAAGAAGTAGAAGAGGAGTTAGAAGAAAAAGAAGTAAAAGATGAAGAAGTAAAAGAGAGTGCTGAACAAGAAGTAGAGAAAGAAGACTTGGAAGAAGATGTTGAATTAATCAAAGGGTATTCCTTAGCTGTATATAAGTCTCCTAATGTTATACAAGACTATAAAAGATTAGAATGTGAAAGTTTTGAAGAAATAATAGAATCTTGGTTAGATGAGTTTATGGAAAACCCTGCTAGAGTATCGATAACTGCTGAAGAATCTCAAGCAGAAGATTTAGTAGAATGGGCTAAAGAAAATAAAGAATTTGTTCTTGAAAAGATAGAAGACTATGGTGCTGATGATTATATTAATACTGAAGTATTTATGGCTAGATTAGATGAATCTAAAGTTTATGGTTTTACAGCAGGTGCTCCTCAAGAAGTTTCTCCTTTTAGTACTGGATAAACATAAGTATAATTTATCTTTAATATTGCTTATTTTTGTGGGGACATAGCGAACACTAGTTCTTTATAATGTAAACTTAAGTATTAAAAAGAATGTCCAAGGAATATTGTAGGAGGTGATTGGTTATAGCTTTTTTAAAAGAGGCAGTAAGAAGCTGGCTCGATATTGATTATAATTACCAAATTGAATCCGTTAATTTTGATGAAGAAGAAGGCTTATCTAATATGATGTCTTCAAATCAAAATATGTGGAAGATTGTAACACAAATAAGAACAGTATCGTCTAATAGACAGAGAGAATATCAAGAGTACGATAGAATGGAACAGGATGTTTTAATATCATCTGCATTAGAATTATATGCAGATGAATCTACTCAGCAAAATGATAGAGGGGAAATAGCTTGGGTAGAATCTTCAGATGACCCTGAGTTAGCAGAATTTTTAAATGAAAAATTAGAGGATTTTAAAGTTAAAGATAAGATCTGGAGTTGGGCTTACGAGTTAGCTAAAAATGGAGAAGTTTATGAAGAACTTTTTGATGTTAATAATGAAAATAACGGTAATGAAGGCATTTCTGACTATACTGAAACAGTTGATAAACCTCACGAGGTATTTAATCTAAAGAAAAAAGGTAAAACAATAAATTTTGCAGTAGTTGATACTTCAGAAACTAATTTGCAGAGCAATAAAAATAGCATTAAGCTTTATGATCCTTATAAATTTGTTCATTTTTGTATGACTGCTTCGAGTAAATCAGAAAATTTAACGATTAAAGATAAAACTAATGATAAAGAGGAAACATATAAGATAAAAAGAGGTAGAGGTATTCTAGAGAATATTGTTACTACCTATAGAATTTTAAGGCTTTTAGAGAATTCGATGATTACTTCAAGGCTTACAAGATCTTCAATACTTAGGCTTTTTGAGTTAGAGGTTGGAGAAAAATCTCCTAAAAAGGTACGAGGAATGGTAAGTAAGTTTAAAAATCTAATAGGATCTCAGGAAAATTTTGATGTTGATTCTGGATTATATCAGACTCAAAATAATCCGGGACCTATGATAAATCCAATTGTTGTACCTACAAAGAACGGTGTTGGTAGTATTAATGTTCAAGAATATGGTGGAAATACTGATGTTCATGGTATAACTGATATAGATTATTTCAGAAATAAATTATTTGCTGGTTTAAAAGTAACCAAAGCATTTTTAGGTTGGGAGGAATGTTTAAGAAAAAATACTGAAATTACATTTTTAGACGGAACTACAAGGACCATAGGTGAAATAGTAAAAAATAAAGATAAATATGTAGGTAAAGGTATTTTATCATGTAATACAGACGGTAAAATAGTACCTACAAAAATTATTCATGCTAAGAAAACTAGAAAAGATGCTAACTTTGTTAGAGTGCATTTAGATAACGGTAAATATGTTGATGCAACTCCCGATCATCCTTTTATGTTGAGAGATGGTAGTTTTAAAGATGCTGGTGAATTAGAAAAAGAAGATAGATTAATGCCTTTATATTCTAAAATAAAGAGAGGCAGAAGACATATAAAGGATAATAAAACAAACGAGTGGAAGCTTGAACATAGACTAGTTGCTGAAACTGAACATGGAAGAATTCCTAATGGATATCATGTTCATCATAAAAATAGGAGAAAAATAGATAATAGCTTTGATAACCTTGAATTATTGTCTGCTGTTGATCATTGTAGAGAGCATGGAGTTGAACTTCATAAAGCTTATAAAGAATCTGATTTTTCACATAGCGATGAAACTAAACAGAAAATATCAGAAGCTCTTAAAGGTGTTCCAAAACCAGAGCATCATGGAAGGAATGTGTCTAAAGCTTTAACAGGCAAGCCTAGTAATAATCCTTTTAAAGAAGGAGAAAATAATGTTTTGGTTTGGAATGAAGATGCTAGAGAAAATCACAGACAGGCATTGTTGGATTACCATTCTAATGGAGGAACTGTTTGGCAACAAAGAGAAAAATATTCAGAAGAGGATGTCCTTGAATGGCAAGAAAAAATTAAAAAAGCAAGATGGGATGGAAAAAGAATTAAGTTTGATTATACAGTTGTATGCAATAACTGTGGAGAAGAAATCGTCAAGCATATTACTCCAGATAAATATGAAAAATTACTTGACGGTATAGGTAATGTGTTTTGTGGTCAGGAATGTCAAACGGCAATGAGAAATCAAGTTAGAGCAGAAAATTTTTATAGAGAGTTACAAAAAGAATATGATAAAGTTACTAAAGAGATTTATTCGAATAATAAACCTAGAGGGTATATGTTATATGATAATTTAATGGAATATTTGAACGATAAACCTGATTTAAAAAAATTATCTGAATCTGTTAATCATAAGGTAGTTAAAGTTGAAGAATTAGATGTTATTGAGGATGCTTATGATATTGGTGTAGAAAATGAAAGTCACACTTTTGGATTAATGAATGCTGGTATTTTTGTTCATAATTCGTTGCCGGGAGGATTAGGAAATGCTACTCTTACTAAATTAGATGTAAGGTTTTCTAGATCAGTTAAAAGAGTAATAAAAGCTTTAGAAGAAGGAATACAGGATTTATTAAATATATATTTAATAAAATCAGGCAGAGAGGACGAAGTAAATAAATTTAAAGTTAAAGTAACTGCTCCTGTTACTGTAGAAGAATTAGAAAAAGTTGAGGAGCTTAGTGAGAAGATGAGAGTTGTAGATGATATAGTATCTTTGCTTGATAGATATATAGACGAGAATGATGTGGATTTAACATCAGCTACTAAGTTTTTAATTGATAGAGTTTTAAAATATCCTGATTTAAGAAAAGTAGCTTTTATTGATGAAGAGGATAAGAAAGATAATGAAGATGATGACGAAGATGAAGAAGAAAGAGGTTTTAGGGGGAGATGATAGTTTGTGGATAGGAGAGATGTGCTGGAAGTTTTACATCAAATAGCTTTTTCTGATCAGGAGGAGGCACATAGAGCAGAAGAATACATTGATTTAGTTTTAGATTCTGAAGAAGTACCTCAGGAGGTTTATCAATTTTTATTCTCATTGTCTGATTACGCTAAGGATTTTTTCATGAGGATGGAAAGCAAAATATTTTATAAGAACTTCAAAAAATTTGATAAAATTGAAGACATAGAAAAAGCTAAAGCAATATCTTCTTTTATTACCCATTCTTTAATAGAAATTGAGCATGGAAATGTTGATCTGGATAAATTAAAAGATGATTTAAGATTAAATGATTTTTTAGCTTACTTAGGATTTTATTTAGAAACAGGTAAATTACCTGCTACTTGCATAGATTTAGTGGAAATTATAATTAATGAAATTGACCAGCTTCAAGAGGTTAATTTGAAGCAGGGAGGTGATGTGGATAAATGAAACTCTTAGAAGATACAATAAGAGCTGACGATAATTTTGAAACTTTGAAGGAGTCTAAAGAACTTCCTAGTGGCGTTTTGAGAAGGATCAAAGGACCTCTAGCTGATTATACTAAAGAAACTAGAAACGGTAGAAGGTATAAGAAAGAATTATGGGAAAATGTTTTAGAATCCGACTTAGTTAAAGAAATGAAAGAAACCAAAACATTTTTTGGAGAGGCAGATCATCCTCCAGAGCAAGAAGATAGATTAGAAATAGAACTTAAACAAGTATCTCATCATATAAATGATGCTTGGATAAATGAAAATAAAGGAGTAGTAGAAGGAGTAATAGATATACTAGATACTCCGAATGGCAGAATATTGGATTCTTTATACGAATACGGATCTAAAATAGGAGCATCTTCTAGGGGAGCAGGTAATGTTGTTAAAGAAAACGGAGAACAGGTGGTTGAGTCTGATTCGTATTTCTTTGTTACTTGGGATATGGTTGCTTTGCCCTCGAATAAACCTGCTAGATTAGAATCTTTCAATGAAGGAAATGATATTAATATAGAAAAGAAGAGAAATAAGGTTATAAACTCTATGAAGAAGCAGGTAGAAGATGCTATTGCAAATGGCGATAAAAAAGAGTTAATTAGAATGAAGAATTTAATAAAATCTACTGAAAACGAAAAATTTAATCCTTTAGTAGAAAAATTAGAAAATTCTATCAAAACTGGGTGTACTGGTTGTAAAGATGATAATAAGATAGAAAGACTAAAGGAAGATTTAAAAGAAGCACACGAACGGATTGCAGAAATTAAATCTGGAATGGATATATCATCTGGTGGCGGAGTTGTTCATAAAATTAATAAGTCTTTAGATCAAGAATTTGATAATCTTGATCATAAATTAGATGCATTAGAAGATGCTGTTCTAGAAGAGATAAATCAGTTCAAAACTCATCTTCTGTCACTTACAGAGGAAGAGTTAAAATCGGTAGGCACTAATCTACCAGAATCATACAAAACAGAAATATTGTCAGAACTTAATAGTATGAAGGACGAGGTAAAGACTGCTCAAAGCTTGGTTTGGAAACTTCAAAATCTCTTAGAGGTAAGTTCAGATGATCCAGATGTCATCTGCAACACTATTGCAGATAAGTTGGAGAAAATTTCTGATATGAATGAAGAAATTTCTTATCTAAAATCAGAGATAAAAGACTTAGAAGAGGAAGTAAAGTATAAGAATGAAATACTTGAATCCTATAGTGATTTAGTAGAGGATTACACTCAAGTTCTTTGCAGAAATAAAGGTGTAGACTATTCTAGTGTAAGAGAACAACTTCCTGAGTCTTTAGATGATTCTGATTTAGATAGAGTTCATTCAGTTGTAGAGCGAGAATTTAAACGTCAGAAAAGATTTAAAAAACTGAACATGTCTTTAAGAGAAGAAAGGTCTTTCCAAGACACAGCTGAGGCAGAAATACCTGAAAGAGATGACGGGAAAACCGAAGATAGACGTAAATTAGGCGAAATAATACGACACGCCAAAAACTCATAAAAAATAACACAACAGGAGGAATAAACGATGAGTGAATTGTTAAAAGAAAGAAATAAATTTTATGATCAAAAAATGCCACTTGTTGAGAAGTGGTCAGATCATATTGAAGTTGTAAATGAAACATTGAGCGAAGATGGCAGTAGTATGCATACTTCTCAGCAGGTAGTATTGGCTACTTGCTTAGAAAATCTGGAGAATAGAATCAAGAGAGCTGAAAATATGTATGAAACGACTCAGCCTTCAGATATTGGACCTTTCAAAAAGTTTGGACTTGAGATCTTAACAGCTGTTGTTCCGAATATGATAATTAATGACCTAGTTTAAAAACGGGGTCTGCAACAGGTGACTGTTGTATAAAACTGGATGAATTGCTGGAAACCTATTTACGGGGGTTTTTATAATGAAGGATAAGGTAGTTTGTAAAATTTGCGGTGTAGAAAAGAAAGTTTTGACTCAACATCTTAATGTATCACATAGTTTAAGTAAAGAAGAATATAAGAAAAAATATCCAGATGCAAGTATAGTTTGTGAATCAACAAGTAAAAAAAGAGGTAAAGCTGCTATTGACCATTGGAATAGTTTAAATAAAAATGAACAAAAACAAAAAATTAAAAAATTATATACATCTGGTCAAAAGAAATTAAAAGAATTAAGAAAAAATCCTGATTTTTGTAATAAAATTAGTAATAAAATATCAGAAACAGTTCAAAGAAAGATGAAAGAAAACCCTGAATATAGAGCTAGGGTGAAAAAACAAAATTCTGAAAAAGTTAAAAAGTGGTGGGATAATTTATCTAAAGAAGAATTAGATAATTTAAAAATTCAGAGATCAAATGAAATGAAAAAATGGTGGAATGAAGCTTCTGAAGAAAAATTGAATAAAAGAAACAAAAAACTATCTATAGCAATGGTAAATAGATGGGATGATATCGAAGAAACAGAAGAAAAGGAGCAGATTTGTAATAAAATTGCAGGGTCAGTTGCAGATTATTGGGAGTCTTTAACTCCCGAAGAAAGAACTGCTCTTTTAGATAAATTATCTTTTAAAACATATAACGTAAAGATCGGGAAAGACAAATATTCTTTTAGAAGTAAATTAGAGATAAAAGCAGCTGAATACTTTTTTGAAAATGGATTTGAATTTGAATATGAATCGCTTTTTATACCTTATAACTATATAGGTAGAAAAAGAAACTACATCCCAGATTTTTATCTTCCTAATTATAATTTAATTGTTGAAGTAAAAAGTGAGTATACGTATAAGGAAGATATAGACACAACAAAAATGCAATCTGCTAAAAATTTAGGGTATTATTTTGAATATCTATATGATTTTGATAATTTACCCTCTATATTAAATAAATACCCCTTAGATTTAAATAGGCAATCAGCAGCCAAGCCTTAATCGGAATTTTAATAGATTAAGGAAGGTTCAGAGACTAGTGAATGAGTTATTCCAACAATAAGTCACAAATAGCGTCCAGCTCTCATATTTGTAATTTTAATATGAGATGATGATATAGTCCACCCCTAAAAGCAATTTTAGGAAGCGTTTCGGTTCAGCCGATGGACAACAGAGTTGGCGAGATTCGTTATGTTAAGTATTTATACGGTGATGATAAAGGTTCGGTAAGTGCTGGTGACGAAATTACTTCTGCAAAAGAATTTAGTGGAGGTAATTGGGAATATTCTAGCGAAGAAGTAACTGAAGAAGTTGCTTCTGTAGATGGATTTTCTGGATCTGAAGAAGAATGGAATCTTGCATGGACTCCGATAAGACCCGGTACTGTTAAGTTAACTTGGGATGGCGGAGAAATAACTGACGATGGTGATGGCAAGCTGGAAGGAGATAACATTTCTGGTGACGATAATGTTATCGATTATGAATCTGGTGAAATTACTATTGACGGTGATAGCTCTACATCTGAAGTTATATATGCTGAGTACAGGGCAGATTTTGAGACAGCTCCTGTAACTGCACCTAGAGTCAGCTTAAAGATTGCAACATTACCAATCATTGCTAAGACTAGAAAGCTAACTACTCTGTATAGTTTCGACGCTGCATAATCTTGGAAAAAGAAAGTGCAGAATAAACCTCGTTAATTGCTGGAACTTCCTTAGAGCTCTTAATGCTACGGTGCTAAGATGAAATAAACTTAGGTACTAATTGCTAAAAAATTAAGAGATTGGATGATCAGCAGCCAAGCCTCGAATAGAGGAAGGTTCAACGACTATCTCATCATGAGAGTAGATTCCAAAGGGAATCGAAAAGCGAGGTATTATATTATTGATTTAATAAGGAGAATATAAAAATGAAATCTCTAGAAGGTGTTGATTATGTAGTTTGTCCTATTTGTAGTAAAAAATTAAAAATAATAAACGTAAAACACTTAAAAGAGAGGCACGGGATGACAAAGGAAGAAGCTAGAGAATTTCAAAAAGGTATAAATTATATTAGTAAGAATTGTAGTAAAAAGAAGTCAAAAGCTCAAGAAGAAAAGTGGTCTGATTCTGAATATAAGGAGAAAGTCTCAAAGAAGATATCAAAAGTTAAAAAGAGTAATTGGACAGAAGAAGATTCTCAAAGACTTGCTCAATATAGAAGGGATTATAGAAATAATAACCCTGAAGAATTTGAGAAGTTTAAAATAAGGATGTCTAAATCTCATAAAAAGAAGATACGTAACGATGAGGATTATAGAGATGACCTTCTTTCTAGATTGAAGAATAAAAATACTAATTCAGGTTGGTACGAGTCCAATTGTTTAGGGAAAATTTATTTGAGGAGTGGATTTGAATTTAAAGTAGCTAGGTACCTCGATGAGTTAAGTATTGATTATTCTTACGAGGATTTAGTCATCCTGTATAAGTATAAAGGAGAGATCAATAATTACGTGCCAGATTTTTCCTTAGAAAATATAATCCTAGAAGTTAAACCTAAGAACAGGATAGATGAGAAAGTAAAATGTAAAAAGAGAAGTGCGATCAAAGAAGGATATGATTTTTACTTCATTACTGAGAAAGAGTTATCCTCCAAAGATAAATTCAAGAAGTTCATTAAGTCAATAATATAAGAATGATATAGTCTAGCCTTGCAGGAAACTGTAAGAGATTTACTTCAACTGAGTAAATCGTAATGTAAGCGTTGATCTACAGCAGGATTATATTTATAGTCCCGTTGCATAGGTATATGCGACTGAAAACTTCGTTAATTGCTGGGAATTCCTAAAGCTTCTTGCACTACATCACATAATTCGTAAGGATAGAGTGATACAGTTATAAAAAGTCAAGAAGATGTAACAATGGATAATCAGCAGCTAAGCATCTTAGAGATAAGATGAAGGTTCAACGACTATCCCTTTGTAGGGAGTAGAACTCAAGAGAGTTCGAAAAGCGAAGTGCCTAGAAATAGGTAATGATATAGTCTGGTCTTGTAGGAAAC
>Ga0207421_10003371_pt1 | contig 19065 bp, 14 predicted proteins | sample SodLakKL_010_SED_4_FD_187542 | JGI IMG/M metagenome (GOLD analysis project Ga0207421, IMG submission 187542) | Alkaline sediment microbial communities from Lake Tanatar, Kulunda Steppe, Russia - 8KL_010_SED (SPAdes) (version 2) | ecosystem: Environmental > Aquatic > Non-marine Saline and... | reverse complement strand
TGGGCCACTTCGGTGTCCGTCTCGTCGACGAAGCGCCAACGCCACCCCTCGGCTCCCTCCTCGAGTTCGACGCCGACGTGGTCGATGTCGAGGAGTCGTGCGCGATCGAACCGTTTAGCGAACGTCTGGGCCGCGGCTTCGGCGGCGTCCATCGAGGTGAAACCGTCTTCACTCTCAGCGAGTGGCCGCCGGTCGTCGTCGAGTAACTGCCAGATCCACTGGTCGCGGCGCTGGGTGTAGGTGAACGCCGCCCCATCGATTTCGATGACGTCCGCCTCGGGTCCGCGATCTTTCAGGAAGCTCACGGAGGCTTCGGCGTCGTCGCGGGCATCGTACTCGTGGGCACACGCGCCGACGACGCTGCCGTCGTCTCGAGCGAGCGTCCACTGCCAGTCACCCTCCCGGTCCTGGTGTAGTCGGAACGCCGAGGTCGTCAGTTCCATCAGCCCTGCCGACCCGATCTGTGACTGGACCGCCTCGATGTTCGATTCGGTTTCCGGGCGGGTGACTGCACTGTCCTGGCTTTCGGCGAGCGCCTCGAGGTGCAGGACGTGCCACTTCCAGTCGCCAGCCTCGTCTCGGAACACGGCGAACTGTGCCCCCTCGAGTGCGTCACCGGTCATGATCGGTGGGTCATCCGTCGCCCCTTCCTCGGCCACGAACATCCCTTTCTGGCCGGTGATAATCGGGACGAGCGCGGTGACACCCGCGAGGATGCCGATACCGACCGAATAAATCGCGATCACTTCGACACTATAATCAGCTCCGTAGCCGCGCCAATCACTCGGATACACGATACCGAACGACGCGACACCCACGAGCGAGATCACGAGACCACCGACACTGGCCCAGATCGCCCGTTTCCTGACCGGTAACATGAGCACGATACCGAAGAGACACAACGACAGACCGGTTGCAGCCGTCACACCCGAAACGCGGATCAACAGGAACGACCCCGTGTCACCAGCGTACCCGATGATGAAGGTGAACACGCCGGCCGCGCCGACGAGATAGCCGATGATGAAGACCCAAAATCCGTAGACATCCGTTTCTGAATCCGGTTCGCCGACGTAGTGTTCGTAGAGCTGAAACAGGCTCTGATGAACGTCACTGGGGGAAGACATTCGGTAACTCGAGTGCATCACCGTACTGGTGCATAATAAACTTCTGGCTAGAGATAAGCGAATAAACATATTCCCTATTGCCCGGTCGTGGGGTAAAACAGGAGCCAGGTACCTCTCGAGGGATAGAGACGCCGTCCGAATCGTAGCCGGATCCGGCCTAGTCCGCAGGTCTTGTATTCGGTAGCGGCGATAAGACGCCGTATCCCTGGCGAATGGCACTTCTCACGGCGTATCGCATCCGGCCGTCGATACCCTCGGGACGCTGGCGTCGCCTCGAGAAAATAGCCACAGACAGCCGCTCAGTGTATGGGTAGTGATATTTCCGAGTGGTACTTAAACGACCATCGTTACTCCCACCGTCGTCGGCGATTTTTTAACCACAGGACAGCCTACGTTAACATCGCTCCGGCTGGATGAACGCCACAGACCGCTGGATCGTAGCCGGCGTCCGAAAGCCCGGTTCCGAGGGCGAACACCGTATTGCCGAGCATGGCCATCGCGGCCAGGCCCTCGACGGCCGCCACGTCCTCGAGGGCCCGTCGCACGTCGGCTGTGAGCAGTTCTGCCTCCCGGGCAAATCGCCGCGAGGCGAACATAAACGAGGTGAGCGTCGGTTCGTCGACGACGAGCGACAGTGACTCCGTTCCGGCCTGGCTCAGTTGGTCTGTGTCACCCGTGATGACTTCCGCTGTCGACAGTTCGCCGAAGGCCACGTACTCGACGCGTGCCCGCGATGGGATGGCGTCGATACTGTTGTGTGCAGGGCCCCCTGGCTCGAGGCGGATCGGAATCCCGCCGTGTGCCTGGGCGACCACGTCCCCGAGGCCCGTTCCCGCCCTGACATCAGCCCCGTGGGCGATCGTCACCAGTTCGTTGTACGAGAGTTGCCGCTCGAATACCCGGTTGGCCGCCAGTGCCGTCCCGAGTGCCGTCGCCCCAGAGACCCCGAACCCCGAGCCAAGCGGCAGCGGCGAGGTCGCTTCGACCCTGGCAGGAGCCTCGAGCGTCTCGAGGACCGTCAGGACTGGTTCGATATCGACTCGCTGTCCGTCGAAGACGACGGCCGGGTCGCCGGTCGCTCTCGAGACGGTAACCTCGACGCCATCTGTCAGTGTGATCCCGGCCCCTCGAGAGCCCGCCTTCGTCGGATCGTCGTGGTGGTGAGCACTGAAAAAACCCGTAATGTGCCCCGGCACGAACGCTGTGGCCTCCTCACGCATTGAGGCGTGCTTTCGAGCGTGCCACCATAACCCTGCAGGTTCTCCGGTCCCACGTGTCTCTCGGTGTCATGGGCCGAAGGATGATCGTGTGAGACGGTTTGCCCCGCCGTGTACCGGCACTGCTGTGGATAATTTGTGGGTGGATCGGTACTGATACTGTCGGCTGTGCGTCGTTCACTAGTCTCGCCCCCCGAGTAGGCGAGCATCTTCACACAGTAACAGCCAACAGTATGACACACCGCGAACTGTCTCAGTCACCGTGGCCCAGAAACGGGAACGACAGCCCGGTACGTTTTTTACCTGACTCGCCAACGCTTCGTAAGCGCATGGCAGTGATCGACTGGGAGATCGGTGAGACTGGACAGGGGTGGAGCGATGACAGTCGGTGAGTGGCTCCTCGAGGTACGCGACCAACGGTGGGGGATCCTGGCCGACCTCGTGTTTGCGATCGCCTGGGTGACCCTGATCGATGCCCTCTTTCGGGTTCTCGAGGGGCCAACTGGCGCGTACTACCTGTTGATGGGCAGTGGGATCATCGCCTATTTCGGGTTCGTCTGGAGTCTCAAAGCGGCCACCGCTGAGAGCGCGGAGTGATCGAGGGACACCTACTCGCGGGCGTCTACGACGAGCACTGGCCGGTCGGTGGTGCGTAACGTTCGTTCGGCCACACTGCCGAGGAGCGCGCGTTTGACTCCACCGCGGCCGGCCGACCCCATGACGATCAGGTCGATATCGTTCGCGTCTGCGTAGCTCGCGATCTGTCGATGTGGTTGTCCTGCGACGATCGCCTCGGTCGTTTCGATGCCGCGTTCGTTGGCCCGATCAGAGGCACTTTCCGTTGCTGTCTCCGCCCGATCACGGATTTCTGGCATCTCGTCGAACCGCCCCTGTTTGAGCCGTTCGACCTGTTCGGTGCCGAACGTGATGTCCATGGCTGCCGTATCGATCACGTACAGCACGTGAATATCGGCGTCGAATCTCGAGGCGACCTCGAGGGCGTGGTCGACGGCGTTCGTTGCGACGGTACTGCCGTCCGTGGGAATGAGGATGGTGTCGTACATGGTCAGTCATCAGCGGGTGCGCCGCTACCGGCGGCGTCTTCGGCGGATTCAGTGCGTGCCATCGGCTCGGGACTGTGACACTGCCGGACGAGACGTTTGACCTCGTCTGGGGGTGCAGTCGTCACCACTGAGACGAGGATGATGACAGCGAACACGATCGGAACCCCAAGGAGTGCCGACGACGTTCCCGGAAGCCACGTGGCGAGTGTCGCGTTCACGTGATCCTCGTAGCCCGTATACATCGGAATCGCCGTGTCGTTGAGGATCGCCCCGAACGAGAGCACGATTCCGGTCAGCATCCCAGCGATCGCTCCCTCCTGTGTCGTGTTTTCCCACCAGAGGCCGAGGAAAAACACCGGGAAGAAGACGGTGCCTGCAATGGCGAACGACATCGCCACGAGTTCGCCGATGAGTGCCGGTGGGTTGAGACCGATGAGTGCCACGAGAATTCCGATACCGACGATCGTCAACCGGCCGACGATCAGCTGCTCTCGCTGTGTCGCATCCTGCTTGTAGAGGTTGGTGTAGATATCGTGTGCGGCGGCCGAGGAGGCCGAAATGAACAGCCCCGCGGTGGTCGCGAGTGCGGCAGCGACGGCACCGGCAGCGACGAGGCCGACGAGCCACTCGGGGAGGTCTGCGAGCTGGGTCGTCAGGACGACCAGTGCATCCGACTCAGCGCCGGACATGCCGGAGAAGCCACCGCCGTCGGTCACCTCGCGGTCGTAGAGCAAGCCGCCCCAGGCGGCGTAGGTAGCCGTGCCCCAGTAGAGCAGGCAGATGAAAAACAGGCCCCAGACGGTCGACCAACGAGCCGTCCGTTCGTTATCGACGGTGTAGAACCGAACGAGCACGTGTGGCAACCCACAGGTCCCGACGATCAGGCTGAACGCCAGTGCGATCCAGGCATAGTAGCCGGCTTCGGCGAACGGTTCGACGAACTGTGCCTCGATGCTCGCGGCTTCAGCCACCTCCGAACCGAACTCGAGATAGGGGAGTGCGGTTGCCCAGCCCTCCGTCCAGCCGGTGGCGTACAGGCCCAGCGTGAAGGCGATGATGAGGATGACGTACTGGATGGCCATGTTCTTCGTCGTCCCGAGCATCCCCGAGAGTGCGACGTACCCGATAGTCACGGCCATCAACACGATAACGCCCATCTCATAACTGATCCCGAAAATATACTGCGCCATGAGCCCCATCCCACTTGCCTGTCCGATCGCGTACGTGAACGCGATCGCGAGCGTGGTAAACGCGGCGATGCCACGGGCCCAGTCCGAATAGAACCGGTCACCCACGAAGTCCGGCGCGGTGTATTTGCCGAAGCGGCGGAACTGTGCCGCCATGAATATCAGCAGGATGAAATAGCCCGTCGTCCAGCCAACGACGTACGCGAGACCGAAGTACCCCGACACCGCCACGAGCGAGGCAACACCGAGGTACGACGCCGCTGACATCCAGTTTGCGCCGATCGCCATCCCGTTCTCTATGCTCCCGATCGAGCGCCCGGCGACCCACAACTCGTCGACAGCGGCGACGCGAAACACGTAGCCGACACCGAGGAACAGCGCGAGCATCGCCACGACCGTCAGCGCTGGGACGAGTTTGAACGCACCAACGTCGAGGGCCGTCTCGAGCGGAAGCCCGGCCTGGACGACATCGGAGACGAGGATGTCCCCGAAGAGGAAGCGACCGCTCATCAGTCACCTCCATCGGCGGCCACGGTGTCCGATTCAGCAACCTCGCTCGCTCCCTCGTGGGAGATTCCGTACCGCGTATCGAGCCGGTCGCGCTGCATCGCGTAGGCGACCGAGAGGACCAACGCCCCGAGCGGGGTGAATATCGCGGTCAAGACGAAGTGTAACGGAAAGCCACCCAAGACGGTGGTTTCGGCGAACACCTCCGGCGCGAGCAGGGCTCCGGTGACCGGGCCGAAGACGACCAGGATCCAGGCGAGGAACGACGCCCAGATGACTTTCAGATGGTCACGCATGAACGGCGTCGCCGGCTTGAAAATATTGATCTCTTTATCGAGATACTCCTCCGTGCGAACACCGCCATCGGTTTCGACCGTCGGTTCGGTACTGGAGTCCGTACCACTGTGTGAGTTATTATCTGTCATAGATCGTGAGTCGGGTGGAACGTCTGTTGTATCATGTGGAAGTGAAAACTGGCCTAGTCTTCGGTGGCCTGTGCAGCGATATCGTCGACGACCTCCGGGTTTCGCAACGTCGACGTGTTCCCGAGCTCCTCGCCCGAGGCGATGTTCTCGAGTAAGCGACGCATGATCTTCCCGGAACGGGTCTTCGGTAGCTCGGGGGTGAACACCACCTGTTCTGGCCGCGCGATCGGCCCGATTGCGTCCTCGACGCCCGCGACAATCCGTGTCTCGAGGGACGCGTCGTCGTCGACCCCATCTTCCGGGATGACGTATGCGTAGACGGCTTTCCCCTTCACCTCGTGGTCGCCACCGACGACGGCAGCTTCGGCCACCCCGTCGACGCCGACGATGGCGCTCTCGATTTCCATCGTTCCCAGCCGGTGTCCGGAGACGTTGATCACGTCGTCGACCCGGCCCAGGATCGTGATGTAGCCGTCTTCGTCCAGTTTCGCCCCGTCTTCTGGGAAGTAGACCCACTCGTCGCTGTCGGGGTCGGAGTACTCCCGCCAGTACTCGTTGTGGAACCGCTCGTCGTTGTTGTAGAGCGTTCGGAGCATGCCCGGCCACGGTTTTTGGACGGTGAGATAGCCGGCGTTGCCCGCTTCGACTGGCTCGCCGCCGACGTCGACGATCTGGGCGTCGATGCCCGGCAGCGGCGGCCCGGCCGATCCGGGTTTCATTTCACCAATTCCCGGCAGTGTCGTGATCATCATTCCGCCCGTTTCGGTCTGCCACCAGGTGTCGACGACCGGGCACTCGCCCCCGCCGATGTGGTCGTAGTACCACTGCCAGGCGCGTGGGTTGATCGGCTCGCCCACGGTCCCGAGGAGTCGGAGACTCGAGAGGTCCCGACGCTCGGGGAACTCGGTCCCCCACTTCATGAACGCCCGGATCGCTGTCGGCGCGGTGTAGAAGATGTCGACGTCGTGTTTCTCGACCAGACTCCACAGCCGGTCTTTCTCGGGGTAATCCGGCGTCCCCTCGTACATGACCGTCGTCGTCCCGAGTGACAGTGGCCCGTAGACGATGTAGCTGTGGCCGGTGATCCAGCCGATGTCCGCCGCACACCAGTAGGTGTCCTCGGGTTTGACGTCCAGAACGGCGTGAGCAGTCCAGGCCGCATACGAGAGGTACCCGCCGGTCGTGTGTTTCACCCCCTTCGGTTGCCCAGTCGTCCCCGAGGTGTACATCAAAAACAGCATGTCCTCGGCCTCCCTCGAGACCGGCTCGACGGTCGTCCCAGCGTGGGTCTCGACGAGCGCATCGTAGTCTCGCTGGTCGTCGGCCAGGGTGTGTGTCAGCTCCTCGCCAAGGCGATCCACGACGACCGTCTCGACGGCGTGGTCGACGCTCTCGAGCCCCTCGGTCGTCTTCGAAAAGTGGTCGAGGGCGTCCCCACGTCGGTAGTAGCCGTCACAGGTAACGAGGTAGGAACTCTCGGCGGCGTTCATCCGCGTCGCCAGGGCATCCGCTGAAAAGCCAGCGAAGACGACCGAGTGCGGAGCACCGATTCGCGCACACGCGAGCATGGCGATCGGCAACTCCGGAATCATCGGCAGATAGAGCGTGACCACGTCGTCTTCTCCGACGCCAAGCTCTCGCAGTCCCGCGGCGAACGCCTCGACTTCGTACAGCAAATCACCGTAGGTGTAGGTCCGTGTTTCACCCAACTCCCCTTCCCATTTGATCGCCGCCCGATTCTTTGACCCCTCCTCGACGTGACGGTCGAGGCAGTTGTACGAGGCGTTCAACTCCCCGCCGGTGAACCACCGGTAGTGTGGCGCATCATCCGTCTCGAGGACCGTGTCGTAGTCATCGAACCACGAGAGGAGGTCGGCGGCCCGTTCCCAGCAGTCGGGCCAGTTCTCGGCAAACTCCTCGTAAATAGCTGGATCGCTGACGTTCGCTTGCTCGACGAACGATGCTGGCGGGTCGTACGTCTCACTGTCTCCGAGTCTCGCCTCGAGTTCGGGTTCGTTCACTGTCATGCTATAGTACACCAATGTATGATATTGATAGTAAAGACAACCTCTAGGTGTACCAAATTATTGAACGACCATGGGGGGTGAACCGGTTTCGTTCTGCCAAACCAGGTGTGAAAAATGTACTTTTTTGACGGAATAGCCAGAAAAAACGTACTCCTTCTGAGAGGACTGTGACTCGAGGGGGCCCGAGAACAGGGACATCGGCGACGACTCTAGACAGTTAGGTCGGCCGGATACTCACTCCGCTCGATCGTCGAAAAACGTGCGTAACAGTTCCTGTTGCCCCTTCCGAAGGTGGTTGTGTAAGGTTGGAGAGGAGATGCCCATCGCGTCGGCGACCTCCTCGGCAGTGCTCTCCCGGGGCCAGTCGTAGTACCCACCGAAGTATGCCGCTCTGAGCGCTGCTTCCTGCCGGTCAGTCAGGCGTGCCTCGAGCCCCTGGCGGAACGACTGGGCGGTCTGTACGGGTCGTTCGACCGAGCGTTTGCCAACGAGTTCCGACTCGGGGAACGCCCCACACAACCCCTCGACAACGGTGCGAACGTCGATATCGTTCGCCCCCTGGGCAGTCATCCGTATGTGGCCATCCTGGGCCTCGAGCTCTCTGACCGTCAGCCCGTACTCGAGCAACGTGATCACGGGAGACTGCCCTCCGATAAGGAGTTCGAGACGGCTGCCGGTGGCGGCAGTCTCGATCAATCGGCAGTCACGAACCCGGTCGTCCGCGCTCGCCCGTTCGAAGACGTCCGCCGGATCGCCGTCCGCGAGGTGAATGTACGAGAGGTGGGTGCGGTCGTCGAGTGACACCAGCGAATCGAGCGTGATCCGACAGCCGAGTCGACCGGTCACGTCGGCGAGGAAGGCCCGCTCGTCGCGGCAACTAAACTCGAGTTCGAGGAGGCTGTCGGCGTGTAAGAGCCGGCGTCGTCTGACCGCGTCGATGGCGTGGCCCAGTTGCCAGCCGACGGTACCGATCCAGGTCCGGAAATCGGTGCCCGAGCGTTCCTCGGGGACGAGGGTAGCCAGGGTGCCATAAACGGTATCGCTGTACTGGATCGGAACAGTCACCACAGTTCCCGTCGGGCCAGTCGGCGACGGCGTGGCCTGGACGCCGTCTGTCGGTGACTCCAGCTCACCCGTGGCCCCATCGACGGCACGCTCCTCGAGCGCCACCGAAAGGGCCTCGAGTGCCCCCTCGCGGTCCTCGAGGAACTCGTCGACGGCAGTCACCGGTTTCCGTGTCGTCTCTGAGCCGGTGCGTTCGATCATTGCCGCGACCGAACGGCCGTCCACCACCCTCTCACAGGCCTTGCGCTCGATTTCGTCGTGACTGGACGCCTCGAGGATCGACTTGGTGAGCGCCGCGGTGGGCTCCTCGGGAGGGCGTGACGAGTCCGACGTGGGTGACTGGGCGTTCGGGTGGAATCGCCCGTCAGCGATCCTGTCCGTGCGGTCGCCGGGCTGGGTATCATCCGGGGTTTCGAGGGGGGAACCGAGGCCACCACCACCGGGTTCGAACGACTCGAATGCACCGGCGATTTCGGCTGGCGTCGGTTCCGGCAAGTAGGGCTCGAGCGCTTCGAAACTGCGCCAGCCGCCGACGGCTTTGACCACACGGGGGTTGACGTCGGCGGCCAGTGCACGTCGCGCGAAAAACTGTCGGAGGTCACTCGAGGAGACGTTCTCGAGGGCCGGTTCCCGCGCTCGGTCGGCGGCACGGCTCGTCACTTCGGCGACGACCATCTGAATCCGCCTGGGCGTCACGGGGAAGAGTCGGTCGGCCTCCCCGACCCCATTGCTCTGTGCGTACCGTCGCAGCGAACGCTCGAGGCCCGTCGGCAGATACGCCACCCGGTCTGTCACCGACACTGGCGTCGTCGCGGTCGGATCCGGAACAGCGAGGCCGTATCTGGGTGGGTGGTGGACGAGGGTCCGAACTGCCCCGGGAGTCACCGCAGCGAGTTCCGCCGGTCGGATCCCGGTTTCCCCACAGAGGCGGACGATCAGGGCCTCCCGGTACGTGTCGGCGGCGTCCAGGACCTGTCGATACTGCCGAGGAGTGAGTGGCCGGTCCCGACGCGATACCATATTTCGGTCTCTCGGATACAGCGAATATAAATATACGTGTTATCGAGGGCCTCAGGGTAGGTTTGGTGAGCTATTAGAGCCACTGATCAACCAAACCGGAGACATTCATTTCGTGGTGCTAGAATCCGCGAAAGGCTATTCCTGGTCGATCGTCGACCGAATCTCACCGACGATTTCGGGGTTCCGGAGCGCGCTCGTATCACCCAATGGCTTGCCGTTCGTAACGTCCTCGAGGAGCCGGCGCATGATCTTTCCGGAGCGGGTTTTCGGCAGTTCGGGGGTGAACACCACTCGTCGCGGACGCGCAAAGCGACCAATAGACAGTTCGACGCGATCCAGGACGGACTGCTCGAGGGCCGCTGAGGGCTCGGTTCCTCCCTCGAGACTCACGTATGCATGGACATCGTCTCCCTCGGGCCCCACGACGACGGCCGCCTCCGCGACACCTTCGACGCCAACGATCGCGCTTTCGATCTCCATCGTGCTGAACCGTTGCCCGGCGAGAGTGAGGACGTCGTCGGCGCGGCCGAGGATCGTGATGTAGCCGTCCTCGTCGACGCGGGCGGCGTCACCGCTTCCGTATCGCCAGTCACCGGCCTCGGGGTCAGAGTGTGCGAGCCAGTACTCCTGGAGGAAGCGATCGTCCCCCGAGTACAGCGTTTTTGCCATGCCAGGCCAGGGACGAGTCAGCGTCAAGTAGCCGGTCTGACCGGCCTCGGCCGCCGTCCCGTCCGGCCCGACGACGTCGACGCCGATCCCGGGCAGTGGCTTTCCCGCTGCACCAGGGTGCATGTCGTCGACGCCCGGAATCGTCGAAATCGCCATGCCGCCCGTCTCCGTTTGCCACCAGGTGTCGACGATGGGGCACTCGCCCCCGCCGATGTGGTCGTAGTACCACTGCCAGGCGCGCGGGTTGATCGGCTCGCCGACCGTCCCCAGCAGGCGGAGACTCGAGAGATCGTGTCTCGAGGGGTACTCGGTGCCCCACTTCATGAACGCCCGGACGGCCGTCGGGGCGGTGTAAAAGATATCGACCGCAAGACGTTCGATGAGTTCCCAGAGCCGATCACGGTCGGGATAGTCCGGCGTCCCCTCGTACAGGACTGTCGTCGTCCCGAGTGCGAGCGGGCCGTAGACGATGTAGCTGTGGCCGGTGATCCAGCCGATGTCAGCCGCACACCAGTAGGTGTCCTCGGGCGTGACATCGAGGACTGTTCGGGCCGTCCACGCGACGTAGGCGAGGTAACCGCCGGTCCCGTGGACCACACCCTTTGGCTCCCCGGTCGTCCCCGAGGTATACATGACGAACAGCATATCGTTACTCTCACGAGGAACGGGGGTGATCGTCTCGCCGGCATGTGCCTCGACGAGCGTGTCGTAATCGTGCTGGTCGCGGCCCAGGACATGTGGGAGCGCCTCGCCGAGGCGATCGACGACGACCGTTTCGACGTCGTGGTCGACCGAGAGGACCGCGTTTTCGGCTTTCCGCTGTTGGTTGAACGCATCCCCACGCCGGTAGTAGCCGTCACAGGTGACCAGGTACGCACTCCCCGCAGCCTCGATGCGCGTCGCCAGCGCCGAGGCCGAGAGGCCCGCGAAGACCACCGAGTGTGGGGCCCCGATGCGTGCACACGCGAGCATCGCGATCGGGAGTTCGGGCACCATCGGTAGATAGATCGTGACGACGTCGTCTTCTTCGACACCCAGTGACCGTAACCCGGCGGCGAACTCGTTGACCTCCACGTACAGGTCTCGATACGTGTACGTTCGGCGCTCCCCGTCTTTCCCTTCCCAGTGGATCGCCGCGCGGTTCTTTCGGCCGGCGTGTAAGTGGCGATCCAGACAGTTGTACGCGGCGTTCAGCGTCCCACCGGGAAACCAGTCATAAAACGGTGGCTCACCGTCTTCCAGGACCGCGTCGTAGGGGTCGTCCCACTCGAGGAGGTCACCGGCGGCTGACCAACACGCTGGCCAGTTGTTCTCGAACGATGGCCGCGGGTCCTCGGTGACCGTCGCCTGCTCGAGGAAGCCCTGGGGTGGTGGCACACGGGACCCATGACTATCGTCTGTGTCGCCACCGGCCACGACGTCGCGTTCGTCCATGCTAGCTGAACGACGAACGTGGTCATGGATAAGCGTTCCCCCGTCGGGCGGTTTCGCGCCACCATCACGGCCGACCCGGTCGACGGAGGACGTAAACTTATGACTATCCCCACCCCACGTGGGATATGTCAACACCGTACGGTGCCTGGCCATCACCGCTCGAGGCCGACCGCGTCGCCGAGAGCGGCCGACAACTCGCGAACGTACAGCTCGATGGCGACTGGTGTTACTGGCTCGAGCGCCGCCCCGCGGAGGGTGGCCGAGGCGTCATCATGCGGAGCTCACTCGGGGAATCGGATGCTATCGAGGCCATCACACCCGACGACGTCGACGTCCGCACGCTCGTCCACCAGTACGGCGGCGGGGACTTCCTCGTTGCCGACGGAATAGTGTGGTTCGCCGCGCTCGAGGATCAACGACTGTACAGACAGGTGGTTGAGGGTGAAGAGGCTGGTGAGCCAACACCCATCACACCCGAGCCACCGAGCGCACTCGGTCATCGGTACGCCGACATGGCGCGTTCGCCGGACGGTGACTGGCTCTACGCTGTCCGCGAACGTCACCTCGAGGGCGAACCCGAACCGCGGAACGAACTCGTCGCCATCCCCGAGTCCGGTGGCGAGCCGACGATCATCGCGGAGGGCCACGATTTTTATGCGGCCCCGCGGCCCTCCCCCGATGGAACCCGACTGGCCTATGTGCGCTGGGATCACCCGCGGATGCCCTGGGACGGCACCGAACTGGTGGTCGCCGACTGCCACCTCGAGGACGGACCACGACTCGAGGGCAGCGAGACGGTCGTGGGCGGGCCTGAGGAATCCGTCTTCGATCCGCAGTGGCATCCCGACGATGGCCTCTACGCCGTGTCTGATCGCACCGGCTGGTGGAATCTCTACTGCCTCGGGACCGACCCACGTCGTGGCGACCTCGAGCACTGTTACCCCGCTCAAATGGAGTTCGGCGTCCCGCAATGGGTCTTCGGCCTGTCGACGTACGCGTTCCTCGAGGATGGCCGAATCGCGACCCTCGTCATCGAGGACGGGCGCTCGTGGTTGGGTTTGCTCGAGCGGTCGGACGACGGTGAGTCGTGGTCATTGCACAAGCCTGAACTGCCGTTCAGCGCATACGGGCCTGCCTCGCTGCGGTCGAACGGCGAAACCCTCGCCGCCATTGGCGGGCAGCCGACGAGACCCACAGCCGTCTTTTCGTGGACACCGAGCGGCGGACGGGATGGCGGAGAGAAGCCCGAGCCAGTCAGCTACCGAACGGCGATGGACCTCGAGCTCGAGGCCGGCTATCTCGCCGAGCCCGAACCGATCACGTTTCCGACCGGGGACGCCGTCGACGCCGACGAGACCGAGGCCTACGCCCACTTCTACCCGCCCACTAATCCCGACGTCGACGCACCCTCAGGGGAACGCCCGCCCGTCGTCGTCACCGTCCACGGCGGCCCGACGAGTCGCTCCCCGGCGACACTCTCGCTCACGACGCAGTACTTCACCAGTCGCGGTATCGCCGTCCTCGACGTGAACTACCGGGGCTCGACCGGGTACGGTCGGGCCTACCGCGACGCACTCGCGGGACAGTGGGGCGTCCGGGACACCCTCGATTGCATCAACGCTGCCCGATACGCCGCCCGCGAGGGGTTGGTCGACCCCGACAGGCAGGCCATCTCCGGCGGCAGTGCCGGCGGGTACGCCGTCCTCGCTGCGTTGGCCGACGACGACACCTTCGACGCCGGCGCGAGTTACTACGGCGTGGCCGACCTCGAGGGGTTGGCCGCCGACACCCACAAGTTCGAATCCCGGTATCTCGACGGCCTGGTCGGCCCGCTTCCCGACGCTCGCGAGACCTACCGTGACCGCTCACCGGTTCACAACGCCGACGGCATTACCGCCCCACTGTTGCTCTTACAGGGCGGCGGGGACGAAGTCGTCCCACCGAGCCAGGCAGCGACCATGATCGACGCCCTCGCTGGGAACGAAACGCCCTACGCCTACGTCGAGTTTCCCGAGGAACGCCACGGCTTTCGCGACGCCGACAACCAGGCCCGTGCGCTCGAGGCCGAGTTCGCCTTCTACGCGACCGTCTTCGGATTCGAACCGGCGGACGATCTCGAGAACGTACCGTTGCTCGAAGGTGAACGGGTCGCTGTCGGGGTGGAGACCGAAGAGTAGCTAAGTGATTGGTACCAGACAATGGAAAAAGAACGTCTGCAGAGTAGTGTGTTGCACTCGAGATCCGAGACGGATTTAGGTCCCCCACTATTCCGTTCGCTCGAGAGTCTGTGACGGATACCAACGAGCGAGCGGACAGTCGGCGATCAGAGGCAGAACCGGCTCCCGATGGCTGCTCAGAGGAGAGCACGCGGTCGTCAGGTCAGTCGGTAGGGTTTCCGCCCGTCTCCTTCTCACGCGAGGGAGTGAAGATTGGGTTTCTCACTTGTGTGCCGGTTGCGATTGGCGTTGCCGGCTACGGTATTGCCTTTGGCGTGATCGCCAACCAGGCGGGGCTGAGCGTTGCCGAAGCGGCCCTGATGAGTGCGACGGTCGTCGCCGGCGCTTCACAGCTCATCGCCGTCGAACTCTGGGCTGATCCGATACCCATCGGCGCGATCGTTTTCACGACCCTCGCCGTCAACCTCCGCTACTCCCTCATGGGCGCAGCACTCGAGCCCTGGTTCAGCCACCTCTCACCGAAACAGGTCTACGGCAGCCTCTTTCTGATGGCTGATGAGAACTGGGCACTCACCATCCGGGATCTCAGAACGGGCAGCGGGCGCGGCGCATTTCTGCTGGGAAGCGGCATCGCCATCTGGACGTTCTGGGTTGTCTCGACTGTACTCGGTGCACTCGCGGGTGGCGTGATCGGTGATCCCACCCGCTATGGATTCGACTTTATTCTGGTCGCCGTCTTCGTCGCACTCGTCGCCGAACTCTGGGACGGGCGGTCGACACTGCTCCCATGGGTTGTCTCTCTCGGCACCGCTCTGCTCACCGCCTCGCTCCTCCCGGGACGATGGTACATTCTCGCTGGTGGTATCGCCGCGGCCACACTCGAGGTGATTCGGTATGAGTGATGAAACGAAAGCGATGCCTCTCAGTTCCTTCGATGGTGCCCTGTCACTCGACCCACTCGTCGTCGCCGTCATTGCCGCCATGGCCATCATCACCTACGCCACGAAGGTCGGCGGCCTCTGGCTACTGTCCCGTATCGAGGTAAGCGACCGCCTCGAGGCCGGTCTCGCGGTCTTGCCTGGTGCCATCGTCGTCGCGATTCTCGGACCGGAGCTGGCCGCCGCCGGACCAGCCGAGTGGGGCGCCGCCGTTGTCGTTGCTGTCATTGCCTGGCGGTCGAACAACATTTTGCTCGCCTTGGTGGGTGGCGTGCTGGCCGTGGTCCTCTTTCGCGGGCTGTTCTGATACTGTCGGCTGTAACTGTGTGAAAAGTCTCGCCTACTCCGGGTGGCGAAAATCTTGAACGACGTACAGCCGGCAGTATGAATCGTTCGGGGGCTTCAGCACGAACCGTGACTGCAACACGAGGGTATAGCGATTCGCGTCGCCAACCATACAATGTCGGCTTCCTCTTTTGGTACCCAATGTCGGTTTCGACAGCCGGAATCTATGAATCCGGACGCGAATCCCTATAGTCGTACAGATGCCGATCGAACGCCGCCTCCATCTTCGTGAGGGTTCGTCGCCACGTCGCCTGCCTGCTAAACACGTGGGCCTCGTCCGGATAGTATTCGACCTCCCACGTGATCTCGGGCTCGAGGTCGAGCAATCGGTCGACGAGCAGATCCTGCTGTTCGATATTGACGTAGCGATCAGCCGTGCCGTGGAAACTGTACAATGGCGTCTCGTATTCGTCCATGTGGGTGAGCGGACTGGCGTCGGCCCATCGCTCGCTCGCCTCGTGTGGGTCACCGATCACCCGCGTCGCCGCCGAGCCAATCGCCGGGAACTTCGTCTCGGTTGCCCACTCGTGATAGTTCTCGAGGTCGACCAATCCAGCGAGGTTGACGGTCACGTCGAACGCACCGGGGTGGGTGCCGGGCAGTTGGAGGGCGGCATAGCCGCCATAGGAGAGCCCCCAGAGGCCGACTCGATCGTTCGTGTACTCGAGTGCCCGCAGTTCGTCGGCGGCGCGGGCGATATCGTTCATCTCGACGCGGCCGCGCTGGCCGCCGATGGCGGCCCGAAAGTCCCGGCCGTAGCCGATCCCGCCGCGGTAGTTCACCACCAAGCCCACGTAGCCTTTCGTCGCGAGATACTGCTGGATGGCGTAGGCCAGGCCATAGGAACGGCTTGGGTGGAACCCATCCCGCATCTGGCGCATGGGGCCGCCGTGGACGTACACCACGCTCGGGAGCTCCGTCGCGTCGGCAGCCACAGCCTCGCTCTCTCGCGGATCGATGAGGTAGCCATCGATCACGAGGTCGTCGCTCTCGAACGTGATCCGTTCCGGCTCGATCGGTGAGTCGGGCCAGTTCTCGACACCGGATCGGATGACTCGGGTTGGCCCACTCGAGGCGACGGGCGGTCGTCCCTCGTCGCCGTCGTTCGGTGTCGGTTCACCGTCGCCATCGCCAGCGTCATCCTCGAGCGACCACACCCGAAGCTCCGTCGACAGCTCGCGGCTCGCATAGAGCGCCGCAATTCGGGTTCCATCGGGTGCCGGCCTGGGTTCGACGGTCGTCCCTGATTCCTCGAGCACGGGCGTGACCTCGCCGCCAACCGTCGCCGCGTACAGTTGCCGCTGGCCGCGGTCCTCGCGGTTCGAGGCGAACACCACCGTCGTCGAATCGAGCCATCGCGGGCTCGAGTCCGCGAGCCCTTTGTCCTCGAACGGGCCTGCCGTCAACTGCGTCCGTGTCCCCGTCTCCACGTCGATCACGTGGACGTGGTCGTAGCCGTCGATCGGCAGCGCCATCGCGAGTCGCTTCCCGTCAGGCGAGAGCTGTGGTGATCCTCGGGAGAGGGCCCCCGTCTCGCGGTCTTCCTCCCTGAAGAGGAGTGTCTCATCGGCCGTGGGGACGGAGACGGCGACGATTTCGCGAATCGCCCCGTGCTCGCCTCGGCGCTCGTAGCACAGCCGCCCATCGGGAAGCCAGAACGGGCCGCTCGAGGCCACGTCGGTCCGTGTGCGCCAGCACAGCTCCCCCGACTCGAGGTCAAGCACGCCCACACAGGTCGTGCCGTGTTCGGCGAACCGGAACGCGAGCAAGTCGTCCTCGCTCCAGGCGAGCATCCGCTCACCGCCGAGGAACGGGCCCTTTCCGGGGACGTCGAATCCCCGTTCGGAGTCGTCCTCGAGTGACCGTATCCACGGCGTCCCATCGCGGTAGAACGCCAGCTGGGAGCCATCGGGTGACCACTCGAAATCGGTCTCTCCGTCGGGCGTTTCAGCGAGGAGGCGCGTCGATTGCGTTTTCGGGTCGACCAGAAGCGTTCGGCCATCGTCAGTTCCACAGACGAGCCGGGCCGTCGTGGGCGACCACGCAAACGACGTGACATAGGCGTCGTCCGGCCGGACGCGCCACGTTTCCGGTGTCTCAGTGGGCTCCTTGGACTCAGGTGCCGTCACCACCAACGCGTTCCCATCGTCTTCGTAACACAACGCCGCCAGAAACGACCCATCGTGGCTCCACGCCGGTGCGGACGGCCACTCGAGCCCGAGTGGGTCCTCGATTGTGAGCATACCACAGGCTTCACAGCCAGTGTCATCAACGGTTGGGCCACGGCAATCGGGTCACCGGGTGGTTGCTCGAGCGTATGGGTTTGTGGGGGATGTCAAGACTGAGCATCTATCTCGAGAGAACTCGACGCCAGCACTCTCGAGCCCGAAGACTGACCGAACGCTTATCAGCCACGTTACCCTACCTCTCTCACGATGGCTACCGCTACCCGCGACGACGGTTCTGAGGGCGTGACGTTCATCCACGAGGACGACGGCCAGATTACCGCTGTCGACCTCGAGACCGGTGTCGCCTCCTTCGGCAATTCGAAACCCGAAGCACTGGCCATGCTCGCTGAAGCCCTCGAGTTGCACGAAGGCGGTGGTGAGCCCGTTACCGATGCGGATCTCAAAGCATGGGGGCTGAACCCGGATGAAGAGCGTGACCGGGAACTGCCCGAGTTCATGCAATAGATGGTACGGACATCCTTTTCTGGCCGAGACATCGCCAAGGTACTCCAGAACCACGGCTTTCGTCGGGCCGGCCGAACTGGGAGCCACCTGAAGTTGCGATACGAACACCCCGACACAGACGAGGTCCGGATCGTCACCATCCCGATGAAATCCGGAGATGACATCCCGACTGGAACGATGCGGTCCATCGCTAACCAGTGTGGTGCGGACGATTTCCACGCCTGGTGCCAATGGATCGACGATAATCGATAATCTAACAGGGCAAACAATTCATGAAGTGATAATACGTCAACAACCCCGACCTCAAGGGTCGGGGCTTGTCAGTGAACTCCTGCTCTAACTGCTGAGTGCAGCAGGTCTAAACTGACCGTTCGCGTTCACCGTTCCTGACTTCAGGGCCAGTTGACTGGTGGCCCGTCCAGAACCAGACTTGAGCCAATTCTGGACAAGACGCCACGCGACGTTCCGCGCAGCGTTGTAATCAGCGTGCAACTCCTTCCCACACTTCAAACACTCGAACTCATCACCATCGCGATTATTCTCGTGAGTGAACCCGCACTCACCGCGACTGCATCGCTGCGAGGTGTACTGCGGGGCAACGGTTTCGACTTCAATGCCGTACTCTTCGGCCTTGTACTCGACCTGTCGCTGAATCTCACGGAACGACCACTGCTGGAACTTCGATACGTTCGAGATACGCGTCCAAATGTACGTCAGCCGCTCGAACGCAATATGCGTACACTCATTCTCAACCGCCTCTCGAACGATGCCATTCGACACGTCGTGCAAGCGGTGACGGCTCCACTCACTGAACCTGTCACCGGTTGATTGGATGGTGAGATGGGCCGAGCGCGTTCCTGTTTGTTGCAGGTTTCCACGACAGCGTTCGTACTCGTCACGCTTGTGATTCAACTCGTCCGCGTTTCCAAGGAACGCTCCAGTGCTAGTAACGGCGAGGTAGCCGTCCACGTTGAGGTCAACGCCGAGAACCACTCCGTTCTCGGTCTGCTCGTCGCTAGAATCAGTGTCGACAACGTGTTCAACGGCAACGTGGAGGTAATACTCACCACCACGCTTGTGGAGCGTAGCCTCCTTCTTCTCCCACTCTGTCTCGTTCCAATATTCCGCGAAGGGCGTTCCCTCAGACTCGTGTGGGAAGACGTACTCTGCACG
>Ga0207421_10003370_pt1 | contig 19067 bp, 16 predicted proteins | sample SodLakKL_010_SED_4_FD_187542 | JGI IMG/M metagenome (GOLD analysis project Ga0207421, IMG submission 187542) | Alkaline sediment microbial communities from Lake Tanatar, Kulunda Steppe, Russia - 8KL_010_SED (SPAdes) (version 2) | ecosystem: Environmental > Aquatic > Non-marine Saline and... | reverse complement strand
TTGGCGCTGTTTCCGCCCGTCAGCGGTGGGTGAAAAACCACACAGCGATTGGGTCGACCCATGGTTTCAAATCGCCAGCCATTGTAGCCTTCGGCTATGAGTGACGAAGAGCCACTGAGCGAAGAGCCACTGACAGACGCCCGCGCCGACCAACTCAAAACCGCCTGCCGGAGTGCAATCGGCGACGACTGTCGGTCGGTGACCTACTTCGATGCGACCAACTATATGCAAGTGTATCTCCGCGGCGATCTCGAACAGGACGCCGACCTCATGTCGTTTATCGGCCACGAGTGGCACGACTACAAAACGACAACCGACGCCTATGCGGGCTCAGAGTTGGGCACGTATCGGTACTCGATTCGCGTGTTCGAAAACGGATTTTTGGTCCGGGTCGGCATCGCCGACAGTGGCGTTTTTGTCACCACTGATGGACTGAAACTGAAGGATTTCGACTCGCTTGTGGCGACGATTTCCGAGCTACTCGAAAGCTGGGAGTAGGCCACTCTCGGTAGATGTAAGCCACCGAGGGTGTAAGACCCTCTTGTGTCAGGTCGACTCCGCGAGATCCTCACGCTGCCGTCGACGGCCGCCCGGTGGTGGCGACGGACAACCACCGCGCCGGCGGCCGAACAGTGGCTACTGCTGGTGGGTCTTCCGATCCTGCTGGTGGGGACGTGGCTGGCCGGCCTCGAAACTCGATTTGCGTTTCGACTTTCGGCCGAGTCGCTGTTGGACAGCCCCCGGACGTTTCTGACGGCGTTTACGGCCAACTACGTCCATTTCGGGGCTCGACACCTGTTTGATAACCTGCTGAACTACTGGGTGACGCTGTTTGCGATCTATCCGCTGGTGGCGATTGCAGACTGGAGTCGACAGTTCCGGCTCACTGTGGTGGCATATCTGTTCGCCGCGCCGTTCGGCATCGCCGTCGTGACGCTTGCAGTTGTCTCGCCGCCAACAGCGCAGTTCGTCGTCGGCTTTTCAGGAATCGTCGCCGCGCTGTTGGGCTTTCTGCCGGTTGCCCTTGCAGTGGCGGCCAAAAAGCAGACTGATGGCGCAGTCGACGCTACGTGGGCGGTCGTCCCGTTTCTGTTTTCAATCGCGCTCGTGTTTTCGGTTCCCGCCGGACCATCCGTACAGCCGCGGTCGACGCTCGCGGTCGGCGTTGGTCTCGTCGGTATCACAGTGGTTGGCGCACGGTGGAGTGGGCTGTCGAGCAACCGACTCAGGATGTACAGCCGAGAACTCACCCCTGATGTCCGGCTCGCGTTTTTAATCGGGTCGACAGTGTTCATCTTCGGGATCGCCGGGGCGTTCGTCTTTGTCCACGCGGGAACGAACGTCTGGGGCCACCTTGCGGGGTACGTTCTCGGCTTTTCGATTCCGTATGTTGGGTTTGTGCTCGGCGGGCGGCTGCGTTAGTCCCAAAATGATTGGGTGCGGGCGTACTCGCGTTCTTGGGCAAGCAGGTCTCGATAAAACTCGGTTTCGTCCTCGCGGAAGTTGCTGATGATTCGGGCAGCGTTGTGCGGGCCGACACCGCGGGCCGCCAACGCGATGACGGCCTGTTTGCCGTGGCTCTGGACGAGGTTCGCCGCCCGGTAGGCCCGCCGGGTCTGTGTTTCCTGTTCGCTGTCCTTGTCGACAGCGCGGACAGCCGAAACCACCTCGTCGGCCCACGGGTTCAGCGCGGCGATTCGGGTCGACCCACAGTCGGGACAGTCGGGTTGGTCGCGGACGCGCCGGACCTTGGTTTTGTGGTCCCACGCTTTGCAGTGCAGACAACAAAGAAGTACACGGTCGTTTTGAATCCGCTTTTTGATCGCCTCGATCACGCTCGCGTCTGCCTTTTCAGGAACCAGAAGCTCCTGGCCAGTTGGCCGCGAGGCCGTTCCGATTGGTGTCTCATCTCCGACAATGACGAGGTCGACCTCGCCTGCTTGAATCTGTCTTAAGAGATTTGCCGCAGCGTCGACGGCCAGATCACGATGGAAAATCTCCCGCAACGCTTCGTCGTACACCGGGGTTCCCTCCAGTGCGTCCAAAAGACGGTCTGCGCCGAAGCGATTGCGCCCCTGATACCGTTTGAGTGAGCCGAATTTAGCCGCCACCTGTACGAGCGTGAATTTGAGCGTCTCAGATCCCTTGAGTGCGAGTTCGAGATAGCTTTCGAGATGTGCGGGATCGGTCGACTCCAAAATATCCCGAAACACGCCACCTGAAACGCCTTGTGGGACCTCGAAGCTGATCCGGTAGGGATCGACGCTCATGCCGACAGACGAACCGGTTTGCTGGCCAACGAGCGCCGAGAGCAGTCGACCCAGCGTTTCATTGATACGGTGGCCGAACGCGGCGGTTATTCGGACGGTCCGCCCACGGGATTCGATACAGATTCTGTCATCAGTCGGTATAGGAAACCCAGCTTCGACATGGCGTTCAATCGGTGACAGGGCGTCTTGGATCGTCGACTCATCGCTTGGATACCGACCACAGAGATCACGCGCGACGGCAGTGGGAGCCGCCCCAGATTCGAACTGTGAGCCAGCCACACCCCGGAGTTCGCCGACCTCGCCAGCGACTGCTTGGGGGACCGGGATCTCTTGGCCGACCCACGACGGAACCTCACCCGCAGGGTCCTCAATTGGCGAGACGTTGACTTGACTTTCTTCGTCGTCGATATCGTTGATCCGCCACATCTCACCACGCTGGATGAACACTTCGCCCGGCGCGGCGAAGTTGACGACAAAGCGCTCGTCGAGCGTGCCGACCTGTGTTCGCGAAGAGATATCATGGACCTCGTAGCTCTCTTCGTCGGGGATCATCGAGAGGTTGGCGTAGTAGTACTGCCAGGTGCCACCCGATGTTTCAATCCGGTCGGCGTCCTCGTCGAGCCACACCAATCGATTACTGTGGAGCTCTCGGACCACGGCGCGAAAGGCTTCTTCGGTCAACTCGTGAAACGGGCGGGCCCGCCGGACTGTTTCGTAGGCCCGTCGACCGCTCACCTCGCCGAGGTCCATCACCAGCCCGACGAGCTGGTTGGCGAGCACGTCTAGGCTACCGTGATGGATGCCGGGCGATTCGACCAACCCCGCTTTCGCCCGCCGAGCGATGGCAAGCGATTCCAGCGTGTCGTCGGGATGAGAGGTGATGATCGTCCCGCGCGAGACCTTGTCGTGGCGATGACCGGCGCGGCCGACACGCTGGAGCAGCCGGGCGACCTCGCGTGGGCTGCCGTACTGGACGACGTGGTCGACCCGCCCAACATCGATCCCGAGCTCCATCGAGGAGGTACAGACCAGCGCGTCGATTGCGCCGTTTTTGAATCGATCCTCGACGTCGACACGCACATCACGCGACAGCGAGCCGTGATGGACCTCAATCGACCGGTCGAGTGTTTTGAACCGCGAGCCGAGGGCTTCGGCCGTTTGGCGGGTGTTAACAAATATAAGTGTCGAGTCAGTGTCGTCGACGATCTCGCCGATTGCCCAGACGTGGCTGGCGATCTCGTCGGTTGTCGCCAGTTTGCCGGCGAGGCGTTCGTCTGCAGCGGTGATCTCTGGACGAGTGACCGTAAATTCGACACGACTGCCGACGTCGACCTCAACGACCGAAAAGTCACGGTCGCTGTCGGCGTCAGCAACGCCGTCGACGGTCTGCGAGCCGGTCAGAAACGCCCCCACTTCTCGGGGATCACCGACGGTCGCCGACAGGCCGATCCGCTGGAACGCTCCAGAGAGAAGACGGAGGCGTTCGAGCCCGACTGTCAGCTGTGCACCGCGTTTCGAGGCCGCGAGTTCGTGGATCTCGTCGACGATGACGTGGCGGACGTCCGCCAGCCCCGCGCGAAGTTTTGAGCCAGTCAACATCGCCTGAAGGGTTTCGGGCGTCGTTACCAGCACGTCCGGCGGATTGTTGGCCTGTTTTCCCCGTTGGTACTGGGTGGTATCGCCGTGTCGCACGTCAATCGAGATGTCGAGCTGCTCGCCCCACCAATCGAGTCGCTGGCGCATATCCCGGTTCAGCGCGCGGAGTGGGGTGATATATAAAGCACAAAAGCCGTCGGTGGGGCCCTCCCGTTCGCGATGTTGGACAATCGCATCGAACACCGGCAGCATTGCCGTCTCGGTTTTGCCCGTCCCGGTTGGTGCGATAATCAGCGTGTTGCGGCCCGACGCGAGGGTCGGAATCGCCCGCCGCTGGGGGTCAGTCGGCGTCGAAAAGCCACGCTCGGAGAGGGCTGCCCGAACCGTTTCTCCGAGATGTGTAAAGGCGTCCGCACCCGCCTCTGTCTCCGCCGTCGTCATTGTCTGTGTAACTACTGCGAGGCGATTAAGCACACCGCCTCAGACGGATTGATACTGACCGAGCCGCGTCCCATCGAGCAGATACAGCTCCCCGCTGCGAAGCGCGTCGGGTAAAAACGGAGCCAGAAACCCCTCCTCTTCGACGTTTACCCACGTCCCACCCGACCGTTCGTTGAACGCCGGCAGCACGACGAGCCGTGGATCACCCCACGCCAAATCCTTGGGTTCGCAGTTGAGGCCCTCAGCCATCACCATGCGGTCGAGTCGACCTCGGAGCCATGCTTTTTCAGTGCGATATCCTCCGACGCTGTCGGTGAGTTTGACGGTGGGGTGTTCGTGAGCCATACAGACCACATCTGCCGCCAGCAGTTCGGAGTCGGGCCAAGTATGGCCGTGAAACACACCGATCCCGCCCGACCGCTCGCCGCCGAGTAGCCCACCGGACTGTGGTAGGATGTCGACGCCTGCACGGTCGCTCCACAACGTCTCGATTCCACCGTCGTGGTTACCGGGTGCGACCGTGATCGGCACACCTGCTTCTTCGACGACTGCGGTGTAGAGTGCCTGGAGTTCAGTCAGTTCGGCCCCCTCCGTCGACCCGATCCGATGGCCCAAGTCGCCGAGAAAAACGAGTCGGTCGGCGATCGTCTGATCCAAGAGCGTGAGAAGCCGCTGTCGGCGCTCGTCGCTGTTGCTCGGTAGTTCGACGCCGCGCTCGTAGCGGAGTCCGGCCTCGATACCAGCATGGTAGTCGCCGACTACCAGCGCCCGCCCGCCGTCGTAGTCGGCGGTTGCCGCCGGAGTGTTGGCAACTGGTTCGACACGCGCGCCTCCGTCGGCCATCAGATCGCTTTGAGTGTGTCGTCGCTCGGCTCGTAACACCGACCGCCCATCAGCGCGTCGGCGATGGCCTCTTGGATGGCCGTCTCATCGACGCCGTAGGTGTCGACTACTTCGGTGACGAGCACTGCGCGGTCGACGCCGTCGCCGTCGTCCAGCTTGGCCATCACCTCGACGACCGCCGCTTCGAGATCGATGTCTTCGGCTGGGTGGGCGTCGTCGGTGGCTGTGTTGTCGGTGGCTGTGTTGTCGGTGGCTGTGTCGTCTGTTTCAGTAGCCGTTTCGGCGGTCTCCTCGACAGACGGCTCGGTATCCGCTTCGGCGTCAGTGGATTCTGTGTCCTCGAACTCACCCAACTCGTCTTTGAACTCACCGAGCGTTTCCGAGTCATCCGTCTCGGCTGAGGCTGTCTCATCGACCTTGTCTGTATCCGTTTGTGCTGCTTCGGCTTGCTCGGCGAGTTCGTCGACATTCGGTACGTCGATATCTGCCTCGCCCGCGGGGTCGACTTCGTTGCCGCTGGAGAACTCCGAGCCGAACTCGGATTCCAGCTCCTCGCGTTCCTCGTCGTCGAGCTGATACATCCCCGGCTCGTCGACTGAATCGTCCGAACCGGTTTTGTCACTTGGCTCCGAGTCGACCGTCGAGTCAACGTCGGGTGTTGTACCGTTTTCTGCTTGTCCGACTGGCTCGGAATCCGGGTCAGAATCGACTGTCTCAGAATCCGGGTCACGAGGCGATTCAGCCGACGATTCGGTTTCGGATTCGACTGAATCAGCTGCTTCGGCCGTCGATTCTGTCTCAGCCGTCGGCTCTGATTCGGCTGTCGACTCCGTCTCCGATGTGGATTCGGTCGACTCAGCCGACGCAACAGCGTCGGCAGCCGGCTCGGACGCAACTGGCTCCGTAGACGCTGTCGGCTGTTCAGCCGCTGTCTCGGCTGCTGTCGGTTCGGTCGACGGCTTGAGTGCGAGATCGATGTCGACCGCCGGAAGTGGGCCAATCTCGGCGTCTCCCTCCTCGCCGGGGGCAGTCTCCAGCGGGCGAACCTCATCGCGTTCGTCGGCGACGACCGCTAGGACATCAACCGCCAACTGCCGGAGCGCGGCCAGATAGCTGAGTGTCGTTCCGTAGTGCTCGATGGCCCGCGGGATACCCGCAGCCAGCGAGTTGTCGACGCCCGCCTCGCGGAGTGCGTTTTCGAGCTGGTCGCCGCCAAGTCCAGACTCAAGAGCGGCCGCACAGATCGCGATCCGCTCCAAGGTTGCTTCGGCGGCCGAGACGGCCCAGCGGTCACGGGTCGAAGCCTCGACCTCGCTCAGGCTCTCCGGTCGAACGGAGGTGAACACGCGATCCGAGTCTTCGGGCTCGAACGTTCGTGCTTTCCCCGTTATCGCTACAAATGCCGGTGGCGTGGTTCGGTCAAGAAACGCCTGGGCTGGCGGCTGGTACTGGCCGGCGTAGGTGACAAACGCGCCAGTCGGGTCGACGATCCGGCCTCGAATCGTGTCGTCGTTGATCGTCTCGGTTTCGGTGAGCACGCCGACCGCAAACAGCCGATTCACTCGCAGGCCGGTGGGGGAAACGACGTAGTTCGGCGCGCGCTCGTCGTCGCTTTCGGCGTACGACAGCGAGCAGTCGTCGAACTCCGCAGCGAACAGCCGGTAGGCGACCTCGCGGCGACCTGGACCCGAATCTCCCTCGCTGCTCATGGCCGCACCTCCGCTAACACGGCTCGCGCACGGTCGACCGGCTCCTCGGTTGCCGCTTCGAACTCGTCGACGTTCAGATTCGCGCCGTACTCGTCGACCGACAGCGAGCCCCGCACGCGGTAGGCACCGCCTACTAGTTCCTCGCGGATCGCATCGGCGACGACTTCTTTGTCCATCGCCTCACGGGCGGCCGCTTTTGCGTCGGCGATGTCACCGCCGTAGATCTCTTCGGTGAGGTCGGTTCCGATGATCGCGGTGACGCTATCAGTGCCGTCGTCGACAATGGCTTTGATTCGCAGATCGTCTTCGCCTTCGACCGCGCCGTGGGTTCGACACTGGCCGTTTTGGACCACGCGGCCACACTCTGGACAGCGTTCGATGAGTCCAGAGCCATCTCTGACCTCCAAGACGTTGCCGACAACCTCGACATCAAAGAGGCCGCCGTTGTCGACCGCCTCGGCAATCGAAAGGCGGGGCGCGGAGTCCGCAACCGTGACTGTTCCGTCCAGCGGTGTGACTGTCGAGAACTCCGAGAGGTTCACCGACGGCGAGCCGCGGAACTCTCGGATGTATACGTCTTCGATCCGGAGGCTCGCGCCCCCTTTGATATCGGGGTGTGGATCCCAGTCGGTAAACGGCAGCCGAGCGGTTTCGTCGGCGAGCACTCCCGAAAGAATCGTTGTCTCGCCATCTCGGCCGTCGATGGTTCGCGAGTCGACGTCTTGGACGTTGACCTCGACGTTGCGTCCGCGGTCGCCGGGTGCGAGATCGATTAGGTCGCTGTCGCCGCCAACCGGTTGGTCGACTTCGACAGTCTCGTCGGCCATCGAGACCGTGGTCGACTGGCCCAAATTGAGTTCGGGGTGGCCATCCCACTCGCGGACGCCGGCGTTGCCGACGACGAGCGAATCGCCCGCCTCGAAGCCGAAATCCTGCCAGGCCGTATACGAGATCGTCCCAGTTCCGTCGGCGAGTGTTCCTTCTCTGATGGTTTGGTCGTCGCCCTGGTACCGGATCGTCCGCGTGCCCTGAGTGAGCACGCGGGCGGTGACGGTGACCGAGCCGTGTTCAGTGGTAATATCACTGATCGAAAGGGGTTCAGGCGCCGGCGAGCTGCCCGAGGCGCCGCCGTGTTTGCGGCGAACGCTCTGGGCGGCCTCGTCGAGTGGCACATCGAACTCCAACAACGCTTCCAGATCCGCTTTGACCTCCTGTTTGGTGACACCGAGAGCGGAGGCAAGCTCCTCGGCTGTGTGGTCTACATCCATCAGTAACCCGTTCGGTGGCTGGAACTAAAAACTATGTGCGCGGGGAACTGCTAAGTGTATTGACGCCACAAAACAGGTATGAGCAGGTCTGGCCACAGCGACTTTGCCTACACGACGCGTATCGAAGGCGGCAAAACGATTATCGAAATCACCGGCAAACACGATGTCGCGTTCGTGATTAACTCCGAAAGCGGCGAACGAATCTACTTCCCGCCAGAAGATATGTCGACGAAAGCCGACGACCGCGACAGTCCGTACCAAAGCGAGGACAGCCCCTACCAGAGCCACGACAGCCCGTATCAAGCAGACAGTCCTTACCAGTCAGTAGACAGTCCCTACCAGCCGGCCGAAGAACTCGAAGAAAGCACCCGTGGCGTCACCGAAACGCGCAGTGGGTTTCGGATCACACATCCTGAGCCTGCGGCTTCGATTACGGTGTTTCGTGAGTCCGGTGCCGCCTGAGGCTGTGTCTGGATACTGAACTCGGCAGTAGCAATCGCGGTCCAGTACGGCTTTGTATCCTTCTTGTACATTCGGTGAACCGAGATCGACGAAGTCGACCGTACTGTACCATGGCCACGAATACCCTCAGTTGAAGCTAACATGGGCAGACATGTACTGAGATCATATCAATAGATTAGTATTTTATTTGCAGACCAGTAGTCGACCACTACTAACAAGTTGGGAAGTAAACAACCCAAAGCGGTCACAACAGGTGCTCGGTTACGCTACAGCGCTGTTGTACACCGCAAGCAGGTCAGCAGCGACCTCGTCCCATGTTCGTGGCTCGTACTCCGGTGGGCCCTCGCGGGCCAATGCCTCGTCGATACCGTGGGCAATCGAATCCGAATTCGTTGTTACTTCGACGAGACAGCCTTCGGGCAGTGTCTCTCGAACACCACTTTCGGTAGCGACGACCTGCGCGCCGGCGGCGAGTGCCTCAGTGATCGTCAGCCCGAACGGCTCGGCGCGTGACGGCGAGATGAACACGTCAGCCGCTGCATAGTAGTCGCCGAGTTTTTCTTCGGGAATGTAGCCCGCGAACTCGACGCGGTCGGTGATCCCCAGCAGTTCGGCGAACATTTTGAGGTGTTCAGTCTGGTGACCTGAACCGCCAAGAACGAGTGTCGCATCGGTGTTCTGTACTTTCTGCATCGCATACAGCAGGTGGCTGATCCCTTTCTGGTCGGTGTGTCGACCGACGAAAAACAGCATCGGCCCCTCGATGCCGAGGTCGGATTTCACGTCATGGCCAGTCGTCTCCAGTGAGGAAAAGCCGTTGTGGACGACGTGTGAGTCGACGCCGTACAGTTCACGGACGTTCCGACGGGTAATGTCGCTGACCGAAATGAGGACGTCGGACTGTTTGGCGACCCGTCGTTCGGTTTCGACCTCGCGTTCGGGTGGGTTGATGTTGCGGTCGCTCGACAACGAGTGGAACGCCGAAACCCATTTGGCGTCGGTTTCGCGCTTGGCCCGTAGACCGGGTCCATAGCCGAACCAGTCGTTAGTATGGGCGATGTCGACGTCTTCGGCGAGTTCGACAAATCGGTCGCTCATTCGGCCGACACGAGTGATGATGTCGCCCTCGCCAGTTGGGACGCTGTGGATGCCCTCGCGGTCATCAGGAGCGTACTCACCCGGCAACAACAGCTCTAAGTCGGCGTCGTCGCGGGGCTCAAACGCTTCGAAAACCTCACCAACCCATGTGTCGAGACCGCCGGTAACGTTCGGTGGAAACCCCCAGCCAAGCATGAGTATACGCGCAGTCATACAGTCGGATTCGCTCAGGGGCCACTTATCAGTTGGCCTATTTCGCATGGAGAATCATTGCCATCCACTGGTGGATCGAAACGCCGATACAACCGCCGCCGAATCCATGTGTATGGATGTCGTTGTCAACGCCGCGATGAGCGCCGACGGCAAGCTTTCGACGTGCCGCCGCGAGCAGATCAAAATCAGTGGCAGTGACGACTTCGCTCGCGTCGACCGAATCCGAACCCGAGTCGACGGGGTTCTTGTCGGGATTGGCACCGTCCTAGCCGACGACCCACATCTCGTATTGGATGATCTGGACGGTCGCCGGCAGCGACAGGAGGCGGGCCGACCGACCACTCCGGCACGCGTCGTGGTCGACTCCCGTGGTCGGACTCCACCTGACGGACGAATCTGTGATGAGCAAGCCGAAACCTACGTCATCGTCTCGGACGCCGCGCCCGACGAAACCCGAACAGCCCTCCGCAACGGAGGCGCGACCGTACTGGTCGCAGGCGACGACCGCGTCGATCTCGGACTGGCAGTCGAACAACTCGAAGCGGCAGGACTCGATTCGCTGTTGATCGAAGGCGGCGGCGAAATCATCTTTTCGGCATTCGAGGCGGGGGTGGTCGACAGGCTGTCAGTGTTCGTTGGCTCGTTGATTATCGGCGGCCGCGATGCGCCGACACTTGCCGACGGCGAGGGATTCGTCAAGGCGTTTCCACAGCTGTCGCTGGAGACTGTTGATCGCGTCGACGACGGCGTACTGTTGCAGTACACCGTCGAGTAGGAACTGCCTACTCGGCGTACAGTCGACGAGTGGACGCCGTTCTGTGACATTCTACTCGGTCAGACCAAGCTGGCGATTTGTCGAGCGATCCCTGCAACTGTTATACCACTTGAGCCTGTAGCTACATGTATGAGTACCGCAACCGCCTCCGAGCCGATTCACGTCGAAGACGAGAGCCATTTCGAGGAACTCATTGACTCAAACACACTGGTGTTAGTCGACTACTACGCCGACTGGTGTGGTCCCTGCAAAATGCTCGAACCGACAATCGAAGAGATCGCCGACGAAACCGATGCAGCAGTGCTGAAAGTCGATATTGACGAACTCCAAGCGTTTGCCAGCTCGAAAGGCATTCGCAGCGTGCCAACGCTTGAGTTCTACCACAACGGCGAGTCGGTCGACCGAGTGATCGGCGTTCAAGACAAAGACGACCTGCTGAAAGGCCTCGACGAGATCAGTGGTTGATCCGGTTTTCGACCACGGAGCCCGTTGGCAACTTTTTTAGACGCATTCAACACACCTGTTTGAATGCGACTCGGTGACCAGTGATCGCCTCGTGGTCGGCGGCCTGCTGATGAACAACGGCGGCTGACGCAACAAGCTGTTCGCATTCGCAGTCTCGACAGACGAGATGGTAGGCTGAAGCGACAGTCATTGTACAACTGCTCGGAGACAGTCGGATAGTTAGTCACTACCAAATCGAGCAGTAGGGAGATCCTACCTCGATTCTCGTCGACTGTCCCAGAACGCTGTAAGCTGACTGCGCAGAAACTCGGGGGTGAGCCGCTGGAACTCCTCGCGCTCTTGGGCCGACAAAAACGGCGCGACGGATCGGGGTCGACCGGGGATGTATCGGTCGCCGACTAGGATACGGGTGCCACACTCGTCGGGACCGCGCAGCACTCGGCCGATAGCCTGTCTGACCTGCCGGACGGCCGGCACCGTTAGCGCGTACGTGAACTCGTGTTCGTCGCCAAACCGGTCGCCATAGGCGTAGCGGACCGCCTGAACGCGGGGTGAGCCGATGTTGACCAGCGGGATGCCGAACACCGCGGCGGTGTGAAGTTTCTCGCCGTCGTAGTCGATGCCTTCGGTGAGCGTCCCGCGGGTGCTGGTGACCAACACGGCGTGGTTGTCACCGAAAAATTGCTCTTTGAGTTGTTGTGTCTGTTCGTGGCTTGAGGACTGATCAAGGACGACCGGTTTGTCGACCGACTCGCGGAGTCGACCAGCGGCCCACTCGGCTTCGGCGTAGTTGGGATACGCAAGCAAGATGTTGCCGTGGCTGCGGGCGATCTCGCGGGCGACATAGGCGTAGCGTTCTCTGGTTTCGTTGTGGTTTTCGGCGGCTGGCTCGCCGCGGTTTCGGGCGGTAAACGCCATTACGTCGACCAGCCAGCTGGCCCGATTCGAGTCGGGAAACTGCAGGTCGTAGCTCCGGCGTTCGACGTGTCGGGTGGGCGAATCGTCGCCTGTGTCGGTCGACAGCGACTGAAGGCCGCTGACAGCCTCGAACACGTCAATCGGTTCGAGCGTTGCGCTCATCAGAATGCCGCCGCCGAACTCGTCGAATGCCTCGCCGAGTTGGGCGGAGGGAATACAGTTGTACATCACCAGCGAGGCGGTGTAGGCGTTCTGCCACGGCGAGTCGGGGTTTCGGTACTCCCTGTCGGTTGGTTTGAGCGTGATTTCGCGGAAGAATGCGGTGTGGTCGCGCTGCCACCATTGGCTGAATCGGACACCCGTGGCCGTACAGACGCAGTCGCGTTCGACGCCGACCTGCGAGAGGGTGTCTTCGACTGCACCGCCGACTGTTCCGAGCGTTCGGAAAAAGCCGCCGTCGTAGCCGACCGATTCGGCCCACTCTGTGAAGGCGTCGCGCTCGTTGGATCGCGGCTCTTGGAGTTCGAGTTCAACCGTTTCTGCGGGGAGTGCGTCGTCTAAAAAGCCAGTTGGATATCGCTCGAATCGCTTGGCGAGTTCGCGGTCGACGTACTCGTCGAGCCACTCGATTGTCTCGCCGTAGAACTGATGGGCGCGCTCGACGGCCTCGAACGGTACGTCGTGGTCGGCGAGTTTCGACTCAACGAGTTCCTTGTTGTCGGGATGCGCGCGGGCCCGTTCGATGAGCGTGTTGAGGTCCTGGCGGGCCTGGGTGAGACTCACCCGACCCACAGAATCGCTCAGCAGATCCCGGACGCGCTCTTCGAGTCGATGAGCCTCGTCGACGATGAGTAGGGTACGCTCGTCGAGAATCGATTCGGTGAGATGGCGTGTCTTGCTGTCGAAGATGTGGTTGTAGTTGCCGACGACGACCTCGGCGTTTTCCAGGAGCACGCCCATCACGCGGTGTGGGCAGGTGCCGGCCTCGACGGCCGCCGGGAGAAACTCATCGGTCGACAGTACGTGATCGGTTCCCTGCTCGAAGCCAACCGGTGAGCCCGTATCGCGGGCGTACCAGTCGGCCTCAAACGGACAGTACAGCGGCGTCGACTCGCTTTCGGTCATCGTTTCGGGAGCCGCCGGTTGGGCACGGCCGTACGGCGCGGTTGCACCCGCGGTCGACAGCAGCTCGCCATCGCTCGTCTCGCCGTCGCCCGCATTATCGGCGAGCTGGTCTCGACGGGCGTTTTGGACCAACTGGCGGGCGCGGGCGGTATCCCACCACTGTTCGGCCTCGTCGGTCGTACCTTCGATTCGCGCGGCGGGTTCGGGACCTGCTTGGTGATCGAGGTCGGTTGGCCCCATTGAGCCGAGATCCGGCCCTATGCCACGATGGCCGCCCGAATCGTCGTCTCGGACGAGTTCTGCGGTCGACTCCCGAAGCTCTTCGCACCGCGATTGAACCGTTGTGTCGTCCGGGAAACAACCCTCGCGGCCGTAGGGACACAGATCGCGTTTGCCGACCAAGCCGACGCCCGAAAGCGGCTCGTCGAGCCTACGGTTGATCGTTCGTAAATCCTCGATGAACTGCTGGCGTTGCTGTTTGACCGGTGTGGCGACAAAGACGTTCTCGAAGCGGTCGGTCTCACGCAACAGAAACGCCGCCGCAGTCAGTGCGGCCATCGTTTTGCCCGTCCCACAGGGACCCTCCATGGCGAGATACCCACCGTTACGGGCAGTTTCGATGGCCGTCTCAATGGCGTCGACCTGATTGTCGTACGGTGAATCGAAGCCGAAGTACGCCTCCCACTCGGCTGTCTGGTTGGTCGACACGATGTGATGGCTCTCGACCGTGATTGGATTTATATCCTCGGTGTTGGTGGATCAAAAACAGTCGGCCGAAAAACTAGTCGACCAAAAATAATTTAAGGAAGTATGACACATGAGTTGGTATAGACCGCCCTCCACAGTTAATTTAGCGAGTAATCGACAGATATGCTTGTATCGTCCCGTCAATATTAAATAGTAGTTATTGCCTAATACTATATCGTAGATGGTCTCAAATTTACTCAAAAAGGATATTAACGATATCCTACAATCAGCCCTCACAGAAGCAGGCGACGACCTGCTGTTGATCGATCCGACAGATGCGACCATGGAGTCGTTAATCGAGGTCGCAACCACGTTCGGTGGGGAACTTCCGACAGTTCGGATGCTCGCCGACGAGCGCGCGATCAAAGCGACAATGGAAGACTTTCTGGTCGCCAGCAAGGCAGCCGATCTGATCGACAGCGGCCTGTTGTCGGTCCGGACGCTCGATGAGACGGCAGCCAACTCGCTTGTGGTCTCAGGCGAATCAGTGTTAGCACTTGTCGAAGCTGGTGACCGAATCGCCGCGCTGACGACCGAGAACGGCGAGTTCGTCGAACAGGCCCGAGAAACCTACGGTCGACAGTGGGAGGACGCAGACGACTTCCACCTTCGGACCCCTCCAATCAGTCGTGTTCGGGAGACGCTGGCAGCCGAGATCAGCGAGCAGGCACAAGCGGATTTCGATGCGGTTCTCGATGGGTTAGAGACTGCCCGCGGAAACGGAGATGGACTCGACGAGGTGACGGTGTCGCTGCTTGTCGCCGCCAAAAACGAGGTGCTGCTGTACGATATCTCGAAATGGGGCGAAGACGTCGGCATCGCAAGCAAAGCCACCTTCTCGCGGACGAAAACCAAACTCGAAGACAACGGACTCATCGCCACCGAAAAGGTCCCCATCGATGTCGGTCGGCCCCGACTCCGACTCCAACTCGGCGACGACCGCCTTCGTGAGGCATCGGCTGACGAGCTCGCTGCGGTTAGTCAGGACCTACTCAACTAATCAGCAGTCGGTCCCCGCCGACCATCGCCGTGTTATTGTACGTTCCACACACAGAGTGAGCCATGCAACTCGGTCTCGTTGGCAGCGGCCCCGCTGCTGAAGCACTGACCGCAGGCTGTGGCGATGTCGACCTCTCGGTCCAAGAGTACGATGCCGCCTCACTGCGCGACGAAAACGACCTCCCGTCGACGGGTGCGGTCGTCGCCCCTGTCGGCGCGGGCGTCTTTGAGGCAGCCACCGACGCTTTTGATCGGTGGGTGGCGGTCGAAATCGGTGGCATCGGCGGTCGACCTGTCAAGTCGATTGACGCGACCGTCTCGCTGTATGCGCCGGAATCGGGCTGCTATCGATGTCTCAGACAGCGTGTACACGCCAACGCCGACGGCGAACCTGCTGGCGAGGCCCGTGGCTCGCGCAGTGAGGTGCGTCTCGCCGGTTCGGTTGCTGCCCGGGAGTTGATTGGTCTGCTGTCTGGTGATCGATCTGGCGGCCGTGTTGTCGAGATTCCGTGGCGAGCGCGTCGACTGCTCGCGGTGCCCGGCTGTGCGTGCGAGCAGTCTCGACCAACGCAACTCTCGCTGTCGCATCGGTCGGTCGACCTTCAGGACGCGCTTGCTCGCGGCGAGCGCGCGGTCGACGACAGACTCGGCCTCCTGAACCAAGTCGGCGAACGCGAGTCGTTTCCAGTTCCGTACTATATCGCCCAAACAGCAGACACGAGCGGCTTCAGCGACCACAGCGCCGCCCAATTCGCCGCTGGCGTCGATGTCGACTGGGATCAAGCATATATGAAAGCCATCGGCGAGGGCCTCGAACGCTACTCAGCCGGCGTGTATCGACGCAGCGACCTGCGGGGTGGCACCGAACAGACGCTCGCGCGCCCGGTTTCACCGCGGCGATTCGTTCGACCCGACAGCAAAGAGACCCCTAACCCACAGGACCGCATCGAGTGGGTCGACGGACTTGATCTTCACACCGAAGAATCAGTCTCGCTGCCCGCCGAATTCGTCTGTTTCCCGCCACCGAGTCGACGGTATCGCCCGGCGATCACGACCGGCCTCGGTCTCGGCAACTCGACAGTCGAGGCCGTACTATCAGGACTGTACGAGGTCATCGAGCGGGATGCGACGATGATTGGCTGGTACTCGACGTTCGAACCGCTGGGGTTGGCCGTCGACGATCCCGTCTTTGCGGAACTCGAAAAGCGAGCCAGCGCGGAATCGCTGGCCGTCACGCCGCTGTTGGTAACTCAGGATGTAGACATCCCAGTGGTCGCTGTGGCAGTTCACCGCGACGGCGAGTGGCCCAACTTCGCGGTTGGCTCGGGGGCGAATCTCGATCCTATCGCCGCCGCTCGCTCTGGGCTCGCCGAGGCCCTCCAAAACTGGATGGAGTTGCGCGCGATGGGCCCCGAACAGGCCGCCGCTGAAAAGGCCGCTATCGGCGAGTATGCTGACTTTCCGGAGCCCGCTCGGGCGTTCGTCGACACCGAGAGCCGGATTCCAGCCGACTCGCTGGGCGAGCCCGAACGCTCGGGAGGTGACGAACTCGAGAGAGTTTGTGAGCGGGTCGACGACGCTGGGCTGAATGCGTATGCGGCCCGGCTGACGACTCGGGATGTCGTGGGGTTGGGCTTCGAGGCCGTTCGGGTCATTGTGCCGTCGGCCCAGCCGCTGTTTACCGGCGAGCCGTACTTCGGCGAGCGCGCCAAGTCGGTGCCACAGTCGCTCGGCTTCGAGCCACAACTCAACGGCCCGTACCACCCATATCCCTGATCAGTTCGTGTTCTCACGGTCGACCGATTCTGTGGGCTCACCGTCGGTTGGGTCGGTCGACTCGGCGGCTGTAGTGGTTGATTGGGCGGCTGCAGTGGTCGACTTGCCGTTAGTCGGGGTGGCAGATTCCGGCTGAATCGGAGTCGACTCGGCGGTCGATCCAGCGGCCTCACGGACGGCAACTTGGGCCTCGCCGCTGGTGTCGTCGAACACGAGATGCTGGTGTGGGTAGGCCATCTCGGTTGTGGCGTCGCTGGCTGCAAACGTCTCCCAGATATTGGTTCGGACGTCCGATTCAACCCGCCCGATTTTGTACGGCTTTTTAATCCAGTAGCGAAGCCGAAGCAGCACCCCGTTGTCGCCATACTCGGCGATGAGCGTGCCGGGATTCGCCGGATAGCGCGCACTACCGACCCGAATGTCGGGACCGCCTTCGATCACGTCGTCGGTGTCTCTGGCGGCTCGTTCCATCAGTCGACGCGCCTCGTCGATATCCGACTCGTAGGTCACCAACACATCCAGCGAGAGCCGTGTCCGTTCGTCTTCGGCCGAAAAGTTCGTTACATCCCGGTCGCGGATGTTGCCGTTCGGAATCACCAGAAACGTATTATCGAGCGTGAAAATCTTGGTGTACCGGATTGTGATATCGTCGACGAATCCCTGTGTCCCGTCGTCGAGTTCGATCATATCGCCGATCTCGAACGGCTGGTCGGCCAACACGAACACGCCGTTGATGATGTTACCGACGATTGGTGCGAGAATAATACCGACCACCGCCGAGAAGACGGCCGCAGAGATGACGAACTCACCGACGCCGAGACCGACCAGCGAGGCGGCCAGCACCACCGCACCGCCGATAGTGAACCCACGAACCGCGCCGAGAACCGTCTGGGCGACGCTCTGTCGGTCGAACCGCCGAGCGACAGGCCGACCCAACAGTCGAACCAGCAGTTTCGAAAGCCAGACGCCTCCGACGACGATGAGAATCGCTGCCAGCAGCCGGTGGCCGGGGAACTGCAGCCATCCCGGGAGATGCTGGGCCAGAAAATCCGCCGCACTATTGCTGTCGACCGTCTGCAGCGGGAGCCCCGAACGATGCATATAGGCCGCAGACAGCCCGTGCGAAAAAGCGTTTCCTCCGATGAGTATCACCAACAGCTGTAGATACTTAATTGCAAAATACGGTGCAACTCGATTGATAGTAAATTTGATGCCACCTGCGGCGTACAGTCGAGTATGGCAGATGACCTCCGGCAAACGCTCGATACCGTCGGCGAGCGATTCAACCTCGGCGAGTACGAGATAGACGCCTATCTGGCCGTACTCGAATCCGGGCAGTTGACCGCCAGCGAAATCGCCGACCGCACGGACATTCCACAGCCACGGGTGTACGATACAGTCCGAAGCCTCGCTGACCGTGGGCTCGTCGAGCTCAGAGAGTCCCGGCCGATGCAGATCGTCGCAATCGACCCTGAAGACGCCTTTGGGAAGGTCCAGACCTCGTTTACCGAGATGGTCGACGAACTCGCCGCCCGCTATACCGCTCCACCCCGCGAAACCGAGGCCGTCTCGCTTGTAAAATCCCGGTCGACGATTATCCGACACCTCAACGAGTGTATTCAGAACGCGGAGTACGAACTCGCCATCTCGCTAACACCGGAGTTGCTGGGACAGTTCGCCGATGATCTGGCCGCACGAATCAACGACGGTGTCAGCATCGACTTGCTGGTGACACCAGCGACTGCTGCACCGGACCCAGAGACATTTGATTATCTGTCGGTAGCAACGACCGTCCGAACCCGCCGGGGAATCACGACACCAGTTCTGGCGGTTGCCGATGGCGAACACTCAGTGTATGCCACACAGGACGCCCTGCGTGACGACCGCGAGCGCTACGGCGTCATTTTCAACCGGTCGGCGCTTGGATTTCTTATCTCCGGGTTTTTCGGCACGGTGTTGTGGACGACCGCAGAGACTCTGGCGGTCGACACCGCCGAACGTCCGTTCCCACGGCGATATGCGTCGATCCGTCGGGCTGTCAAAGACATCCAAGGACTCGGCGGCGAGTTTTATGCAACTGTCGAGGGCCGTGATATCGAAACCGGAGAGCCACGCGTGCTGTCCGGAAAAGTCGTCGACGTCGCAATCCAGGAGTCCGAAGAGGTCGCCGCACTGACGCTCGAAACTGCCGAAGGTCGAATCGAGGTCGGTGGGTTAGTGGCAGCGCTCGAAGATATCGAGGGCCAAGAGATTCATATCGGCCGCGAGTCGCCACCTGACCCCGATCGCTGATCGCTGATCGATCCACTCGGTCGTCGAATGTGACAACAAACCATTCACTTGACCAGAACAATTACTTAGG
>Ga0207421_10003368_pt1 | contig 19069 bp, 14 predicted proteins | sample SodLakKL_010_SED_4_FD_187542 | JGI IMG/M metagenome (GOLD analysis project Ga0207421, IMG submission 187542) | Alkaline sediment microbial communities from Lake Tanatar, Kulunda Steppe, Russia - 8KL_010_SED (SPAdes) (version 2) | ecosystem: Environmental > Aquatic > Non-marine Saline and... | reverse complement strand
TAATAGTCTTGATACTAGGTGTTGTTTTCTCATGGTTTGTACGTGATTTCTATTTAGATACCTTAAAAGAAAGGCTTAGCGAAGAAGCATACATCACAGGAGAGCTGCTTAAGCCTTTTTTGCCAAAAGATGAAAGCAAGCAACCCTCTTTATCAGAACTGAAAGACACTACAAATGTTTTAAAAGAAAAAACTAATGCCCGCATCACATTAATTTCACCAAAAGGCACTGTTTGGAGTGATACTGAGGCTGAAGCCGCCTATATGGAAAATCACCTGGAGCGTCCTGAAATACAGCAATTATCTCGCAACCAAAAAGGACACACTATCCGCTACTCGGATACCTTAAACACAGATATGTTCTATGTAGCTGTACCGGTAGAAGATGAAGATAATTTGCTGGGATTTCTACGCCTGGCTCTGCCCTTATCTGCTTTAGAACAAACTTTGGGACAAATCCGTTTGGTATTGGTAGGAGTGGCACTGGGTGCATTAGCTATTGCTTCGGTGCTAGGACATCGTCTAGCTACCACACTCACCGTGCCTTTAAGAAACATAGCACAGATGGCAGAACGTATCTCCCGAGGAAACCTGGAAAGCCGTATACAAATAGATAGCAACGATGAAACCGGTTCTCTTTCTAATTCTATTAACCGCATGGCCCGTTCACTTGAACAGCAATGGCAGGAAATATCAATGCATAAAGAACAGCTGGAAACTGTTTTAAACAGCATGGTTGACGGCATTATTGTATTTGACGAAGAAAACAGAGCTATTATGGCCAATCCTGCTGCAGAAAAACTCTTCAGCATAACTTCTGAACAACTTCTGCAGCATCATGACCTTAAAATAATTCGCAACCTGGAACTACACAGGTATATTTCCTGGGTTAGCCAGGAACAAAAATTGTCCGAGATGGAAATAGAAACGGATTATCCGCAAAAAATGACATTAAAAGTTAGCTTAATCCCTATAAATATAAAAAGAGAAAACAAATCTGGAGTGTTAACAGTATTTCAGAATATTACTGAGCTAAGAAGGTTAGAAAAAGTGCGGTCTGATTTTGCCGCTAACGTATCACACGAACTAAAAACTCCCCTAACTTCTATACGAGGCTTTGCAGAAACTCTAAAAAACGAAGCCCAAACTGATCCGGAAACTGTTCGTCATTTTTCAGAGATAATTTTTAGGGAAGCCACACAGCTTCAAACTCTCATCGAGGATATCATGAGACTTTCTCAACTAGAAAGCGGTAAAATTGAGCTAAACTTTGAGCTGGTTGAAATTCATTTTTTAATAAATGATCTCCTGTATCACTTTGATGATCAATTAAATGAATTCCAAGTGTGCGTAGAAACACAATCAACACTTCCTTCCATAAAAGCAGACTATAACTTGTTATTTCAGGCCCTGTCAAATATTTTGGACAATGCCATAAAGTACACTGCTCCGGGAGGTCAAATCAAAATCGGTGCGACAGAAGAAAAATTTCCCTATGAAGAAGGAAATTGGGTGCGTATATATGTGGCCGACACTGGTATCGGAATACCCAAGGAAGCTCAAGCAAGAATATTTGAACGATTTTATCGAGTCGATCGTGACCGCTCCAGAAAAAAAGGAGGCACCGGCTTAGGGCTTGCCATTGTAAAACACCTGGTAGAACTTCACCAGGGCAAACTAGAACTGGAAAGCAAGGAAGGAAAGGGTACTCGAATTTCAATAATTGTTCCTTCATTAAACAACAAAAATGACTTACATCTCAACTAGATTTTGAAGGAATGGACCTGTTGAGACCATCTATTTTATCAAAATCCCGATCATAGGAAGATATTACCTCTTGCCTGCTTGTTAGCATGCTAGCTGCAACAAATACGTCTGTCCAATCAATATGTTTTTCTATATAAATATCAAAAGCATGCCTGATGATAGCCTTACTATTGCAACGCATACCCTTTAAGCCAACAATGGGGAGAAGGAGTTCATTAATTTCAGCTTTAGGGACTCTATAAAATTTCTCAAGGGTCCACACAACACATGATTATGCATCACGAATCCATTAATCCCTCAAATAATTCATTAAACCTCTTCAGGACCTTGAGATATATTTTTTGCTCAATAGCAAACTCCCACAGGCCATCACCAAATCTTTCCTGCCGGACAAACCCTGTCAAAAGGGCTTTTAACAATTCTAAATCAGCTGTGGCAATAGCCTCAATCATTTCACTGGTATTGTTCAGCTCCCTTTGTTCTATCAAATTTAAATAATTATAATAAATCAAATTAGTGCTATAAAAATCTCTTATAAAATTACTTAAAGTAGAATCATATACGGGAAAAGAGATGTGATATTCATCTTTGCCGGTCTTCTCTCCTCCCTCCCAACGACAAACATTTTCCGAAGTAGCAGTTTCAAAAAAAGGAATATACTCGTATAATTTTTTCACACCGATCTGACTAAGGGATACATAATAACTGTTACAAAGTCTTTCAATATAATCCCGCTGGGCCAAGGAATCAAGCCATTCACAGGGTATATCTTCATAGCCGTAATACAAACCTGCCAATCCTCCAGCAACTGCACCCGTGGTATCTGTATCTTCCCCAAGGTTAACCGCTTTTAGGACACACTCCTTATAACTACTGGTATTAAGCAGACACCACACCGCTGCTTCCAAGGTTGCAACCACATATCCGCTGCTTTTTATGGAATCTTCGGGAAGATCTGCAAAGTTCTTGTCCATCATCCGCTTAAAAGGGGTTATTTCTTCTGCATAATCAGCATTTTTATCATAATATTGTTTAGCTTTATAAACACCTGAGCTTACTGCTGATTCTAAGTTTTGACTAGTTAACAAGTTGGAAGCTATTGAAATATATATACCGCAAGCCACCTGACTACGCTTGTGAGCGTGAGTGAGGGATGAAACGTTATGAATAATATTAAAAATATCATCTTGTTCTTTAAACTCCACACCATAATTAGCTTCTATGTAAAATACAAGAGGCAGGATTCTCATAAGCGAGCCGTTTCCATTATCACGCTCAGAAATACCTCCACAATCTAAAGGAGGAGTTCCCTTGGTAAACGAATCTAAGGCCTTTCTTGTAGTGTTTCCAATATCAAAAACTTCACCATAAGGCGTATAAGCTCCTTTGTGATACCACTCGAGACTCTTTTTCATAATGTCGTGGTAATCCAGCCCTTCTGTGAGGCTATCCATTAAGCAAAGTGCCAAACTGGTATCATCAGACCAAGTTCCTGGTGGCTGAGAATGAGTTCCATATCCTCGCATACCTTCAACCGGGCTTCCTTTTAAATGCTCTCTTTTGTTAAACTCAACCGGAACCCCTAAAGCATCCCCCACCGCTAACCCCAACATCCCATCCATAACTTTGTTCATTGCCTAACCACCTTTTTATTTTTAATCTTTAACCTTTTCTTTCTACATTTCCAAATTTTTTCCTCTTAAAGAAACAAGCCAGAAGTTTCCATTCAGTAGCGAATACTCCTTAACCTCCGGTATCTCATCGGGGATGAACTTAACAGGAGGAGCAAACACTTCTCGCTCCGGCAGAAAACGACCAATAACGTTTGCCACAATGCCTGATTTATCTCTGATGGAATCGGATTCGTCAACAATATACAACTTTGCCCCTGGTTTGGCCACCCGAATCATTTCCTCAATAGCTCTTTTTTTGTTATTGAAAAAGTTGAAGCCTCCCACATGGTAGACCACATCAAAAACCTTATCACCAAAAGGAAGCGCTTCAGCGTTCCCCTGCACCAGGCCAGCATCAATCCCCCATCTTTTAAGATTTTTGCGGCACCGGCGAAGCATACCAAAGGAAATGTCATTGCCAAAAAAGTGGCCTGCCACACCATGATTTTTGAGGTTTAACAGTTGCTGGCCGGTTCCCACCGAAGTTTCCAGCACATAATCACCAGATTTCACTTCCATTATCGAAGCAATCTCTGACAGCCATTGCTTCGATAAGTTAAACTTATAAAGCACATCATACAGTCTGCTGCCCCAATCATAGCCTTTTTGCTGCTTGCGATTCCAGCCGAAAACATCATCTTTCCGCAGGAGAACCGGGATTCCTTTCCTAATCATAAAACGCTCTCCCGTCATCACATCCACCAGAAAGCTATTTTCCCTCTTCAGCGAATTCCCGGTTTCCGGGTTGCGCAGCAAAGAAACTATCTCTTCTTGTTTGCCTCCGGGTTTATACAAAATTATCCCCCCCCTTCCATAAATCAATATAATTAAACGACCCTTTGTTTCCTTAGTTGAATTCCACCGCTTCCCCGGCCAAATTCTCCAAAACGTCCTGTAATTCATCAACTGGGCGGTTACTCACCAGAATAATTCCCAGCTCTGGTTTTATCCACTGAACCATGCTGTTGCTGCCTATATATATATCAAACAGGTTCCAGGCATTGGCATTCAACTCTACATAGCCCTCTCCCAAAACTCCCTTTTTACTATCAGGGAAGAGGGAGGACTCTTCAATATCGCGAGTTAAGAAAACATCAAGGTATTCGTAAGCATCCGGCTCCTGGTAACGCAACACATAATCAAAGAAAACATTATTTTTTAGATAACCAATCCGTTCCCGATGCATATCTTCCGGAATTGCCTCCTGGATAGCCTCTATCTCCGGGTATTCAGCTTCTAATTCCTCTGGTTCCGCTAATCGGTTCAAAATATTAGGCTCTGGTTCTGGTTCTGAAGGAATTTCCACCTTGAAAGTGTCGCTGGCAAACTCCGGATTCATTTCCAACTCTCTGAACTCCACCACCAGCTGCCCCTCCGGATTACGCAGTTCTTTACGTAACGGCAGATGAGTGTCCTGATCTATCCAAACCACATGGGTTTCTCCATAAATATCGTCCTTGTAGCTATATTCAACCACATCTGCAGTGCGGCCGAATACAACCTCTTCTCCTACAACTTCTATTTCTTCCGCTGCATTCATTTCTCCTGCCAAAGTGCCAATATGATAACGCCAAAGCTCCTTCTCGGGAAAAACTTTTTCCACTGTCACCCGGTTGTAACTCTCTTCCACTAGTTTTTTCCCATCACTGGTGTACTTTTGTTCAAAACCGTTATACTCATGTAATGCCTTGTATTTATGAGGTTTTTTATAACTAACATTAATGGTAGTTTTAGAATCAACTTGCTCGTTACTTTCACTTCTAATTTCAAATACGCCCCTATAACCTTCCATACTTTCATAAGCCTGCACAAAAGCTTGCACTACTCCTGGTTGGTGCCCACCCGGTAGTTGAAACAGACTAAACCCTAGAGCCAAAACAAGCACAGCTGCTGCCGCCACGGCCCCCTTAAACCAGCCCGAGCGATAAAACTTCTTCTCACTTTTCTCACCTGGTTTTTCGTTTGGTTTCTCTTCTGGTTTTTCGCCTGGTTTCTCGCCTGGTTTTTCGGTAGTTGTTTCTTCGGCTGCTGCATATCTTTTTACTGCTCGCACCGTTTCTAGTAGCTTTTCCGTTTCCTGATCTATGCTCTGCTCAGAATTTGCATCACTTTGATAAGCACGGGGTTTTTTTTCAGCAGCCAGATCATCTATAAACTCATCCAGCAGCTGCTGCATATTTTTGTTGTCTTCAGTCATCGAAGTAACCTCCTTTTTCCAAAGCCTCTTTGAGTGCTTGTACCGCCCTAAATTGCAAACTCTTAATTGCCCCGGGGCTGCGCTTCATTTTTTTAGCCGTCTCTGCCACCGACCACCCCTGGATAATTCGTAACAATAACACCTGGTAATGCTCGGAGCTTAACTGCTGCAACGCCTTTTCTACCATCATTTTGTCTTCCAAATTAATGGCACCCTGAGGTTCACTAGGCTCCCAACCCTGCTCCTTTAATTCCTCCACCGATGAAGAAGCCGGCCTTCGCGCCCTCTGCCGCCACACATCCAAAAGCAAATTGTGGGCAGCCCGCATAACATAAGCTTTAACTTTTCCTTCCTCCACCTCACCGGACTCCACCTTTTGAAAAACACGGCGAAAAGTTTCCTGGGTAAATTCTTCTGCCTCCTCCCGGTTTTGCACCTTATAATATACAAAACCGTAAATCTGAGGCCATAATTGCTGCACCCACCCACCGTTACTTCCAGGTATCTCTGAAGGTTTATTCACCATCTCCCGCTCCATCTCCCGTTCACCTCATCTTCTACAGTTAAGACGATATTTTTCTCTCCCTGGTTACGCAAAATACACTTTATATGGAAAATAATATGCAAAGTAATATGGAAAATAAATTTATTATAAATCCCGGCAAATAGCAAATTTGTATCAACTTAACCTTAACCCCGCCCGTTCCCAAATCCGAAACAAGCGGGGTAACATTATGGCTGTGATTTAACTTGCAATAACCTTCCTTTCCTACTCCACCACTTCTACTGCAGTAATAACAGTTCTAAAACCATCATCACTGTCGCGGCATTCCACCTTTACCTTTTCACCTACTTCAATATTACTAAAAGAAACTTCATCATTATCACCATAATCTTTCAATTTAAAAGCCCCGTATTCTCCATCTACCTTTAGCTCCACAGTATGACCATCCATCTGCCCTGTAAATACACCTTCTATAGTTTCCCCTGAAGATTCAGATTCCCTCTCCTCACTTGAAACTTTTTCTTCATCCGATGCTGCCTCCGGTGCTTCCCCCTGTGCTTCCTTCGGTGCTGCCTTCGAAGCAGGAGCCTTTTCATTACCTTTCTCCACTTGTTCCTCATTGGACTGCTGATCATTATCCGATGCAGGTTCCGTCAATTCTTCCGTAATATCTTCTGTCATTTCGTCCTTCATTTCCCAGTTTTCTGTAACTGAGGTGTCTTGTCTGTAAATGTCTACACCACCATTTTGCGCTGCTACACCCCCTGCAACAGCAATCAAAGCAACTCCAAACACCAATAAAACCCAATTCCTCTTACTCATTTTACTACCTCCTTAAATTTTTTCTTGATTTTATTTCTTGCTTCTATCTAATAGTAAAGATGTTTAAAGAGAAAAAAGGTTACGCAGCTTTGTAATTATTAAGAAAAAAACTGGGACGCGGGGACAGGTCCCTTGTCCCACAATAATGAAGGTGGGATATATGGACAAGGAGCTGCCCCGTGAACCAAGGAACTGCCCCGCATCCCAAGGAACTGCCCCCGTGACCCAAAGAGCTTCCCCGCATCCCAAGGAGTTGCCCCGCGTCACTTTAAGAAAAAAAAACTGGGACAAGGGACCTGTCCCCGCGTCCCACCTTCGTTCGTATAACACCTAACATTTTGAACAAACTAAAAAAAAGCACAAGGGAGGCAACTATATGAATCCTTTTGATGAAACCCCTATGCCTGTTAATAATGGCATTATGGACTGGCGAACTATCTATCCCCAGCCATATTCCAAGCAAGACGTAGACCCCTATACCAAGATACGAATTATTCTGATGAACGGCATTGAAGTAGAAGCAACCATGTTTTCTCACCAATTTCACCGCAACTGCAGAGACAACAATTTACGCCGTGATCTGGCCATGCTTAGACGCACCGAGCAGCAACAACAGAAACATATTAACTGGCTCAAACCCATTGATGAAACCCAAATTGAAAACACTATCGGGTACGAACACGTTGCAGTAGATTTAACGGCCTGGCTAGCCCAGAATGAGCCCGACCTTTATGTAAAGGAAGCGCTCGATTTTGCCCTTCTGGAGGACTTTGACCACCTATACCGGTTTTCCAATCTTTTAAATCTGGACCGGAACATACCCTCCCACAGCTTGGTAAAAGGATATGTGGAAATTACCCCGGGGCGCCCCACTATTGCCGAACATCGTCATCCAGCCGATACTGTCAGAAGACATGTTGATTTTAAAACAGCCGATATTCGCACCATGCTGAACACCCTGATTATCACAGCCGGAGAGCAGCAAACCATGAACTTTTATATGAACTTGGGTAACACCTATAGTAATGACCTGGGAAGGCAACTATACCAGGAAATTGCCCTGATCGAAGAAGAGCACGTTACCCATTACGGATCTTTGCTCGATCCAAATTCAACCTGGCTCGAAAACCTTCTGCTTCACGAATACATGGAGTGTTATCTCTACTATTCTTTCTACCAGGATGAACAAGATAAAAACATTAAACCAATCTGGGAAATGCACCTTAACCAGGAAATTTCCCACCTGCACAAGGCTGCAGATCTCCTGGCAAGGCATGAAAACAAGCACTGGCAAGAATTAATCCCCGGTCCTTTCCCCGAGTTGCTCCAATTCCATGATACAAGAGATTATGTGCGGAAAATCCTTGCAGAGCAAGTTGAATTAACATCAGACAGGGAGGAATTAAGAAATGTTCATGACCTGCCTACAGATCATACATTTTTCTGGTACCAAGATAGAGTGAACCATGATATAAATAATGTAGCTAGCCACGTGGCAATTGAACACCATCAGAAAATGCATAATGAAGATTATCGTGCCGAAAAATCACCTAATCCGGTAGAAGCTTTGACCAGTCGCACAGTTGATAATACTACCATCGCAAGAACAGGCCCACGCGAAGCAACCAAAGCCTGAGGTAGGGCTGAAAGGCTAACCTTGGCCCGCCCCCTCCTATCCTATTCCCCAACTTATCCCACAAAGTGAATCAAAGGGACTCTTCCTTTGATTCACTTTTTTTTCATCAGTTTTCATCAGGCAGACGCAGACATTTTTAATATTTTATCAAGGATGGCGAAAACCAATATCATCTAGAAAAATTTCTCCTGCAGGCGAGCGATTAAACATAAAGCTCACCCGGGCAAGGCTGCCAAGATCGAGAGCTTCGTTCTCTTCCAGAAAATTTGCAAGCTGGAAAGTGTAGGTTGTGTAAACAGGTTCGGACTGAAAAGAAACTTGCAGTGGTGGCTTGAACATACGGTACTGAAACATCGGTGGCAAAGGCGCAACGCTGCTGAGAGCAAGATAGGCCTCCTCGCCTGCCTGGTCCGTGAGCATAATGGTAAAGTCAAGAGGGTCTTGACCCTCCGAAGCATTGGCTACGGCAAAGGTTAGGTTGCCAGTTCCATCCGGATTAAGGGCAAAACCCTGGGGAAGATACAGGTTGTAGGAAGCCGGGCCGTGTTGCTCATGATCCCAACCAAGCCTAACTCCCACTGAATCTCGCAAGCTCCCATCTCCCATAGATGGAGGCTCCTCACGCCATATATCCAGATTTACTCCCTTCAAAAGCCCGCCTGGCAAGGTAGTGGTTTCAATATTGAGATCCTCTTCAAAATTTGCAATGTGCAGCATTCCGGAGCTATTGTATTGAGAAAGGTAGATGCCTGGCGGCAACCATTCTTCCCCGAAAAGTGGATTTTGAAAAAGCTGTTCGTACTTTTCCTGACCATGGAGCGTAGCTTCCAGGAAACTTCCGATAAAGACTCCAGCCACTGTTTTCTGTTTTTCACCAGGCATAATATCGCCGCGATTTAAGAACCACCGGGCAGCAGGTAAATCTACCCTCCCCCAGGAACTGTTAAACTGGCCATGATTGGCGCCGTAAATATAAACTGCAGCCTTAAAATGGTCTTCTCCGTCAGTAAAAGAAAGACGATCATACTGGCTCGCGCCGAAGAAAGAACGCACATCCGCGTCAGCCGAACCCTGCAAAACCAAATAGCTAATGTTTTCCAGGGGAGTAGAGTCCTTGCGCGGTTGATACTGTCCATCCGAAGGCGCAATAGCTACAACGGCTCCAATATTAAAATCAAAATCAAAGTGAAGGGACGCGTCATCAGGATGGGCGGGAAGGTGGTTAAAGGATGCAGCGATGGCGGCAGCTTCTCCGCCGCGGGAATGCCCGATTAACGCAATACTATCAGTATCAATCATATTGCCAAAAATATGTCCTTCAACTGAATTCCACTGGTGCCATAGTGCGAGGTGCTCAAGGAGCAGGTAGCCACGAGCGTCATTTTCTTCTTCAAGCCCTCCCAGAATAACCTCAACAAAACCTGCCCCGTTAAGAAAATTCTGGTCTACAGAGGCTACGATGAACCCCCTGCTTGCTAAAAGTTCGCCCAAGTATCCATATCCGGGGTCGGAGAAATTATCCATAGCGTGGTTGCCATGCACCACTAAAACCAACGGAAACTGACCATCACCATCAGGATACCAGACCCGGGCATTGAGAGGTGCCTCAGTAAGATCGAACCCCCAGAAATTGTTGCGCAGCCAACCTGTTATTCCTCCCCCGCCTTTTACCATAGTGGAAACATCCACTGAATCCGTTCGAATTTCTGCATCTTCTCCATATTCTGAGCGCCGCTTATCAGTTCCGCTTCCGTAAGTAAGAGTTAGAACCGAATACGGCCCTTGTTCACCAGGATTATCCAGGCCGAGCGACCCTAAGCCACTCGATTCTTCTACTGCAAAATCAGGCACCCTGTAGAGCGGGCCTTCCCACACAAACCAGGAACACACTGCAACCATGCTCAAACCACCGAGGAAAAGAGCACCCATAGCAACTCGTCTCCTCAATGTCCCAAAATGCTTTTCCTTCAAGCCTCCAATCCCTGCACCTATCAATGACGAAGCTATAACCAAAAACAAAAGGACACCAATGACGTTTATTATTAACATAATGGATGGCTTCAGTAGATTAATAAGGAGAAATACTATTCCTACGAAAATCCAACGGTAGAGCTTTGGAATTTTCTGAAACTGTTCCAGCAGCAATACAATCAGATTGCCTAACAGAAGTGACAACACCCCGATAAAAACTGCAAGGCTAAGGTTTACCAGCCAACCATGGAAACTCCCCGGGGAACTGCCGATAAAAGTGCCAAACCAGACTGTAATACCAGTGGCCAGCATTATATATGCTGCGCCTTTCCAGGCACTAGGGCCCAAGCTAAAGACACGCCTCAGGCCTCCTCCTATGGCAACGCGCTTCCCATAATCTTCATTACCATTATTCATTTGAGAGTCACCTCTTTTGAACAGGGGTGGGACAGAGGGACAGGTCCCTTGTCCCTAAAACTCAAAAATAGTTAACAGCAAGTCTATTGTAAGATAAACAGTAAGTTAAAAGTAAGTTACAAGTAAGTTAAAAGCTTGATAAGAAGATCAACAGAAGAAGCTAAAATCCCTCCCTTACCTTCTTGCTATTAATCCTTCTACTTTTATTTAAGCATATATTTTTGATTGTTGCTACAATATTATGCAAAATTATTGTATTCGTTTCATCCATTGCCAGGAAACCACAGTGACTATAAGAGTTAATCCTGCATGCACAGCAATGCTGGTGCCAGGGGAAACTGATGGAACCAGTTCCCCCCCTAAATTACCCAAACCATGAAATAACAGAGGCGCTAAAACTACTCGGCCAGCAGCATTATACAACCAGCCATATAAAGGAGAGCTAACTAAAATAGAAATATGAAAGCTCCAAAATTCCGGACTCCCCCATCCAAGACCGTGCTGATAAGTGCCTTCAATAAAGAAAAGAGGCAGGTGCCATGCTGCCCAGAATATTCCAATTATCAACCCAGATATAACTACTGGAAGTTGCCTCTGCAAGGCTTCTTGGCCATACCCCCTCCAGCCAATTTCCTCCAGGGCGCCTATAACCAAGCCTACCAGTATAAAAGAAAGGGGGCCAATTTCCCAGAAACTATTATCACCGATTATCCGAAACTCCCATATAACCGGAAAAAAGACTATAATAACAATTAATCCCAATATTTTCAAATACCAACCCCACGACAAGGTTTTAGGATTAAAACAGCGCAGCAAATATTGTATAGCTGAACTATCCAGAGATTTATCCCAGTAGCCTCCATATATCAATATCAAAGCCACTATCACCGGGCCAAGACCACCTATAAGAGATAATAATGCTGTGGGAAACTCAAGCCAAAATTGCCCTGTAATGGAAGCCAAACCTAAAAAAATCCATGTCCAAAGTAAAGTGCCAAATAGATACAGCCACGGTGCCGGTTTTCCAGTTCCAGAACGCACAACTTCTTCCTCCTTTAATGTTAATTATTGGGTAAGTGGGACAAGGGACCTGTCCCCGCGTCCCGCAGAATGATTATTTTGAAAATTTCATACTTTAGTATGATATTTTTTTTGGATCATATATGATATTTTATTTATATACAATTTTTTTTCATCACCTGGATAATATACTCACTCTCATTCTCTCACGAGTCAAAGCATCATCAAATAAAAAATTAGTAAACTAAGCAGGAAAAAGCTTGAAAGCACTTAGGGATTCTCTCTTCCAACCAACACAGCTAAAACTGTTCCAGGAGGGAGCTCGAGCCTCGGCCCTACGAATATTTCTCTCCAGAGCCCCACCTCCAATCCCTATTTGTTTACCGGAGGGTTGGTTGCTTTAGATAAACACCCGAGCAAAACAAATTTAGAGGAGAGGAGGTGAAAAAATGTTAAAAAAACACATTATGCCACTCTTGATGATGATTTTTGTGCTTCTACTTATGTTTACGTTTGGCGTAGGATGTGAGCCCGACGATGATCCGGCCGAAGCCATTGACGATCCGGAAGAAGTAGAAGGGGATCCCATTAAAATTGGTGTGGTAGGCCCCATGGACTTCATCCAGGGTGAACACCACTGGTTTGGCGCCCAAATGGCCCAGGAAGAAATCAATGAAAGAGGGGGAGTGCAAGTTGGAGATGAACAACGGCCTATTGAATTAATCCAGGCAGATACCAATGAAATATTGAGCGTGGAGGATTCCATTAGTGCCGTGGAAAGGGTAATCACCAGGGACGAGGCAGATTTTCTCGTCGGCGGCTTTAGGACAGAATCCGTCCTTGGAATGCAGGATGTAGCTATGGATTACCAGACAATCTTTATGGGATGCGGAGCCATCCACCCGGACCTTTGCGAACGTGTTGGCGAAGATTATGACAGGTACAAGTACTGGTTCAGAATTACTCCTCTTAATTCTTACGACGTAGGAGAAGCAACTTTCCACCAACTGGAAACCGTCGCCGACATTATGCGTGAAGACTTGGGAATTGAAGAGCTTAGAGTTGCCCTCTTATTTGAAATGATTGTTGGTTGGGACCCCATTTTAGAAGAAGCAAAAGAAAGGCTGCCCGAAATGGGAATGGAAATCGTTGGTACCTGGCGGCCTTCCCAGGTTGCTGATGATGTCAGGTCAGAACTGACAGCCATTGATGATTCCGAGGCACATCTTATTTTTTCCTTTTTGTCAGGACCTGTAGGCGTTGCTTTTGGACGCCAGTGGGGCGAAATGGAAGTGCCTGCTGCCGTTGTGGGAGTGAATGTTGAAGCCCAAAAAGATGGCTACTGGGATGCAACAGCAGGATATGGCGAATACGATACCACATTAAGCTTCTACGGCAATGTTGAGATCAACGAGATGTCCATTCCTTTCTGGGAAAATTTCCAGGAACGGTTTGGTGAACACCCCATTTACAATGCCGGAACTTACGAAGCCATCATGGTATTGGCTGACGCCATAGAGCGAGCCGGCACAATTGACTCTGATGCAGTGGTTGAAGAGCTGGAACAGACAGATATGGAACTGCCCCAAGGTAGGGTCGTTTTCACAGAAAACCACGATATTACCTGGGGGCCTGAATATTCATCCAGTGTATCAGCCCAGTGGTTAGATGGCGAACCTAAAGTTGTATGGCCATGGGACTGGGAAGGAATCACCTATGATGGAACTGTCAGGTATGAAATTCCTCCCTGGGTAGTTGAAAAGTGGGAGTAAGGCAAACAATTTAAAAAGGTGGATTCATCTTCCCTTTCTTTCTTAATCTTTTTGGGGGTTGATGAATCCACCCTACGCTAAATAGTGAAGGAGGCGCCCTACAGCTCATGCAAATACTCGTTAATGGCTTAATACATGGAGGTGTTTATGCTTTACTGGCGGTGGGCTTTTCGCTCATTTTTGGAGTTGCCCGCATTATTAACTTGACCTATACCGCCTTATACATGGTAGCAGCCTTTATCATTTATGCTCTATCCCAAATAGCCGGGTTAAACCCGCTATTGTCCATCATAGTTACTGTAATCCTGGTGAGCTTTCTGGGCATGTTTAGCTATCAAATATTTATCCACCCCATCCGAGAACACGCTACAACAGTTTTGATCACCACAGTAGCTATGGCCATGATTTTTCAGGAATTACTTCTCATTTTTTTTGGCGGCCATTTCCGGGGATTGCCCTCCCTTGTCTCGGGATATTACGTCCTCATGGGAGTTAGGGTCCCCAATCAATACTTTCTCACCTTTATTGTGGTGTTAATAATTCTGGGCGCTGTATGGCTCTTGTTGATGAAAACCAAGCTGGGAATAGCAATCCGCTCAGTAGCCCTGGATCGTGAAGTTGCCAACCTGGTTGGCATGAATACCTCCCGTATTGCTTCAATAACCATGTTGATCACCTCTTTTATGGCAGCAGTAGCAGGAGTTATCGTGGCACCCATTTTTACTATTGAGCCCCATATGTGGTTACAGCCTATCGTTATTATTCTGGCAATCGTGGTAATGGGCGGCCTGGGCAGCATCAAAGGAAGCTTTATAGCAGCCTTTATCATCGCCTTTGCGGAAATATCTGTAGTTTTCCTGGTCCCGATGGGTTCTTTTCTCAAAGGGGCCGTTTCCCTCACAGTAATGATTATCGTCCTGTTGATCAAGCCGGAGGGGCTCTTCGGTGTTACATTTGAAGGGGAGAGATAAAATGAAAAGTCTATTTCTATGGCTCATAAAAACATTTAAAGATGAATTCCTTTTTTTACCTGGAAAATTCATCGGCTTTTTAGTTTGCATCTTTCTTTTTATTTTACCTTTGCTCAATAATGAGCCCCATATTATGCGCATATTTATAATGACCTTTATCTTTGCCATTTTTGCAGCCAGTTGGGATTTGCTTTCCGGCTTCTTAGGGCAAATGAGCCTAGGGCATGCCCTCTTTTTCGGCGTAGCAGCATATACATCTGCCATGCTGAATATGTACCTGGAGTGGGAACCGCTGCTCACCATACCCTTGGGAGCAGTAGCTGCAGTTCTGATGGGACTGATTGTGGGCGTGCCGGCGCTCAGACTCCGGGGCCCTTATCTAAGCCTGGCCACCCTGGCCTTTCCCATTATCCTGCTGGGAATCGTATACATATTTCGGGATATCACCGGAGGTGAATTGGGCATCTACGGACTTTCCCGTCTGGGGAGCACCATGTTTCAAGAGTATTATATAACGTTAATTTTAATGGTCACCTTAGGATTAGTTATGTGGAAAATAACGGATTCTAAAGTAGGTATCATTTTTCACGCCATCCGCGAAGATGAAATTGCAGTCAGGGCTTCAGGGATCAATACCACCAAATACAAATTGCTCGCCTTTTCCCTAAGCGGATTTTTTGCGGGAATAGCCGGCGGTTTGTCCGTTCACTTTATACGCATTGCCGGCCCATCCACCCTGGAATTGATGACTTCTTTCCAGCCCATTATTTGGACCATTTTCGGTGGAATAGTAACCATCTATGGAGCTATTGCCGGCACTCTGATCTTATACCCCCTCATGGAATTCCTGCGGGTGGTTCCCGAACTTCGCATGCTAATTTTTGCCGGCTCGGTGCTGGTCATCTTGCGATTTATGCCTGAGGGACTTATTGTCTGGCTGCTTGATAAGTTGGAAAGAGAGTGTCCCCGATGCAAGGTGAAAAACATATTTACCAGAACCACCTGCCGAATCTGTCTGGCAAATTTAAAATAGAAACAAAATAGAATTTGGCAAGATTTTAAAGACCAAAAGAGGAGGCTCGTTTTATGGAAACAAAAACTTTATACATTCAGAAACCGTGGCTGGAGTTTTACCCTCCCGAGGTGCCATCCACCGTGGATATCAATTCCATGTCCATCCCAGAAGCATTTGATCAAACGGTAAAAGATATAGAAAACAAAACAGCCATTGTCTTTTATGGAAAAAAAATCACCTATCGGGAATTAAAAGAACAGATCGATAAATTTGCAGCAGCACTGGTGACAATGGGCTTACAAAAAGGCGACCTGTTCGCCCTGTACCTGACAAACAGCCCCCAGTTTATTATTGCTTACTTTGCTGCCTTAAAAGCAGGAGCTGCAGTCACACCTATCAGCCCCCTTTATACCAGCGTGGAGGTGAAGTATCAACTGGAAAACAGCGGGGCTAAAAATATTATCTGTCTCGATATTTTATACGATAACGTGGAAAAAACCGGGGTGGAGTTGGACAATGTTATTATAACTAATATTGGAGAATACCTCCCCCCTTTGAAAAAGATGTTGGGAAAGAGTTTGCTGCGCAAGTTAGCCAGTGAGCTGGAAATCCCCACCCCGAAAATTTTGAAAAGGAAAGGGGTGCATCAGTTTCAGGACTTAATAAAAAATAACGCCCCTATTTCCGCCGCCGTGGAAATAGACCCGGAGCAAAACCTGGCAACACTTCCTTACACCGGCGGAACCACCGGACCACCAAAAGGTGTTATGCTAACCCATTATAACCTGCTGGTTAACGAAGCCATGGTAAGGAGCTATTTCCCCTTTCTTGGCTCAGGTGAAGAAGTGGTAATCTGCTTTATGCCCCTTTACCATATTTACGGCCAGGTGGTAATTATGCTGGACAGCTTGCTGCAGGGCAATATGCTGGTGGTATTTACCACTCCTGACTTTGACGATATCCTCTATTCCATTGAAATGTATCAGGCCACCATTTTTTACGGAGTGCCCACAGTGTTCGAAGTCCTTAAAGAACACGAAAAAACAGACCGGGTCTCGTGGGAACGTTTCAAGCTAATCGTCTGTGCGGCAGACACCTTGCACGAAACAACTGTTCAGGAATGGGAAAATCGCACAGGTACCAGTATTATTGAAGGATATGGTATGTCAGAATTAAGCCCCGCCTGCCATATGAATCCCGCCGGAAGGCCCAAAGTAACTTCTTTTGGCATCCCCATCCCCAATGTATCAGCTGCGGTGATAGATCCCGACACCCTCGAATTTGTCTCGCCGGGCCAGACAGGTGAATTAATCATAAATGGTCCCAACGTCATGAAGGGATACTGGCATAAAGAAGAAGAAACAAAAAAATCTTTTCTGGATATTGGCGATAAAACCTGGTTTCGCACCGGCGACCTGGTAAAAATGGACGAGGAAGGATACTTCTATTTCTATGACCGTTCTAAAGACCTTATCAAATACAAAGGCTACTCGGTCTTTGCCCGGGAAATAGAAGATGTCCTCTACAACCACCCTCAGGTAAAAGCGGCGGGAGTGATTGGAGTTCCCGAACCCAAAGTAGGCCATATCATTAAGGCAAATGTGGTCCTGCAGAGCGAGGCCAGGGGGAAAATTTCGGAAGAAGAAATTAAAGAATACTGCAAAGAACGTCTGGCGGAATACAAAGTGCCCAAAATAGTAGAATTTCGCGGCGAGCTGCCCAAAACCGATGTAGGCAAAGTTTCAAGAAGGGAATTGCGAGAAGAACTGGAGGATGAATAAGATGACCGCAAAAGATTCTTTCTTTGAAGTTAAAAACCTTACCAAGAACTTCAATGGGGTGACCGCTGTCAATGATGTAAGCTTTAAAGTTGGCCGGGATGAAATAGTAGGCTTGATCGGCCCTAATGGAGCAGGGAAAACTACCATGGTCAGGCTCATTCTGGGTATCTTAAAGCCCACCTCCGGCAGGATCTACTTTCACGGTAAAAACATTACCGGGAAAAAAACCTGGTCTGTCGTAGAGCAAGGCATTACGGGAACTTTTCAAAACACGCGCCCATTTGCCAAATTGCCCATTATAGCCAACGTGGTCGTCTCCTGCCTCGGGCCCCGCGCCAAAAAACGTGGGGAATGGGTTAAACGAGTAGAGGCCAAAGCCATGGACGCCCTGGAGTTTGCCGGCATATCCGACCTTGCCCTGGAACCGGCCTCCCAGCTTTCCCACGGCGACTTAAAAAGGCTGGAGATTGCCCGGGCCATCGCCACCGAACCAGAACTGCTCATCCTCGATGAGCCCTTTGGAGGCCTAAACCCCACCGAAACGGAGCTACTTGGAAAATCCATTAAACGGCTCCATAAAGGAGGCCGCTTTGGGCGCTTGCACAGTGAAGGAGCAGCAATGATTATAATTGAACATAAGCTTTCTGAACTCATGAAAATCGTCAACAGGGTCATAGTCTTTAACTTCGGGGAAGTAATTGCCGATGGAGATCCCGAAGAAATAATCAAAAAGCCGGAAGTAATTGAGGCTTACACCGGCAAGGAGGTGATCTAGCCTTGTTGCTGGAAGTAAAAAATCTCACAGTTAGTTTTGATACCGCCACCATCTTGAACAGCGTCAGCTTAAAAGTTGCCGAAGGAGAGCTAGTCAGCCTGGTGGGTTCCAATGGCGCAGGCAAGAGCACTCTTATCCGGGCCATTAGTGGGCTGGTCCAGTGGGAAAAAGAAATCAAAAAAGGAACTCGCTTCGGGGATATCACCATCGAAGGCCAGATTTATTTTGATGGGAAAGAAATTAAAAACACCCCTGCTTACAATATTGCCGAGCAAGGTCTTATTCACTGTCCGGAACGGCGCCGGCCTTTTACGGAAATGTCGGTCCTGGATAACCTCCGAGCAGGGGGATACCTGGTTAGCGACGTAAATCTGTTCAACCAGCGACTGGAGGAAATTTACCGTCTTTTTCCAGTATTAAGTAAAAAGAAAAATCAGCTGGCAGGCACGCTTTCAGGGGGAGAGCAACAAATGCTGGCCATCGGGCGCTCGCTGGTGGTAAGCCCCCGGCTCTTCTGCATCGATGAGCCTTCTACCGGGCTCGCCCCTAAAGTAAAAGAAGAACTGTTTGACCGGATAAAAGAAATCCACGCCTCGGGAATCACCATCCTCCTTGTTGAGCAAGACGTGGGGCTTGCTTTTTCCATTGCCAACCGCTGCTACGTTATCTCCCACGGAAAGATCGTAGCAGAAGGCACTAGCAAAGAACTAATGGAAGAAGAAACGGTAAGAAAATCCTACCTGGGACT
>Ga0207421_10003367_pt1 | contig 19071 bp, 23 predicted proteins | sample SodLakKL_010_SED_4_FD_187542 | JGI IMG/M metagenome (GOLD analysis project Ga0207421, IMG submission 187542) | Alkaline sediment microbial communities from Lake Tanatar, Kulunda Steppe, Russia - 8KL_010_SED (SPAdes) (version 2) | ecosystem: Environmental > Aquatic > Non-marine Saline and... | reverse complement strand
AAAGCATTCAGTTACTACATTTAAGTCTTTGGGGGTTGAAAGAAACACGAGAACTTACCCACACAAATCAACATAGAACCTTAATTATTAATCATATAAAATTTTCATTGACAATTTAATTCATAAAATTTAATTTACCATACGGTTAATTAACCAGTAAGTTAAATATAAAACCCGCTTATGCCATCCGATTCTTTAAGTATCACCTTCCAGGCTCTTGCCGATCCAACCCGCAGGGCTATACTTGCCAGTCTCACTACGGGTGAGAAAACTGTATCAGACCTGGCAGAGCCGTTTGATATGACCATGCCGGCCATCACAAAACACCTGAAGGTGCTGGAAAAAGCTAATCTTATAGAACGGAGCCGGGAAGCACAATACCGCCCCTGCCGGCTTCATCCCGAACCGTTGAAGGATATCGATGAATGGATCAGTGAATACCGAAAGTTCTGGGAGGCAAGCTTTGACCGGTTGGAAGACTATCTGAAACAACTTCAAGCTAAACAAGAGAATAACGATGAATAAACTAACCTCTGAAAAGAAGGGAAATATAATGATCGTTAAACGCACGTTTGACGCACCCAGGGACCTGGTTTTTGAGGTACATTCAAACTGTAAACATCTGATGAACTGGTATGGCGGTGATCAGTGGCCTCTGTCCAAATGTGTGATGGATTTCCGTGAGGGCGGACGCTGGACCTACTGCTTTAAAATGCCGGATGAGGAGGCGTGCGGCGTGGCAATTTACGAGAAGATCAGCAGACCGGAAGAAATCGTCTACAAAGATCATTTTCTGGATGAAGAGGGTAAGATCAGCAAAGAATTTCCCTCCAGCCTTATTACACTTGAGTTCACCGAAGAGAACGGAAAAACAACCGTTGTGAACCGCTGGGAATATCCAACAGAAAAAGACCTCGATTTAATGCTGCAAATGGGGGCTATCGAAGGACTAACCGAGATCTGGGACCGGCTGCACAACTATCTGAGTCAACTTTAATCAATACAATAAACCGATGGGAAAAGAGAAAAATCAAACCGTAGAAACTAACGACAACGAAATCATCTTTACTCGTACTTTTAAAGCCCCTCGTGAACTGGTTTTTGAAACCTACACTACCTGCGAACACCTGATGAACTGGTGGGGCCCGCGCACCTGGCCGCTCAACTACTGCAAAATGGATTTCCGCCCGGGTGGAACCTGGCATTACTGTATGAAAGGCCCAAATGATGGTGATGAATCGTGGGGACTTGCCAAATACAAAGAGATTTCTGAGCCTGAGAAAATCATCTATTACGACAATTTTTCCGATAAAGACGGCAACATAAATACTAAAATGCCATCATTTGATATCGTTAATATCTTCGAGTCCATCGGTGAACAAACAAAAGTAACAGTCATTTCAAAAGTCGGTTCAAAAGAAGAAGTGGACAAACTGGTTGAGATGGGAATGATCGAAGGCTTTACCGAAACCTGGGACCGACTGGAAGAACATCTCGCGACCATTGAATAACCTTAACACACTTTGCATTTCTTTGCGCTCTTGGCTGTTTTAAAAAATGTTATTAGACGCAAAACAATTAAACAATCGCCATGAAAACCTATATCGCCCTTCTTCACACCTTAAATAGAGATGGGTATCGATAGTTCAAAAAACTGATTGGCCTATTATCAATTTTTCCCTTTGCTGTAAAGAAAAAGCAACACAGCCAAAATCAGCAGGCTGTACTCCACTCCCCCGCTGCCGTGCCCAACTACAAACCACCCATTTGGGATATGTATTAGCACCAGCCCTCCTAAAATCACAACAGCATGAAAAATCACGCTATATTTCACCTTATAGCCGGCCGCCAGCAGTGTTCCGAAAACCACCTCTCCTATCGTTATCAGCCAGGCGAGGAAAAAGCCAATCATAAATCCCTTACCATCGAGAAAGCTCCCAAATTCAGAGACTGAACCATAGTATATGCGGGCAGCACCGTGTGATACAAAGATAACTCCCATTACTACTCTCAAGATCAACGCCGAAAACATGGATGACAATATTTGATACTTCATTATTCAATTTCTATTCTTTAATTATGGCAATTTCGATCAATATTCTATGCAACAATATCTTACCGCATAATACCTGTTCTGAGTAAAGGATTATATCTGTCTTTAGTTAAATTCTTCTGAATATTTAGGTGACCTGGTGGATTCCTTCGCCGCTACATACAGCTTCATAATTCATCCACCATACAACGGAAAATCGAGATGCTTTTTGTACAGTAAAAAATCCTTATCCGTTGTGAATAAAGGGTATTTTCGTCTTGATGAAACGGCACAGATCAAAAAATCGATGTGCGATCCCTGAACTCCTTTTGACCTGCAACGGTTGAAAAATTCAGCAGCCAGGATAAAGTCATCACTTTCGAGAGGTGTATCTGTGAACGGCTCCAGCCTTTTCTTTAATAAATTAAACTGAGATTTTGACTTGATGCCGGAAAGAAGTTCCTGCCGAACCGGGCCGATCATAGCTACCCGCACATCTTCAATCAATTCGGACAGTTGCTCCTTAATTTTGTCTGCTTCAATTACAGGAATGGAGTGCCGCAATGCAACCGACCAGACAGAAGTGTCTACCAATACTTTCATTTACGATGCCTGGAATCTTTATATGAGTAATCTTCTTCATACTCTACCTCACCAAATAAATCTTTGATTTTTTTCTGTTCACGGCGCTCAATATACTCGGTAAGTGCACGGGTAACCGTCTCCTTTTTCGTTTTATGCTTTCCTGCTTTCTTTGCACGCTCAATCAGTGAGTCTTCGACATCAAGATTTGTGGCCATATCTACACATTTAATTACACATTTCAATGTGTAAGATAAGATATTTGTGATGCAAAGAACAAATAACTCAACTCATATTTTATTAGTTATTATTACTGATTTATTGTTTAGTACTTAAATCCTTAATGTTGATTCACTCAGGGTTTGCCGGACTGAAAAGCACCACTCTGTTATCGGCCGGCGTAATGGTTTGAAGATATTCATAGATAGCCCCCAGGTCCTCTTCATCCATCTCTGCATACATCGGCCAGGGCATTATGGTTTGAAATTGGCCCGGTTCAACCCTGCGGGGTGTATATGTTTCTTTTGAAAATGCTTTAAATCGGGCAATGAACTGCTCTCTGCTCCAGTTGCCAATGCCTGTTTCATGCGGGGTAATGTTAGCTGCTCGCACCACGCTTCCATCCGGCATTATATATTCATTGCCTCCTCCATATGGAGTACCTACATACTGTCCGCGCTCCATCCTTGTATGGCAGTCGGTACAGGCCGCCGCAGTAATCAGATAGCGCCCGTAGCTCACCGGGTCATCATAACCCGGCCTGGATTGCATTTGTGGTTTTACCGGCATGGTGTTGATAAGTAAACTGACCGGGAAGTCAAGCTCTCTGGCGGGATGAGTGGTCTCAACAGGATCCAGGGTTCTCAGGTATGCTATTACTGCATAGATATCTTCCTCATCAAGTTGGGAATAGTGTGGATAGGGCATCAGCGGAAACAGGGCGGTACCATCCCTTGATACTCCGGAAACAATTGCCCTGAATATTTCACCGTCTGTCCAGTCGCCCAGCGCGGCCGGCGTCAGGTTTGGTGTTACAAATTCGCCGGGCAGACCCATTTCACGACCAAAATACTCCCCTCCTGAACCATGGCTCTCCGGATTGGGCGGTCCGCCGAACAAACTGAAATCGCGAACAGCGTGGCAATCCATGCAGAGCATCACGTGGTTGGCCAGGTAACGGCCGTGTTCAATTCGCTCATCGGTAAGCTCAACCGTAATGTCGGGTGGCGGCCCCGCATTGGGCAGAAGGAATTTAAGGTAAGTGGTAAGCCCAAGGATGGTGAAAAGTAAAATTCCAACCACAATTGATAGATATCTCATCAGATTTGCCGTATTTAATTTTCAAATAGATCATAAACAAGACACTCTGTTTGGGAATACAGATTAACACAGTGCTTATACTTGATTACAGAAAAAATGCAGGACAGGGATCATTTTTTTTGTGCACACTTTTGTTTATAATTTTATTGTGTTATATAGCCTTATAATTGCCGATTTTGCCGGTGATGATACAACTCATTAATCGCTTTATGCACACACCCACTAAACTGATACGTGAGTTTTCTTCGGGTAACAGAGCTGCCCTCAATCAACTCTTTGAATTGATCTATGAAGAGTTGTATACCGTAGCCAGAAGCCAGCGTAATCGCTGGAATGGCCTTGCAACACTCGACACCACCGCCCTGATCCATGAAACCTATATAAAACTCTGGCGAAATCAGCCCGATCATATAGAAAATCGAAGGCACTTCCTCTCACTCGCATCTAAAGCGATGCGTCAAATATTGATCAATTATGCTGAAAAACGATCTGCACAAAAGCGGGGAGGTGAAGCTGATCACATTAGTACCGATGAATTTGAACTGGTTGCAGATGACAAAGCAGCCGAAGAGCTTTTGGAAATGGATGAGGCGCTGACCCGGCTTGAAAAAAGCAGTGAACGTCAGGCTAAAGTATTTGAATGCCGTTTTTTTGGAGGAATGACTGTGGAGGATACCGCTTTTACCCTCGATATCTCTCCGGCAACTGTAAAACGCGACTGGCAGGCAGCCTGTAACCGGATTTATACTGAGTTGAAGAATTGATTCAGAGTGAAACTTAAAAAGATGATGAGCTGCACATAATCATAAATCTGTATAGAATAATAACCAAACTTAAATATTAAATCAGAACTCAGTATGATACTGTTAGAAACTCTGCTTACTCTCGCTCGCTTCGTATGCTGGGTGTTGTTCCCGGTTCCGAGCCGTCGGGGCTGACAGGTCTCAATCCTTGAACTCCCGATGTGTCGAGACGCCGCTATCGCATCAACACCCTGAACCTTGTGCTTTGAAACTTGAACCCTGAAACAGCCATAGAAATTGCCGAACGCCTGTTCGAATATCCTGAGCATGAATGGGATAATCTCATGGATGAATGGTGCGGCCACAACAGAGCCCTGAAACAGGAGGTAATCCGTATTGCCGGAGAGAACCGAAATGCGAGGGATTTTATTGAAGACCTGCAAAACAGGATCTCCTCTTTAACAAGCTCTACTTTAGCTGCCGGCGTGCAAATCCCGGATCAGATTGCCGGTTATAAGGTTCTCAACAAGTTGGGTTCAGGCGGCACTTCAACAGTATATCTTGTAGAGACGGATGGCAAGAAAGCAGCCCTGAAACTTTTACGAAGGGGCTTTGAAGAGTCTGAATACTCCCGTAAAAGATTCGAGGCAGAACAGAAAATTCTGGCCAGCCTCAACCACCCTGATATTTCACAGCTCATTGGCGGAGGGGTTACCGAACAGGGTGATCTCTTCGTGATTATGGAGTATGTAGATGGTGTACCAATAGACGTTTGGTGCAACCGGAACAGACTTGGAATTGATGAACGAATCGTGATATTCCAGCGTGTATGCAGGGCTGTACACTATGCCCATCAAAACCTGGTGGTGCATCGCGACATCAAGCCTGAAAACATTCTTGTCACTAAAAACGGGGATGTAAAACTGATCGATTTCGGTATTGCCAAATTACTTGAACCGGACGGGACAGAGACCGAACTGTTCCACACCCGAACCGGTATGCATGTAATGACCCCGGAGTTTGCAAGTCCTGAGCAGGTATGTGGAAAGCCGATCACCACTGCCAGCGACATCTATTCACTCGGTGTACTGCTGTACCTTCTGCTTTCCGGTCGCCGGCCGTATGAATTCCGTACTGCATCGATGCTTGAAATTGAGCGAATCGTATGTGAGACCGAACCGGCCAGACCCAGTGAAGCGGCCATAACCGGTGCAGAACAAATTGCACAGCTCCGAAACATGGATAAGACACGACTTTCAAAAAATCTGAAAGGCGACCTGGACCGTATTGTGCTTATGGCGATGTGGAAAGATCCGGAACGGCGATATTCCTCGGCACTCGCACTTCTGGATGATCTCGAGGCATACCTTAATGAAGAGCCTGTAATTGCCCGCACCCCCACCCTTCGCTACCGTGCGCGTAAATTTATAGCCCGACACCGCTGGGCAGCGGCAGCGGCCCTGATTGCTTTTTTGTCGCTCACCGGTGGGCTGGCTGGTACCCTTTGGCAGGCTCATATTGCAAATCAAAATGCGGAACAGGCTGAACTTCAGGCTGAACGAGCGGAACAGGTAGCTGCATTTCTGGCAGAGATGTTCGAGGAGTCAGACCCTACCAAGGCAAAAGACGGCTCCACGACAGCACGGGAAATGTTGGACCGGGGATTTGAAAATGTACAGACAGAGCTGGAAGGACAACCAGCCGTTCAGGCACAAATGCTGGGAATCATCGGCAAGGTTTATAACAACCTCGGTTTATACGATCAGGCTCTGCCGGCATTGGAGAAATCGGCAAATCAGTTCAGAGCTATTGATGAATCATCAACAGAATATGTATCGGTACTGCTTGAGCTGGCTAACCTGCAATACCGTTTAGGCCGGCTCGATCAGGCAGAAGTAACAACACAAGATGTGTTGGCGCTCAAAATACAAATCTACGGACCCGATCATCCCGAAGTTGCCAGTGTTATGAATACACTCGCCATCATATATGAAGGTAAAGGGATGCTCCAGGAATCGATCCGGACTTTCCGGAGGGTGATTGATATCCGCAGACAGCAGCCCGATCCCGGCAGTAACCTGGCCGCAAACCTGAATAACCTGGCGATTCTTCTGCATCAAACCGGCGAGCTTGAAGAGTCTGATATTTTATTTCGGGAAGCCGTGGATATTGTACAGGAAATATGGGGTGAAACCCACCCTTATATGGCTTTTACCCTGAACGGCTATTCAGGCCTGCACCAGCAGCGCGGTCTGTATAATCTTGCAGAAAACAGCCTTCGTAAATCTCTTGAGATCGGGCGGGAAGTATTTCCCGAAACACACCCCTTTATCGGGGTGGTTCTGCATAACCTTGGAAAACTGTTCCAGGAAACCGGAGATTATGCAAATGCCGCTGAATATTACTCATCCGCCCTTACCCTGCGGCACACCTCACTTCCGCCCGATCACCCCGATATAGCATCATCTCTTGACGGGCTTGCTGTAACTTTTATTGAGACCGGCCGGCCGGCCGAAGCAGAACCATTGCTGCGGGAAGCGCTCGAAATCCGGATGAACGCTTATGATGAAGATGACTGGAGAATTGCCCAGGTGGAAGCGCACCTTGGCAGAAGCCTCCTGCTCCAAAGTAAATTTTCCGATGCCGAAACTCTTTTACTAAAAAGCCATGCGTCTCTCCAGGCCTCTCGCGGTGATGATGATCCGCATACCTTGGCTGCCCTTGAAGATCTGAACAGCCTCCGTTCAGCATCCATGCCAGATGTGGCAAATTGAGCTTCCCGTTTATGTTAATAGATGCATCTCTTCAAGCCGTGAAGCTTTTTTATCAAAAGTGAGTGTACCGAGATTCTTCCCCATATTGATTCTGTGAATCAGGCAATCCGAAAACACAACAGTTGTATGAATGTAATCGGCCAAGGCATTACGCACAATATTGTTATTAAAAAACCGGAATCCTTCGGTTTCCAACAACATATCTATTGCCCGAATAAAATCAATTCTTGAATACCCATACACATGAACCAGCACCCAATACATTTCCGCCAGCACAATTTCATTGATATATAGTATCTCTCCCTTCTCGAGCAACTCTTTTACTTTTTGTGCCTGATTCTCAATATCCCGGGTCAAAAACCGGACAACAAGATTGGTATCCGTGCCGGTCATTCGGTTCTGTATTTCTTTTTGAAATATTCAGCCACACCGCGATCCATATCCTCACCGGATAATGACTCTCGTGCACCGGAATATAGTATTCCAAATGCATGATTAGCAGTTTTCTTCTCGGCCCTGACTGAAATTTTATTCCCTTTTTCAATTTCAAAGCTCAGCACATCTCCGGGCTGCAAATTCAGCTCTTCCCTGATTTTTTTGGGAATGGTGACTTGTCCTTTGGATGTGATGGTAGTTGTTGGCATAATTCTTACTTTCCTTACCTTTTCTAAGGATAAAGAAATAAATATAAAAATTCACATTTTTGATAACTATTATTTCATCAAGTTCACTGCTTCCGATTAGGTAAATAGCCAGAAAGCACGCAGGGGAGTAGCGACTAAGTAAAAGGGACCCGGAGTGGGGAAAAAAATATTTGCGTAACTAAATAGTTACATATATATTTGTAACCAATCAGTTACTCATTAATCAAATTATATGCTCCAGGATCTGTTTCAAGCCATTGCCGACCCCACACGCAGGGAGATTATCGACCTTTTAACAAGACAATCCCTGCCGGTGAACGAGGTGGCCGAAAGGTTTGATATGAGCCGTCCGGCCATATCAAAGCATATTAAAATCCTGAATGAGTGTGGACTGGTGGTTATCCGCAAAGAAGGACGCCAGCGCTACTGCCGGGCAGATACACGCAAGCTGCTCGAAGTGATTGAGTGGGCTCAGCGTTACCGGAAATTCTGGGATGAGAGGCTGGATTCACTGGAAGCTGCTTTGGCTGAAGCAGACAATCAAAACGATTAACCAACCAATAGCTTACCATGAAATTCTTCACCTATTTGGGCGCTGTTTTATTAGTTGCAGGTTTAAACTTCCAACCCATTAACGCACAAGACATGCATCCCAAAATTACTACGTTCCTGATGTTTGAGGGACAAGCAGAAGAAGCGATCAACTTTTACACATCACTATTTGATAACTCCGAAATTATAAGAATGAAAATGGCCGGAGCCGACGGGCCTGGTGGATCTGTAGCAGAAGGCACCGTGCAGCATGCCCTGTTCACGCTGAACGGACATCAGTATATGGCCATAGACAGTTTTGGACACGATTTTACATTTACCCCTGCAATCTCACTGTTCGTTGATTGCAGTTCAGAAGAGGAACTGGAAAGATTGTATGATAAGCTAATGGAAGGTGGAACGGCAGCAATGCCGCTTGATGATTACGGATTTTCAAAAAAATTCGGCTGGGTGCAGGACCGTTTTGGGGTCTCCTGGCAGCTGAATTATGGAACATTGGAATTTGAGTAACCAACAAACAATCTGAGATCCGCAATGTCTTTTCCCGCGTTTGCGGGACGGATCTATTTTCTAACCTGATCATTAGTCTCATAAAAACGGATTATAACCCCCGGAAAATTATTTAAACAACGGAGGAATGAACATGACAAAACACCGGATCTATACCACAAGCTTTGCAAGCGTTTATCCTCACTATGTTGCCAAGGCAGAGCGTAAGGATCGCACCAAAGCCGAAGTTGATGAAATCATCCGCTGGCTCACCGGCTACAGCCAGAAAGAACTGGAGGCCCTGCTTGAAACGAAAACCGACTTTGAAACTTTCTTCGGGAAAGCTCCAAGGATGAATCCTTCACGATCGCTCGTTAAAGGTGTAGTCTGCGGCGTCCGTGTGGAGGAGATTCAGGAACCGGTGATGAGGGAAATCCGCTGCCTCGACAAACTGATCGACGAGCTCTCAAATGGAAAAGCGATGGAAAAAATCCTGCGAAAATAATAAAACCTTATGGATTCTTGAATAACACCGTTATATCGTGGATACAGGTAGTTGACAATAGGCAGTTTAATAGAATCTATCTTGCTACATCACTCCATGATATCCACAATATTTCCGGTAGAACTACCTTTAAAACAACGGCCGCTGCACCATCTCGGCTAAAAACAGAAATCCTATGGACATTAACAGTCAACACGGAACCTTTTCCGGACCCGGAACCATCCGATTCGAGCGGTTGCTGCCGGGCCCCGCTGAACGCGTCTGGGACTACCTTACCAAATCAGAAATGAAAGCCAAATGGCTCTCTGCGGGTGATGTTGAGCCACGAATTGGCGGAAAAGTGGAATTCAGGTTCAGGCACAGCGACCTCTCTGAGGCAGATGATCCCATCCCGGAGAAACATAAACAGATGCAGGATGGCACCTACTTTGAAGGGCGCGTCACCGCATGGGATCCCCCAAGGCTGCTCAGATACACCTGGGGTGAGGAGACCGGTGAAGTGTCGGAGGTAACGTATGAGTTAATACCAAAGGGTGAAAAAGTACTTTTAATACTGACGCATGTTCGACTGGGTGATGATCCGGCAATTCTGATCAGCGTGGCAAGCGGCTGGCATACCCACCTGGGAATATTAATTGCCAGATTGAAAGGAGATGAGCCCCGCGGTTTTTGGAGGGTTCACTCCAGGATGGAGAAAGAGTACGGGGAGTTACTAAATTAACAGTAAATTTCACATCCTGTGATTATTGTGAAAATATTTGCTTGTAATATTTAGGTTTTCACGCTACCATAAACTAAAACTAAAGTTTTAGTATTAATGCCTCTTATGAAACTATTCACCTCTCTCCTACTCTCGCTTTTTCTGATCTCTGCGTGCGGATCTGCCGACAATTCCGGTGAACTCACCAACTACAGTGACCTTCCTGAACTGGATATCAGCCTGATTTCCGAGGCGGGTGAAGGGAATGGTTATTTCCCGGGGCGCATCCAGCACCTCTTCATTTCCTCTTCCGGTAATCTTCTGGTAGGCGATATGGGGAGCAACACCATCGAACAGTTCTCGCCTGAGGGTGAGCATCGCGCAACCATCGCAGTGCAGGGTGGCGGGCCAGGTGAAATCTCCGGCTTTTTCACCATTCACGATGTGGCAGGCGACACGCTGATGCTGGAAAATCAGGGCGGACGCCGGGATCTGTTCTATCCAAATAGCGACGGCATCTACACCTATACGCGCAATATGGCGGGAGAGAGCGGATCGTTTGATGGGTCCACGATTACGGGAGTACGCACAGACAGTGAGTTTTATGCGACACGCCGTCGCGTGATCCGAAATCCTATGGAGATGATGAGTAATTCGAACGACTACCACGACACCTACATCCATATCATCGGCCGTGACAACCACGTAGTAGCCGACTCCATTCAGCACCTTAGGGCACCCGAATTACATATGCAGAGTGTGAATGGCGGTTTTCGCATTTCGGAGATTCCCTACAGAAATCGCGACCGCTTTGTTCCGCTTTCTGGAGGAGGTTATCTGGTGGCAACACCTTTCGAATCGATGATTCACCGCTTTGATGAAAACCATGAACTTCTCTCAACCATCGACCTCCGTATTGATGCTCGCCCTGTTACCGCTGCCGACCTGGATCATCACCTGCAAGATATCTCTTCAGATTTACGCCGCGAAATAGAACCAAGGGTGTACAATATCAAACCTCCATTCCTGAATGTATGGGCCTCAGAAGAGAGAATCTGGCTTCAAACCGACCGTACAGCTGATGGGAGTGAGATTGTGGCAGCCGATTATGAAGGGCAACTTATCGGGCGATTCCTGCTCTCTGGTTTTGACGAAGTGAAGCAGGTAACGGGTAATCGGATCTACACCATTCACCGCGATCCGGACGTTGGAGATTCGGTCAGGATTTATGAGGTAACCATCTGATAGTCTGCCCTGAGCTTTCCGGGTGGCGCAAGCCAGTGAGGTAAACCCCTCCTGCCTGCAATAGAGCACTTCGGAGGCAGGTGCCAAGGAATTGTAAAAAAGAGGCCGCCCAAGATTCTATTTTATCCCGACAGATTGAGTTGAGATAAAGCTAACAGAACCGCTTAGCTTAACTTTGTATGTTTGTTATATTAGAGATAACAAGCATACTCAATTAATCTACTAATTATATGACCATACTCCGGATTATCTTCGCCATCATCCTCCCTCCTGTCGGCGTATTTCTGACGATTGGAATAAAACCGCATTTCTGGCTTAACATTCTGCTTACAATTCTTGGATTCTTACCGGGAATTGTTCACGCTGTGTGGGTAATCGCCAAAAATGATTAACGGCTGCCCATTCAGACAAATTCTGTGATACGAGAGTGATAAAAAGCATGTGGCTAATTCAGCAAAACCTTGATTTCAGATCAAAAAAAGGCACCGTTCGGATTAGGAATATCCGAGGAGTGTGCCGGCTTTTAATAGAATTGAAACTCTACCGGTTTACTTATTCCGGCACATCCTTTTTCTCCTTATCATTCTCCGAATATTCACCTTTTATAAGCGATTCAACAACCGCACCGGCTACCTCCTCCTTCTCAATAAGCAGATCTGCCAGTTTATCAAAGGCCTCCCTGTTCTCTTTCAATGTTTTAATCGCCCGGTCATAGGCTTCTGTTGAGATCAGCTTTATCTCCTCATCTATTTCCCGTGCGGTGGTGTCGCTGAACTCCCGCTGTCGCGTCATTTCCCGGCCAAGGAAGACCTCCTCATTATTAGTGCCAAATGACAGGTGGCCAAAGCGTTCGCTCATTCCCCAATCCATCACCATTTTTCTTGCAAGCTGTGAAACCTGTTTAAGGTCGTTCTGAGCTCCGCTGGTTGATGTCTTAAAAATCATCTGTTCTGCCGCCCTACCACCCATAATCACCGCCAGACGATCGAGCAAATACTCCCTATTGTAGATATACTTCTCTTTTACCGGAAGCTGCTGCGTCATACCCATAGCCTGTCCCCTCGGGATAATTGTAACTTTGTGAAGCGGATCTGAATTTGGAAGCACAGCTGCAACAATTGCATGACCGGCTTCATGATAGGCCAGCATCCTTTTCTCTTCGTCATCTATCTGCATTCCCTCTCTTTCAAGCCCCATCATAATACGGTCTCGGGCTTTATCGATATCCTCCATGGTGATCTTTTTCCTTTTGGCCCTTCCGGCAAAGAGCGAAGCTTCATTCAGAAGATTTTCAAGATCAGCTCCGCTAAAGCCCGGAGTGCCGCTGGCTACTTTATCCATATCTACATCATCGGCCATTGGTTTCTTCCTGGCGTGTATCTTAAGAATTTCCACTCTTGAATTCTTGCTTGGAAGATCAACAGTTACCTGACGGTCAAACCGGCCTGGCCTCAAAAGTGCTTTATCCAGAATATCGGGGCGGTTTGTAGCTGCCATCACAACCACATTCTCACTGGGCTCAAATCCATCCAATTCGGACAGCAACTGATTTAACGTCTGTTCTCTTTCGTCATGCCCGCCACCAACACCGGCGCCCCTCGATCTGCCAATTGAGTCGATCTCGTCAATAAAAATGATACTGGGCGACTTCTCTTTGGCATTTTTAAACATCTCACGCACCCTTTTCGCACCCACACCGACAAACATCTCCATAAAATCGGACCCTGTTATCGTAAAAAACGGCACATCTGCCTCGCCTGCCACAGCGCGTGCCAGCAGAGTTTTCCCGGTACCGGGGGGGCCAACCAGCAGGATTCCTTTAGGTAGTTTGGCACCGATCTCCTCAAACATCTTCGGATTTTTCAGGAACTCTACAATTTCAGTCAGTTCTGTTTTAGCCCCCTCCATACCGGCTACATCATCAAATGTTGTTCTGTTTTTCTCCTTATCCTGTAGCTTTGCCGGGCTCTTACCGATGTTAAACATACCTCGACCCTGCGACTGTAAACGCCTGTAGAACAGATAGCCTATAAATAGAAAAATGAAGAGTGGCAGTGTGAATATCATTGCATACCACCAAAAGTTATCCGAATCGGGTTCAGCTGAGATGGTTACTTCCCGTTCATCAAGTATTGCAAAGAGCTCATCGTCACCAAATGAAGGAATATAGGTGACAAAATTTTCGTAATGTGTGGTGTCATTATATGCACTTAAAAGCTGTTGTGGCTCCTTGAGACTCACCTGAATTCTATCACTCTTTACATGTACTCTCTCGACATTATCCTCTTTTAACATCTGACGAAAAGTACTGTATTCAATTTCCGGAGTGGTCGAGAAAAAGCCGGCACCTCCATTAGAGATAAACATGTAGATTAAGACGAAGCCGATCAAAAAATAGATCCAATAGATGAAATACAACCCCTTTGAGGGTTTTTGAGAGCCTGGCTTGCCTTTTTTAGGCTTTTGGCTTTTCTCCCCGTTATCCGGTTTTTTATTTTCTTTGTTGTTCTCCATTCTTTAGAAAGATTTTTTCGGTGTTGAACCAGGTATTGGCACTAAGCTATCAGACAGATTATTCTCCTTAGTAATAGAAGATTGTGTTCTGCTTATGTCAGACACTCATATTAATGAATATGGAACTTTATAACAGTTAATTGAGAAAACCAATTCAAAGTCACTGTTTGATCTTTAAAGGGCAACTTTTTATCGTGGTGAATTTCATTGAAAATAAACTCTTATTCAACCATAAAAAGTTTGGATAAATGAAGACTCGATATTGATTTGCGTCAGGGGAGAAGTATCCCGGTCAGCCTGACCGGGGAACGGTAGCCGAGAAGCCCGGACAAGCCCCAAATGGAGGCCTTAGGCGCTGTCCGGGGTACGTTTCTCTGGCAGCCTAAATTTTCTTCGCCAATGCATAGATTCCATTGCCTTTCATATTTTTGGTATAGAGATCAGTAAAATTCATGATCAGGCAGATTGGCAGCACAATGGGATAGTATGCCATCAGCGGTATTACCGCAAATAGTGAGATTTTATTAAACCAGATCATGGGCCACTTTACCGTTAGCACCCAGGCCCTGTGGCCCCACTTGCCGTACGTATAGTGAATTTTCCGGGGCAGCAGCTCCGCTTCCATCAGCTTTTTATCGATCTCCGTTTTGGAATAGCCGGGCCGCGCATGTTCATCCACAAAAGAGTCTTCATCCCCTGCATCCTCCTCAGAGAAGTGCGATGGAGAGTGCATCAGAAACAAACCTCCCGCTCTGAGACACTTACTCAGATTCTTCATCACCTTATGATCTTTTTCAATGTGTTCAAGCACATCAATGCAGATAATCATGTCGAATACCGTGTCGGAAGAAAACTCCAGCAGATTAGCATTGTAAAAGCTAATCCTGCCAGACTCAATATCATCTTTAAAATAGCGCCGGTTATCTTCCAGGTAATCCTCCTTAATGTCGATTGCATACACCTTTACATGCTGAAATTTTTGAAGGATAAACCGGTCGTACTGACCAAAACCGCATCCGGCATCCAGTAATTTCCACTCACCCTTCTTATCCAGTTTGTCTCCCGCTTCTTTTAAAATGCGCCTTATGTGCCAGCTCCTCAGAAAAAAGATATCCAGCAAAAAATAGAAGATTCTTCTCAGGGTTTTTGAGTTTTTTACAATCCCGGCAAATTTATCTTTTACCGGATCATACGCGATTCTGCTCATAAACCAATTTTTTTAGCAATGCTCGGTTTTTGCCTCTCAACCTGGCCCTTGTTGATCATTTCTCCCAAAAATCCGATTGAAAAGAACTGAACCCCCACTAAAATCATCAGAATACCCAGGAAAAGAAGTGGCCTGTCGCCCAAAGGTTCACCGAAAAAGATTTTCAGCCACGCGAGATATCCGCTAATGACGCTGCCAATCAGGATAAAAAATACACCTATGAGACCAAAAAAGTGCATCGGCCGCTGCATATAGCGGTTTACAAAAAGCAGGGTAAGAAGATCGAGAAAGCCGTTCAAAAACCTGGAGATCCCAAACTTGGTCTTGCCATATTTTCGGGGATGGTGCTTCACTTCTTTTTCAGCAATTGCATCAAATCCTTTCCATTTAGCAAGTAAAGGCACATAGCGATGCATTTCACCGTAAAGATAAATGCTGTCGGTAACTTCTCGTTTATAGGCTTTAAGGCCGCAGTTAAAGTCGTGCAGTTTTATCCCGGTGGTCCAGCGGGTTACGGCATTGAAAAAACGGGAAGGTATGGTTTTGGTTACGGGATCGTGACGCACTCGTTTCCAGCCGCTTACAAGGTCTTTCCCGCTCTTCAGTATCTCAAGCATGGCCGGAATCTCGTTGGGATCGTCCTGGAGATCAGCATCCATGGTTACCACATATATTCCATTGGCCTCTTCGAAGCCTGCCTGAAGTGCGTCGCTCTTACCATAATTTCTGCGCAGCCGAACTCCTTTTATCTCTTGTCGGTTCCGGAAGAGTTCTTCAATAGTCTCCCAGGAGCCGTCAGTCGACCCATCATCCACGAAAATAATCTCATAGGTTACCCCCTCCAAAGCGTTTGATATTTCGGTTGCAAGCTCTTCAATAGAACTCTCCTCATTCAAAAGCGGTATGACTACACTCACTTCAGGATGATGAGGAACTTTGTGGTCTGAATTATGTATATTTTTTTCCGGCAATGGTTTGCAAATTCATTAATTTGGGCAATCTGAATGATTATCTGATCTGTGCTATTTCAGTTAAACAGCATCAATAATACAGCAAATCATTGACAACCAACTTTTTCCAAAGCTGAAAATAAAGGATTTCAACGCTATGAAGAAATTGTATTACTCAATAGGGGAAGTAAGTGAGATTACAGCCATCGAGCCTCATGTACTAAGATACTGGGAAACAGTGTTCAAAGACCTTTCTCCACGAAAGAACAAGGCCGGCAACAGAACATATAAAGAGGATGATATCACCTTTATATTGAAGTTGAAACACCTCATCCAGGAAAAAAAATACAGCACAGCCGGTGCGAAGAAAATTGTAGAGGGCGAAGAGAGTGCAGAATCCGTTTCATCCAGAGAGGAGAAGAGGCTGCCTGCAGAGGTTGAGAAGGATATGTCTGAAGTTAAGATTTTTTTAAACAAGCTCCTCGAAAAGCTTTGACTCACCGCGAGAAGCTTACAATCAATATATACAGCAGCTCCGCACAGATAAGTACAGCCACGCCCACCAGGTGTATCACCTGAAGAGCACCGGCCATATCGAACCACTCAAGACCGATACCTGCAACCATTTGGAGCATTATCAGGCCAACGATGACCCAACCCAACCTGGAGAGTCGCTTGCTTACATTAAACTTGCGGTTGTAATAGATCAGCACTCCGGATAGTGCCACTACCACCCAGGAGAAGCTTCTGTGTATTTCGTAGAGCCAGCTCAGGCTGTCAATCCACTGTTCACGAGGAAGTTCAAGTACATTCTTGGCCACGTCAACCTCTTCTCTTACCTGCGTACCCAATATCATCTGTGCCAATGTGAGAAACAGAATCCCCCCCGATACCCATAACAGAACCCTGCGTGTGTCGCCGCTCAGGGTTGTGGTAAGGCGCGTACTCATGGCCCTGAAACTGGCATAGAGAAGAACGGCAAGGATAAGCATCGCCACAATCATGTGAATCGTTATCATCCCCGCACTAAGCCCTGAGCGCACAACCTGGCCCCCAAGCCAACCCTGAAAAAGCACCAGGAGCAGTGCCAAACCTGAGAAGATCGTAATCACAGGATCTTTTTTCCTGTACTTGAAGGAGAAGATAAAGGTGAGGATAATCAGAAAACCTATCAGAACGCCAACCAAACGATTAATGTACTCGAGCCACGTATGCACAGGGTTAAAGAGTTCGGCATCATACTGCGCAGGCAGGTCGGCGGCACTGGTTGGTGGAATCCACATACCAAAACACTGTGGCCAGTCGGGGCAGCCCAGCCCGGCTCCAACAGCCCGAACAAGGCCGCCAATAAAAATGAGTATAATGGTTGCTATAACCGTGGTAACAGCTGTCTTTTGGTAGAGATTTAGTTTCATTTTTTACGCTATAGTGCACGGGCTGGAAAGCCGCAGAGAGTCTGTATTGTGTCTGAAATCATCAAATCGGGGTTTTTGTACCGATCCAATTTAACATCAAAACCAATAGCTTGTTAAATCAATTCGTAAAAGAGTAAAAATTTAACATGAGTTCGATATAAGAATTTAGTTTAGGAGCCTCCACTCTCTTCACAAGGAGGGGGCTTTTCTAATCACCGATTCTATATCGTTAACAAGACACCAGCCAAAACTTGAAACTTCAGGTAACATATCACTTCGGAAATAGTTATTTTCATATGCTATAATTCAAAGCATTCATGAACAGAATACAGACAGAAACTACAGGCATACAGCAGCTATTGGCCACAATTAACGACTACTACGAGCTCACTAAGCCGGGTATTACGTTTACGGTAGTGGCAAGTATGTTAATTGGCTTCCTGATGGGCACTGCCGGCAGTGTGAACTACCTCTTGATGGTGCATGCCATATTCGGCACCTGGATGATTGCCGCCGGTACGGCTGCTCACAATATGTTCATGGAGAGAGGGGTGGACGGGTTAATGAAACGCACCAATAAGCGCCCCCTGCCCGCTTCCCGCGTTACTCCGCAAAATGGATTTATATTTTCAATGAGCCTGATCTTTGCAGGGCTCTTCTATCTGATTTTCATGGTGAATGTTGTTGCAGGAATTGTGTCTCTTGCCACAACCATTATCTACCTGTTCGCCTATACGCCCCTTAAGAGAATATCTGCACTCAATGTGTTTGTTGGTGCTGTACCCGGGGCACTTCCGGTAGTTGGCGGCTGGGCCGCTTCGAGCGGAACCGTGTTTGAGCACGGAATGTGGATCCTGTTCGGTATTATCTACTGCTGGCAGATTCCTCACGTAATGGCAATCGCCTGGGTTTGTAAAAATGATTACGAACACGCAGGGTTTAAAATGCTGCCCAAAAATGACCCAAAAGGCTACAAAGCCGTTTTGTGGGTGATCGTACCGCTTCTGATTCTTATCCCGACTGTATACAAACTCTACGTGATGGAGCTGGTAAGCTGGCTCTACCTTGGAGGCGCACTGCTGACAACCATTGTATTCTTGTGGTATGGCGTGAAATTTGCCTTTTCAAGAGACATCTCCACAGCACGCGCACTCATGTTCGCCTCCTTTGTCTACCTGCCGCTGATCTGGATTTTCATCTTCCTGGACTGGATGATTCTGTAATAAATTTGTGTGAGTACAAGGTAAGAGCTGATTAAGGAGTGTCTCTCCGTCGGCTGACGGATCGCTTTCCCCCTTCAAGAGGATGTGAGAAAATACGTATTCAAAGAAATTCTCAAGGCTTTTTTGCCACGAAGTCACGATGACACAAAGGTGCACGAAGTAATATAAAAACTTAA
>Ga0207421_10003366_pt1 | contig 19073 bp, 22 predicted proteins | sample SodLakKL_010_SED_4_FD_187542 | JGI IMG/M metagenome (GOLD analysis project Ga0207421, IMG submission 187542) | Alkaline sediment microbial communities from Lake Tanatar, Kulunda Steppe, Russia - 8KL_010_SED (SPAdes) (version 2) | ecosystem: Environmental > Aquatic > Non-marine Saline and... | reverse complement strand
CGCACCACAATCCTTCCGCGCAACACCTGTAAAGCGCCCCCCGCCACAAAAAAACCTTTCTTCCTTCATTCATCGTTGTGCACTCTCATGAGAAAGGGGAAAACAGACCCTCACCACGCAAGGTCCCAAAAGGGCCAGGGGAATCGAGCCCCAGGAAAAGGGCGAGCCCGGGAAAACTCCGCCAGGCTCTGAAGAAAGGCACATGAAGCCACTAACCGTAAACGAGATTCTGTGGTAATGTCGAGACGTTTTTCAGGGGAAGCCCGCAACCCTCCCCTTCCGGAAAAAACAGAGAGGAATCAAAGCAGCACGACGCACCATGGGGAGAATCCAACTCTGAACCCTGAAAGCTGAGATCACCAAAAGGCTGTATGAGCATGAAGTCAACGGATGCGCAACGGGGCATTTTCTGCAATCGGACCCTCAATCTGAACGCTGTTCGAGCCATTGGCTACGACATGGATTACACCCTCATTCACTACCACATGGAGGAATGGGAAAAAAGCGCGTACAACCACCTCAAAAGCCTCCTTTCCCTCATGGGCTGGCCTTTGAAAGATCTTGCCTTTGACCCGAACCTGGCCATGCGGGGTCTCATCATCGACACAGAAAAGGGAAATGTGGTCAAGGCCAACCGGTTTGGATACATCAAGCGGGCTTTTCACGGATCACAGCCCATGGATTTTGAAACGCAGCGCCGCCTCTATCAACGGACTCTCGTCGACCTGAACGATAAAAGGTGGGCTTTTCTCAATACGCTCTTCTCCATTTCCGAGGCCTGCCTCTACATGCAGCTGGTGGACCTTCTGGAAGCGGGGGTTCTTCCCGGCCGAATGGGGTACAGCGACCTGTACCACAAAGTTCGTCAAGCCCTCGATGCCGCACACATGGAAGGTAAGCTGAAAGCCGAGATCATCCGGCGTCCGGAACGCTTCGTGGACCTGAACGAAGAAACGGCCCTCGCCCTTCTCGACCAGAAGAAAGCCGGGAAAAAACTCCTGCTCATCACCAACTCCGAATGGAGGTATGCGGCCTTCATGATGAGCTATGCCTTTGACCCCTTTCTCCCGGACCGTATGACCTGGAGAGACCTTTTTGACATCGCCGTGATAAGAGCCCACAAACCCAGTTTTTTCACCCGCCCCATGCCCGCTTTCAGACTGGTGAACGAGGAAGGTTTTCTCGAGGAGCATCTGGGGCCTCTCAGAACGGGTGAGGTGTATTTCGGCGGCAATGCCCAGTTGGTGGAAAAGAGCCTGGGATTGTGCGGTGAGGAAATCCTTTATGTGGGAGATCACATCTTCATGGATGTGAACATATCCAAAAGCATGTCCCGGTGGCGGACAGCCTTGGTCATACGGGAACTGGAGGAGGAGATCTCGGCGGTGCACATGTTTCGGCAGGATCAGCAGCGGCTCTCACGGCTCATGAAAAAGAAGGAGGAACTGGAGCAAAAATCCGCCTTTTGCCGCCTGCAGCTTCAGCGATCCCAGCAAGAGTACGGCCCTCCCGGCCATGAAGCCAGGGAAATAGAGAGGACCATGGGAGAGACTCAGCGGAAACTGTTCAAACTCGATGCTCAAATAGGTCCCCTCGCCCAGGCGTCCGGCCGCCTTCACAATCCTCACTGGGGCCTCCTTTTGCGCACAGGCATCGACAAAAGCCACCTTGCCCGCCAGGTTGAGCGCCATGCCGACATCTACATGTCAAGGGTTTCCAACTTTCTCCAATACACGCCGTTCGCCTTCCTCAGATCACAGCGAAACAGCCTGCCCCACGACTCCCCCGGAGAGTATGCCTGATAAAGATGAAAGGGCCTTTTTGACATTGTCCAGCCTGACCTGAGTGAAAAGAAAGGGACAGCCCCATGAATGAGACCTTTGCCGGCATTCTTGAAAAAGTCCGTGAACAGCGTCCCCTCGTCCACAACATCACCAACTATGTGGTCATGAATTTCACAGCCAACGCCCTTCTCGCCCTGGGCAGTTCTCCGGTCATGGCCCATGCCCTGGAAGAAGTGGAGGAGATGGTTTCCGTGTCCCGCGCTCTCGTTGTGAACATCGGCACCCTCTCTGAGCCTTGGGTAAAATCCATGTTCAAGGCAGCCCGGAGAGCCAACGAAATGGGAATCCCCGTGATCCTGGATCCCGTGGGAGCCGGTGCCACAAAGTACCGGACGGAGACGGCGCAAAGGATCCTCACAGAAACAAGGGTGAATCTCGTTCGCGGAAATGCTTCGGAAATGATGGCCCTGCAGGGGACGGGCGTCCAGACGAGAGGAGTGGACTCTTCTCACAAAATGGAAGAAGCTCGCAAAGTGGCCACTGAACTTGCCTTGAGGTTTTCCTGCACCATGGCGGTGACGGGAGAAAAGGACTTCGTGACGGATGGGAAAGAGGGAGCCACGGTTGCCAATGGAGACCCTCTCATGAGCCGTGTCACTGGAACCGGGTGCGCAGCAAGCGCCATCGCAGGGGCTTTTTGTGCCGTGGAAAGCAACCATTTCCTGGCGGCGGCGGGCTCCCTCGTGTTTTTTGGCCTGGCGGGTGAACTGGCTGCCAGAAACAATCCCGGTCCCGGCTCCTTTCAAGCCCAATTGCTGGACGCTCTGAACACGGTGGATGGAAACCACCTCAGTGCCCAGGGGAAATGCAAGGTGGAAGTCCTCGCGAAAGAATGAAATAGACGCAGGCTCACCGTTTTTTAAAACCAGGAAGGTGATTGGGGGATTGGTTTTTCCATGACTTTCCACTCTTCAGGGGACTACACCCTCTACCTCGTCACAGACAGAAACCTCGCCCGGGAACGTCCTCTTCCGGAGATTGTGGAAGAGGCCCTCGAGGGAGGCGTCACGATTGTTCAGCTGCGGGAGAAACACTGCAGCGCCAGGGAATTCCTGCATCTCGCCCTGGCGCTCAAAAAGGTCCTTTCTCCCCGTGACAGGCCCCTCATCATCAATGATCGTCTTGACATTGCCCTTGCATGTGGGGCACAGGGAGTGCACGTGGGCCAGGATGACCTGGAGTGTTCCGTGATCAGAAAAATTGCCGGCAGAAACTTCATCGTGGGAGTGTCCGTGAGCACGGTGGAGGAGGCTTTGCGGGCTCAGGAACAGGGGGCGGACTACCTGGGCGTGAGCCCCATCTTTGCCACTCCCACCAAAGTGGACACTCCCGAGGCCACGGGGCTTTCAGGGCTGCGGCGCATTCGCGGAGCGGTGAAGCTTCCACTGGTGGCCATTGGAGGAATTGGCCCTCACAACGCGGGGGAAGCCATACGCCATGGTGCGGACGGGGCCGCCGTGGTATCAGCCATCATGGGGGCTTCCGATCCCCGCAAAACAGCCCGGGAAATGAAGGATGCGGTCACCTCTGCCCTGTGTCTCCACCGGGCACCCGAAAAGTGAGATGGCTTACCCCTGCTTGACGCCCAATGTTTTTCAATTTCTTTCATTGAGGAGGCTTTCTGAAAAAAATGGTTTCATCCTGGGAAGACATGCGGCAAAACCAAGGCGGCTTGGCAAAGGACCCTCTTCTTTGGATCTCCCTGCTGGCCTTGCCTGTCTTTCTCGTCCATATAGGCACTCCCGCTCTTTCCGATGCAGAGGCCATGTATGCCCAAATCGCCAGGGAGATGAGAGAAACGGGAGACTGGATCACGCCCCACCTCAACGGGAACCGCCATTTTGACAAACCCCCCCTCATGTTCTGGCTGGTTGCCGTGGCGCAGACGATTTTGGGTTCCTCGGAGGCCAGCGCCCGGTTCTGGTCCGTTTTCGCCGCGTGGGGCACCATTCCCCTGGTGGGCCTCATAGGCCGCAGCCTCTACGGATTCCGCACGGGGTGGATAGCCGCCCTCGTTTTCGCCACCTGCCTGGGCCCTTTCATCTTCGGAAGCATGCTCATGCCAGACTCGGTCCTCATCTTTTGGATCACGCTTTCCATGCTGGCCTACATCAAGGGGTTCGCCCTGGAGAAGAACAACCTGTGGCTGTGGGTCATGTTTGCCAGCATCGGGCTTTCAACCCTCACCAAAGGCATTCTTGGGCTCGGCCTTTCATCGGCCGTCATTGGAATCCACGTCCTTTTATCGGGTCGCCTGAAGGAGTTTATCGGTTGGCCATTCTGGGTCGGTGGGCTGGTCTTTTCCGCCGTATCCGTCCCCTGGCATTTTGCCGCGGCGAGAGCCAACAGCGACTTCCTGGAATATTACTTCATCAGAGAGCACATTCACCGTTTCACCGGCCAGCGATATCCGTCCGACGAGCATGTTCCCCTCATTTTATTCCTAACCCTCACATTCTTCTGGACTTTTCCATGGCTTTGCATGGTCCCGCAGGCTCTCTGGAAAGCCTTTCAAGGAATTCGTTCTTCAATTTTCAAAAACTCTCACGATCTCCTGCCCCTGGTTTGGATAGCCTTCTTTCTCCTCCTCTTTTCCGCATCCAAATCCCGGCTGGAATACTACGCCCTGCCCGCCATCCCTGCCTTTGGACTGCTCCTGGGAAAATTCTGGAGCGATGCCATAACGCGAGTCCATGAGGGCGAATCTGTGAAATCCCTCACCGCTCCCCTGACGCTCATGGCTCCCCTCATGACCCTGGTGGCTTTCCTGGCATTCATCGTTTTGGGGCCCGCCAAGGAAGTGGTCCTTGAAATGCTTGACCGGGCATGGCCCACGGGCGGAATCGACGGTGCCCAATGGCAAAGGGATATCCTGGATCAAATCCGCATGCCTGCCACACTCACTTTTGCAGCTGTGGCCATTTTCTGTGGAGTTGCCCTGGCTGCGGTGAAAAAGCAAAGGCCCACCACAGCCCTTCTCCTCCTCGCTGCCATGATGGTCCCCTTTTTCATGCTGACTCAATGGGGATTTCGCGCGGTGGAACCCTATCAGTCGGCAAAAGCCGTCGCCATCATGGCCGCTGAACGCACATCCCCCGAGGATGTGATCGTCTTTCAGGAACCCCATGAATACATGTGGGTGGGAGGAATGGCCTACTACGCCGAGCGACCCATCTACATACTCAAGGATCCACAGTTCAACAACATCCCCGCACGAAGGCGTGAACCTCCCGAAAGATTTCTCAGCAAAGAGGATTTCCTGCACCTTTGGAATTCTTCCCGGAAAGTGGTTGTGGTGGGAAACGAGATGCAGGCCCTTCTGTCGCAGCTCGCCCGCGTGGCTCCTGCGCGCATCGTGGGAGGCAACGGGCCGTGGATCGTTGTGGAAAACCATTGACAGAATTGACCAGGCTTTTTTTCGAGTGCATGCCGCACGCATTCCGCATGGTCAGTAAGGGAAAACACCGCAGCCGAAAAGGCATGAAGGAAGGAATGCATGTCCAGGGAAGGCGAATTCAATGACGAAAAACATGACCAGCATACAAGAAAAAGCAAAACCCAAAGGAAAAAGGAGATGACGGCCCTTCAGAAGCTGGGGGAGGAATTGGTGAACCTCAAGGCAGACCAGCTCAAAAAGATGCCCCTGCCCGAAGAACTTTTCCGGGCCGTGCTGGAAGCGCAGCGCATGAAAACCCACGGCGCCAGGAGGCGTCAAATGCAATACCTGGGAGCGGTCATGCGGCAGATCGATGCGGAGTCCGTCAGGGAAGCTCTCGGGCAACTCATGGAAAACCACGGGAGGGAGGCGCGCGGCTTTCACCTGGTGGAGGAGTGGAGAGACCGGCTCGTGGAGGGGGACCAGGATCTCACGCAGGAACTGTGCGAGCGTTTTTCGAAACTGGAACCGGGAGAATTGCACCGCATGGTCATGAATGCAAGAAGAGAGCGGGAGACGGGCAAGCCCAAAGGGGCCGGAAGAGCTCTCTTTCGGCACCTGATGGAGCACTACCGGCAATCCCATGGCACCGGAAAGTCAGACCAGCTTTGAATGGCATCCACATCTTGTCACCGGGGAGGAAACAGTTTGATGAAAGTGCAATTCCACAAGACCAGGGTCGTGCCCTGTCACCTTGCGCCCTTCGAGGAAAGAAAAGCCCTGGAACTCATGGAGCTTTGCGGCAGGTGTGCCTACAAGTCAGAAGAGAAGATCACTCAGGATTCGGCAAAGGCTTTTGTTCAGATGCTCAAGAATCGTGGTCACCTTTCCGTTCTGGAACACAGCAATGCGGTGTTCAAAATCAAACCCCACAAGATGACCAGCCCCTCGGACCATTCGCTGGAGACCCTTCGCCTTCAATTCCTGAGCCTGCTCAACGAACGGGCAGGCTTTCACCGCGTGGCCATGCTTCAAAAGGACGATTCACCGGTTCTCGCGGTGGCGGGCAATTTTCGAAGCTGGATCGAAACGCTGAGTCTCCTGGAACAGCACAGCCCCGCTCTCCACGCCTTCTTTGGAGGAGGACTGCAAAAAAATTTTCCATCCATCTTTGCCGGCGAGGGGTCTCGCGAACACGGCCTTCCGTTCACTCTCTCACTCATGGGGGAAGAAGAGCAGCTGGAAAACCTTCAAAACCATGTCCACTGCGACCTTCCCGCATTTGTTTTTAAATTCATTTGCGATCGGGGAATCACCCATGAGGTGGTCCGTCATCGAGCCCTCTCCTTCACTCAGGAAAGCACGCGCTATGTGAACTACAAAAACCGGGGGATGGCTCTCATGGTCCCCGAGGAGCTGGAGGCCTGCTTTCGGGAGGAAACAGGGCAGTTCGGAGAAGAGAACGAGCTGGTGAGGCTTTGGAGTGAACGGGGCAGGATGATCTTTCAATGGTATCAGGACGACCTTGCCCGAGGCCTCAAGCCTCAAATTGCCCGGGACATTCTTCCCAATCTTCTGAAAAGCGAGATCTTTGTGTCGGGAAGGTGGAGTGGCTGGAAACATTTCATCGGGCTGAGAGATTCGCCGGCGGCCCACCCCAGAATCCGCGTGATCGCAAGGGAAGTTCGAAAATACTTTGAAAATCTGGGATTGAAGGTGTCGCCCTGACCCTTTTCAGCCAGCCCTCCGCTGGCCAGGTCCCCCGTCAGACCGAAGGGAAGTTCATGAAAGAAATTTTCCGCATGCAGATGAAGCTCAATGAGCGAACACTCAGCAACATAGGATTAGACTTCCGCCAAATTGTCGCCGACGAGGAAAAAAAATGCATCTGGCTGGAAAATTACCGCAAAGCCCTCTCTGCAGAACTGGCCGAACTCGTCAGGGAGGTCCAGGATCACGGTCCGGGATCGCGCAACGGAAAAATCGAGGTGGTGGACATTCTCCATTTTCTGGTGAGTCTCTCTCAGATCCTGGACATCACCCATGAAGAGGCCCTTCACCTTCATGCGGATTCCGGTCCGCCATCCTTTTCTCCGGTCGTCATTCAGTCATTCCTGGCACTGGATGAACTGCAAAACAGCGTCAAGTGGAAATGGTGGGCCAAAGGGGGAGGCTTCAAACCCGAAAAGGCCAGGAAGGCCCTGAAAGACCTCTGGTCTTGCTTTCATTCCCTGTGCACCTTGCTTGAAGTGAATGGAGACACCCTGAAGAGGATCTACATGGAAAAAAACGAGGTGAACTTCAGAAGGCAGGAAAACGGGTATGACGAGGACAGGAAGACGGAGGCGGACAACGATTCCATTTTCGTTTCATAATCCGTTCTTCACGTGAAAGAACCAGGGCCGCCCCGGTCCATGGGCCCAACCTTTCAGAAGCAGGACTGAAGATCCCCATGAACAAACCCCAAAAACATTCGCCCCTCTTTGTCACCTTCGAGGGCATAGACGGCTGTGGCAAGAGCACCCTCATCTCCCACCTCATGCAGCGGCTTAAGGATGCTCACATTGATTTCATCCAGACGAGGGAGCCCGGGGGCACCCTTCTGGGTGAGGACATTCGAAGCCTTTTGCTCGATCCCCTCAATCAGAACATGTGCCAGCGCACGGAAGTGCTCCTTTACACGGCCAGCCGGGCACAGCTGGTTGAGGAAAAGATTCAGCCCGCCCTCGAGGCGGGCCTGTGGGTTTTGTCGGACAGATTCACAGACGCCACCCTGGCCTATCAAGGATACGGCAGGGGTCTGAGCCTCCGGTTTCTGGAGAGCCTGCAAAGCTGGGCCACCGGGGAAGTGCGCCCGCATCGAACGATCCTGCTGGATTGTGATGTGAGCGTGGCCTGGCAGAGGATGAATTCAAGAACCGGCAAAGCTGACCGAATGGAGAGGGAAAAGCGATCCTTTCATGAGCGGGTCCGCCTTGGTTACCTGGAACTGGCCAGAAGGGATCCTTCCAGGTTCCTCGTGTTGAACGCGGAACTCTCCCTCGGGGAAGTTGCGGACCAGTTTGACTCGCTCTTCTGGAGTTCTTTCAAACGGGAAGCCTGACTGTCTCCGGATCCTGAAACCTCTTCCAGGGGGAATTTTCTTTTCGCAGGGAACCCCCAACTGGTCTGCCATTTCCTGAACCGCCTTTTTCCGTGAACAGCGTCATCCTTTTCTTGTTTTCATCCCGGGCAATCATTGTTGCCCGCTGCCAAAGCTCCGGTGACGCCATCCGGGGAAAAGAAAAAACGATATTGAAAGATGCCTCACCAAATTTTTGACAGTCCTCCCTTTCTGCCCGCCAAACACCCATTGCACCCATGAATGTCATACTGCCTTTTCAGGCCCCCCGAAAACACGACCAGGCTCCGTTCACCAACCCTGCAGGGAAGACGGGGCACTGCACATCTCGGGGAAGCGGGCCCAAAAAAGCCATTGCTGGCTTGATAATTGCTCTTTCAAACCACACTGATTGCGATGGATCTCGATGGTGGAGAAGACAGGCATGATTCCTGAGAAAAAATTGAAACGGGCGTTTTCCCTGTGACTTCCTGTTTTCTCACCGCAGTGCTTTGTTCTGAGACATGTCCATCTTCACAAGGCCTTAAAAAGGGAGTTGGAAGGAGTTCGCCGTGAGTGCCAAAGAGAAGAACACCTTGGAGTTTGAAGATCAAGACAAGTTTTCCCCCCAGGCATTGAAAGACGAAGATGCCAAAAAACTCATGCGTCGATCTTTTCGCATTCCCATCAGCCATGACGACCAAATCACCGCCCACGTGGAGGGTTCCGGCTTCCGGGTCCTCAATGTTTCGAAGGGAGGGATCGGCCTTCTCATGGATCCCTCCCGGGACAGGTTCCGGAAAGACTCCATGGAAAACCTTTCGCTGGACATAGAGGGAAAGCAAGGGGATGTGCGCGTTCGAGTGGCTCACATCTCCCCCCATGACCCGAAAGGTTTCATCTGTGGCCTCGAATTTGTCAGCATGTCCAGGGAGTTGGAACAAATACTTGACGATTTTCTTTCGCGAACAAGAAAAAAATGGCTGGAAACGCGCTGATTGCCTTCACAAGAGTTTCCGGGAGGACTTTCTCAATGAGATCCAAGCATCAGGAGCAGGACATTCTTCGGGACCTATTCAGCGAGGAGGAGTCTGATTCCGACGCAAACCCCGCCGTGATGGAGTTGACGAAGCTCATTGAGAAATATGCACAGACCGCATCCGCCAAAGCTGAAAAGGCTCATTCAAAAGAGCTCAGAAAAAAGAAACAGCGTCCCAAGAGGGTGCACTCAAAGAAGAAAACCACTCACTACCTCACGCTGGACACCTCTGACGCACTGGAGGAGGCCAAGGAGGAGATTCGGTCCCTGGTCACGCCCGAACTCAAGAGGCTGGTGTCCAAATCACGCATTGTGGAAATGGCCCTTCAGTATGTGCTGGATGAGCTGGCCCGGGAGGGATCCCGGAGCAAGCTGGTTGAGCAGATGTTGAGCGATAAAAGAGGCGACCGTGATTTTTAGAAGAAGGCTCTTTTGCAGAACCCTTTCCTCGGGTTTTTTCCTGAAGGCGTCAAAAGAAGAACACAGGAAGTCACTCCACATGGCAGGCCGTAGAGGAGGCCAGAGATGATCATAGTATGTCCTCGCTGCAAAAAAAGACACAGCGTCGATGAAAAGCAAATTCCTCAGAAGGCAAAAAAAGCCCGGTGCAAAAGCTGCGGGTACCTTTTTCCCATTCAATCCGCGGAGCAAACTACGGAAAAATCATCCTCTTCGTCGGAGACGGGATCTTCCACCAAACCCACACGGATCATCGGGGTGGCTTTGAGCAAAGGGGGCGTCGGAAAAACCACCACGGCCGTGAACCTTTCGGCAGGGCTCGCACTGGGAGGCTATGAGGTGCTTCTTGTGGACACGGACACTCAGGGACAGTCCAGCTACAGCCTGGGTGTCAAGCCCAAGGCGGGGCTGGTGGAACTCATCACGGAGGAACTGTCCCCCGAGGAATGTGTTTTCAAAGCACGGGACAGACTCTTCCTGCTTGCGGGAGGCAAGTCTCTCGCGGGCGTTAAAAGGCTCATCGACCGAAAGGATTTTGGAGGGGAGTTGACCTTCAGGGAATCGCTCGCATGCATGGAGGGAAAATATGATTTCATCATCGTGGACACTTCCCCCGGGTGGGATGCCCTCACGGTTTCGGTTCTCTTCTACGCGAAGGAAATCCTCACTCCCTTGTCCCTGGAGGTCATGTCTCTTCAGGGACTCACCGAATTCATGAAAAGCCTGGCCGGAATCAGAAAATACAGAGAAGAGGTTTCTCTGCGATACATTCTGCCCACCTTCCTTGACGGCAGAGTGAAGCAGTCTCAGAAGATTCTCGTGGACCTCAAAAAGATATATGCAGAACAGTTGTGCACCCCGATCCGGAACAATGTGCGCATCTCCGAGGCACCGGCCTATGGCAAGACCATTTACGAATACGCCCCGGGATCCCCTGGAGCACAGGACTACCGGGATTTGATCAGAAGGGTGACCAACAACACAAAACTGTTCCGCTGATTTCGGGCGGGTTCAACCCTGGCGTTTTCAACAGGCAGAAAGCATTTCATTGCCTGTAATGGACGACCATGAACACTCCCAAGCGCTTGTGGCGATTTACACAAACACGCCTTTCCCTTCGCTCCCGCAACTCACCCCCTGCTGCGTCAAACTTCATGAACCGAACAGCGGTGAAACACGCTTTCGGCGATCCTCCTTCAACCGGAATGAACCGGCGCTGGCCAGGCTTTTGGCCCCCCTCTTCCTTCCCTGTGCTCTGGCCCCCTCAGGAGCCCTTGCCCACAGGCGAAATTTTCCTCCCTGTTACGGCCCCTCTGCATGCCAAATCTGTGTGAGAAATTTTTCTCATGCACCGGACATAACCATTGACGCTCCCATGGAGATGTGCTACTCAGGATTCACCCAAGAGGGGGGTGCCTCATCGACAGCGTCACCGCTGAAATGGGCAGTGCTCACTTCTTTCATCCCACCGAGCGCTGGCCATTGGGGCTGAGACCGAAAAGGCACCCGGCAACGTCCGGCTTCGAATCGGAATGGAGCTCCATGAGATCCATTTTCAGCATATCATCAAGCCCTCATCAGCCATGATCGTCTTTTAGCATGCACGCAGCGGTTGTTTCGAGCGAGTAGGCGTGCTTTGTCATTGGCCTTATCCGCCGGGAGAGTCCACCATGGTCTTCAGCTGGTTTCATCTTGCATTGATTCTTTTCCTTGTGGCAGGATTCCTTTTTGCTGCCGGCCCGCTCATCGCCTCCATTTTTCTCGCCCCCCGGGCCAAGGGCGGCGCCCTTGACATACCTTACGAGTGCGGCATGCCTCCTCACGGAATGTCCTGGGTCCGGTTCGGCATCAACTACTATTTCTACGCCCTCATTTTTCTGGCCTTTGAGGTGGACATTCTCTACCTCTTCCCCATTGCGGTGTATTACCCTGAAAGCATGGGGTGGATGCCCCTCATTAAGCTATTGATTTTCCTGTTTGTTCTGGCTGTTTCGCTGGTTTATTTCTGGAGAAAAGGAGTCTTTACATGGCCCAAGAGGATATCGACCTGATAAAGGCCGTCACCACCCAGGATCCTCCTCTGGTCAAAGTGGAGTTGGTCAACAACTTCTTTGACATCTGCCGCTCCATGTCCCTCTGGCCCATGACTTTTGGATTGGCGTGCTGCGCCATTGAAATGATGGCTGTGGGCATGGCCCGTTTTGACATTGCCCGCTATGGCGCTGAAGTTTTTCGTCCCTCCCCGCGCCAGTGCGACCTCATGATCGTGGCGGGCACCGTGTCCAAAAAAATGGCCCCCTGCCTTGTCCAGCTCTATGAGCAGATGCCGGCGCCCCGCTACGTCATGGCCCTTGGCAATTGCGCCATTTCCGGCGGCCCTTTCTATTTCGAGGATCAGTACGGCATCGTTGAGGGGGTTGACAGGCTGGTGCCCGTTGACGTTTACGTGCCCGGTTGTCCTCCCCGGCCGGAGGGGCTCCTGGAGGGGCTTTTCAAAATCCAGGAAAAAATGACCGGCCGCCGATGGTGGCCCATGCCCAAGCAGGGGGAAGCGGTATGAAGCAGAGCTGGGTTGATCAACTCAATGCTGCGGGTGTTCCCAAATGCACCGAGGTGCGCAAGGGGGTCGCGTGCTTTTGTCTGGAATCTCAAAACCTCCTGGACTCCGTCCGGAAGATCCTGGAGCTCGAGTATTACCTGCAGGACGTGAGCGCCTCCGATTTTCAGGAGGGATACCTGCTCACCTACCACTTCGCTCACTTTGAAGAGCCCGGCCAGGCCGTGTTTCGTGTGCTCATTTCTCATGAGCACCCGCAGGTGCCCAGCATCAGCTCGTTTTACCACGGAGCCATATGGCATGAACAGGAATGCACTGATTTCTATGGCATTGAGTTCACCGGCCACCCTGACTTGAAGCCCCTTTTGCTCGTGCCAGAAGAAAACCTCTGCCCTTTGCGCAAGGACGCGCGGTCCAAAAAATCATTTCTCGACATATTCCCCGATTGCAAGCTGGTGGAGGCTCCTCCCCCTCCTGAATCCGAAGAGAATGCCGGCGGTCAGGAATCCCCTGAGGAAAAGGCATCCAAAAAGAAGGGGTCGGGAAAAAGCAAAGTTCAAAAAGAGGATGATGAAACAGCCCAGGATTCGGGGCAGGCGTGATCGCCGCCGCAAGCATCAAGGCCCTGAAGCGGCTTAACCCAACAATCCCGTGATTTGACACAGGACTGCCATGTTACATTACGCACATGAACAACTGCAGGGTGACTACTACACCCGTGCCTTTCAGGCGGGAGCTCAGGAAGACACGCTCATCATCAACATGGGACCGCAACACCCCTCCACCCATGGCGTTCTCCGGATCATACTCGAACTCCATGGCGAGTACATTCTTCGGGCTGAACCCGTCCTCGGCTATGTGCACCGCATGCAGGAGAAAATGGGGGAAGTCAAAACCTATCCCCAATACCTGGCCAATATGGGACGCGTGGATTATCTTCACGCGCTGGCCTGGAACTGGGCCTACGTGCGGGCGGTGGAGCAGCTTCTCGAACTGGAGGTGCCTGAACGGGCAGAATATGTGCGCGTCATCACCTGCGAGCTCAACCGCATCACGTCACACCTTCTTTGGTGGGGCGCTTATCTCCTGGACCTTGGCGCCTTCACCCCCATCATGTACGGCTTCGCCGACCGGGAAAGGGCCATGGATCTGCTTCAGATCATCACGGGTTCGAGGCTCACCTATTGTTACTACACTTTCGGGGGGGTCACCGCCGATCTGACGCCCCAATTCATTGATGGCACAAAGGATTTTTGCAAGTACATGCGGACCCGGCTGCCCATGTACAAAGATCTGGTCACTGACAACATGATCCTTCGCCACCGCGTGGACGACATCGGCATCATTTCAGTGGACATGGCCCGCAGATACGGTGTGACGGGTCCCAACCTGAGGGGATCCGGTGTGGAGCATGACCTCCGCAGGAACACGCCTTATTCCATCTACGACCGTTTTGATTTCGAAATTCCCGCTTATGAAGAATGCGATGCGCTCGCGCGCTATCTCGTTCGCATGGACGAAATGGAGCAGAGCATTTCCATCATCGAGCAGGCCATCCAGTCATTGCCCGAGGGCCCCGTGATGCCGCCAAAGATGCCCAAGGTCATCAAACCACCCAAAGGAGAGGCTTATGGAGAGGTGGAGGGTGCTCGCGGAGTGATAGGCATTCACGTCATATCCGATGGAACGGCCACTCCATACCGCATCAAGCTTCGTGCGCCCAGTTTCAGCAACCTGAGTCTGTTTGCAGAGGTTTCAAAGGGAATCCTGCTGGCCGACGCTGTGTCCATTCTTGGAAGTCTTGACCTGGTAATTCCGGAGATTGATCGATGAACATTCCCCCAGAACTCATCCACATCAGCATCGCCTTGGCTGCCATAGCCGCATTCATCGGCCTCAACGGCTTAGTGCTTGTCTATCTGGAACGCAAAGTGGCAGGTTTCATTCAGCGCCGTCCGGGTCCTTATGAGGTTGGCCCCTGGGGTCTGTTGCAGCCCGTGGCAGACGCGGTCAAGCTGGTGGGAAAGCAACTGGTCAGGCCCAAGGTTGCCGACCCCTGGCTTTACTGGGCGGCTCCACTCCTTTCATTCACCCCCATATTCCTCCTCTTTCTGGTCATACCCTTCGGCCCCACTCTCACGGGGATGGAATTCAACTACGGACTTCTGCTCATCCTCGCTTTTACGGGCCTCAATGTTCTCGCCCTCTGTCTGGCAGGCTGGAGTTCCGCAAACAAGTACTCTCTTCTGGGGGCGGCTCGCTCGGTGGCCCAGTCCATCGCCTATGAAATTCCCCTTCTTCTGGCTGTTCTTGCCATCGCCTTCCAGTTTGGCACTCTCAACCTCACGGAAATGGTTCACCAACAAGGTCCGTGGCCCTGGCAGTGGAACATCATGTTTCAGCCTCTGGCCTTCGTCATCTACTTCCTGTGCGCCATTGCGGAAACCAACCGCGCTCCCTTCGACCTTCCCGAAGCGGAAAGTGAACTCACTGCGGGGTTCCACACGGAATACTCGGGCATGGCTTTCGGGCTCTTTTTCCTCGCCGAGTATGCCTACATCATCGTCGTTTCCTGTGTGGCCGTTGTCCTTTTCCTGGGGGGCTGGCAGGGCCCGGGAGCCCCTGGTTTCTGGTGGTTCCTGCTGAAGGTGTATGCCCTCATACTGGTCATCATCTGGATACGCTGGACTTATCCCCGCGTCCGTTTTGACCAGCTTTTGAACATCAATTGGAAGTGGCTCCTTCCCCTGGCTCTGGTCAACCTACTGCTCACCCTGATTTTCGTGAAGATATGACCATGATAAAGAAAACGCCCAAGCAAAGCACCCTGCAAGGCATCAAAAGTCTTTTCGTCGGCTTGAAAGTGACGGGTCGCAATTTCGTCATGCCTCAGATCACCACACACTATCCCCGCAAGGAAGTGGATAACCTGGCCACCTATCGCGGCCACGTGGACCTGGTGCCCAAAGAAGACGACCCCATGACCTCCAAATGCATACTCTGCGGGCAGTGCGCCAAAGCGTGCCCTTCCAATTGCATCGAACTGGTCATTCGCAAAGAGGAAGTTGAGCCACCCCCTGATGAGGAGGCGCAGCCTGATTCGGGCAGCAAGGAGGAGGCAACCGCCAAATCCGCCCCAAAAAAGAAAAAGGTCAAGCGCATTCTGGACGCTTTCATGCTCAACTACAACCTTTGCAGTCTGTGCGGGCAATGCGTTCAGACCTGCCCGGTGGATTCTCTTGAATTCTCCACCAATTCTTATCTCGCCGGTTTCACCCGGGAGGAATTCATTTTCGACCTGCTTGAAAGGATGCGCAACAAGCAGAAAGCCTCTTCATCAGGTTGAGGAGGACAGGGTCTCCTGTCAAAGACTATGTCCTGCGGATTGATCCGGGTCTGTGACTGCCGTGATGGCCGGTTCGTTCCTGAGTCTTTGTCACCGTCAAACAACTAACGGATGATTTCTATGGAACACTTAGCCTACGTTGCTTTTGGAATTTACACTCTGATCATTTTGACAGGCGGGCTCATGGCCGTTCTCTGCAGGAGCATGGTTCGAGCTCTGGTGGGTTTGATTCTCACTCTTTTCGGTGTGGCCGGGTGTTACCTGCTCATGGCGGCCCCCTTCATCGCTCTGATGCAAATCCTCATTTATGTCGGGGCCGTGAGCATCCTCATACTCTTCGCCATCATGCTCACTCGGGCGCCTGCCGGGGCGGAGGAAGCTCCCTACATATTCCCGTGGCGCTCCCTCGCAGCGCTGGCTGTTGCGTTTTTACCCCTGGCGGTCATTGGTGGCATGATCAGGAGTGGACAGGTTGCGCCTCTGGTTCCTCCCGAGGAGGTTCCCCTTGCCGAATTGGGACAAACCCTCATAGAACCCTACCTGCTCGCTTTTGAGCTCATCTCCGTTATTCTGACGGTGGCTATGGCCGGAGCGGTGATTCTTGGATTTGAGAGGAGAATTGGTAAATGAATGGAATAACCCACCTGGAGATGTACCAGTTTGTCAGTCTCATGTTGCTGGGTCTGGGACTTTTCGGCCTCGTTCGACGCCGCAGCCTTGTCGGCATGCTCATCAGCGTGGAGCTGATGCTCAACGGCGCTGGGTTGAGCATTGTGGCATCGGGCCAGCTCACTCCCGCCTCCGCAGCTATGGGCCAACTGGCCACACTTTTTGTAATGGGGCTCGCGGCCGCAGAAGTAGCGCTCATTCTCGCCATCATCATTGTGGTGTCCAGGCGCTTCGGCCATATTGAAAGCAATAACCTTCGCACCATGAGAGGTTAGCCATGGCCGATACCCTCGTAAGCGCCCGCATACTGATTCCGCTGATCATCACGCTCATCGCACCCTTTGGCATTTACCTTGCCCGTCAGAACCCCAACCACCGGGAAGCCGTTTCCTTCGCTGCAGGCGTGGCCACCTTTCTGGCGGTTCTTTCCCTTGTTCCGGCGGTGCTCGATGGAGGCATCTGGCTCTATCCCCTCTTCGTCCTCATCCCCGGCGTGGAGGTCAAGTTTGCCGTAGACGGTCTCTCTCTCATTTTTGCACTCGTCGCCTCATTTCTGTGGATCCTCGCCACCAGCTACAACATTGGGTACATGCGATCCCTCGACGAGCATGCACAAACCAGGTACTACGTCTGTTTCGCCGTTGCCATTTTCGGCGCCATGGGCGTTGCGTTCAGTGCCAACATCTTCACTCTGTACCTCTTTTATGAAATCATAACGGTCTTCACCTATCCCCTGGTCGCCCATCATCAGGATGACGAATCCTTTCAGGGGGGCCGCAAGTATCTTGTCTACCTGATGGGAACCTCCAAGCTTTTCCTGCTCCCGGCAATGATCATGACTTACGTGCTTGCCGGAACCCTCGATTTTCACCTTGGAGACATCACTCAGGGCATGTTTCCGGAAACGGCCAATCCCATCGCCGTGACCATCACCTACATTCTCTTCATCGCCGGCCTGGCCAAAGCGGCCCTCATGCCCCTGCACAATTGGCTTCCATCGGCCATGGTTGCTCCCACTCCCGTCTCGGCCCTTCTCCACGCCGTTGCCGTTGTGAAAGCGGGAGTCTTCTGTATCTCGCGCGTGATGCTCTCTGTCTTTGGCATTGAGACCATGGACAGCCTCTTTCTCGGCATTCCAACGGCCTACCTGGCCGCATTCACCATCGTCGTCGCGTCCGTCATCGCCATGACCAAGGACGACCTCAAGGCTCGGCTGGCTTACTCCACCGTGAGCCAGCTTTCCTATGTGATCATCGGCGTCGCCATGCTCACCCCCCTGGCAGTGACCGGCGGCAACCTCCACATCGCGCACCATGCCTTCAGCAAGATCACACTCTTTTTTGCCGCAGGCGCCATTTATGTGGCCACGCACATCAAAAAGATCAGCATGCTCTCGGGCATGGCCAGCCGCATGCCCTGGACATTTGGAGCTTTTTCCCTGGCCGCTTTGAGCATGATCGGCGTTCCTCCCGTGTGTGGATTTGTGAGCAAGTGGTATCTGGTCAACGGGGCCCTCAGCGCCGGCCACATTCCTCTCATGTTGGCATTGCTGGCCAGCACATTGCTCAACAGCTACTATTTCGGGCACATCATCTATAAAGGATATTTTGGAGTTCCTTCACCTGATGTGAGACTGGAGGACTATCGCGAGGCACCTTTGTCCATGGTGGTTCCCCTGAGCATAACTGCTGTTATCTCGGTGGCACTCGGATTCTATCCCCACCTTTTTCAGCAGTTTGTGAAGGTTTTAGGAGGATGACGGCGTGGAAATGAAATTTGAAAAATCTCTTGCGAACTGGTTTCGCAATGCCAGGGAAAAACACAGATCCTGGCTCACAGCATTCTACATTTTCCTGGGACTCACGGTCGTGCTGAACATTTTCATCCGACCTCATCACCCGCATTTTGTGTATGACTATCTTCCCGGATTCTTCGCGGTGTTCGGGCTCGTTGCCGCGATCATCCTCGGTCGTGTGAGCAAAGGCACGGCACACACATTCTTGGGGAAGGACGAGGACTACTATGAGCGTGATTAACGGATTCTTTCATCCCAGCCTCTACTTCATTGTGACAGCCGTTGTGCTTCTGGCCTGGCGCGGACAGAACACCTCATGGCGTTTTCTCCTGCCAGTTCCGGGGATCCTCGCATTCCTCACCATACTCAATATGGAATCGGGGACATTCAGCCAGCTCAATTACCTTGGCCTGACCCTGACCCTTGGCAGGGTGGATGCCCTCGCCATCGTCTTCGCCCACGTCTTTGCTCTTCAGGCACTCATCGGCTTCATATATGCCTGGCATGTTCAGGACAAGGCGCAACATGCAGCCGCTTCCATGTACATTGCCGGCGCTTTCGGGTGTCTCTTCGCAGGAGACTACCTGACCCTTTTCATTTTTTGGGAGCTCATGTCCGTTTCCTCCACTTTCCTGGTCTGGCTCAACCGCCAGCCCGAATCCACAGGAGCAGGCTTTCGCTATTTTCTCTTTCACACCCTTGGAGGCCTTTTTCTCCTTGCGGGACTTTTGCTCCGTTATTCCCATCTTGGCACCTTCGCCTTCACCGCCATTGACCCTGCAACCGCTGCCTACTACGACTACCTCATTCTCACAGGCTTTGCGGTCAACGCAGCAGTGATCCCTCTCCATGCATGGCTCCCCGACGCTTACCCGAGAGCCACCGTCA
>Ga0207421_10003364_pt1 | contig 19092 bp, 14 predicted proteins | sample SodLakKL_010_SED_4_FD_187542 | JGI IMG/M metagenome (GOLD analysis project Ga0207421, IMG submission 187542) | Alkaline sediment microbial communities from Lake Tanatar, Kulunda Steppe, Russia - 8KL_010_SED (SPAdes) (version 2) | ecosystem: Environmental > Aquatic > Non-marine Saline and... | reverse complement strand
GGGCGGTAAGGCCCAGGAAAAAGGGTTGGCCCTGATCCCGCTCAAAGTTTACATAAAGCAGGGCCTGGTGAAAATAGAACTGGGCCTGGCCCGGGGTAAGAAACTTTATGATAAAAGGCGTGATATCGCCGAGCGGGACAGCAAGCGCGAGATGGAAAGAAGCTTTCGGGAAAGACAAAAAGAAAATTAAATTTGGGGGCGTTCAGGATTCGACGGGGGTTATAGACGCAGGAGCGGCAAGTCCAGGACCATGCCCTGGTAAAAACATGGAACGGCTATAAACGCCAAACCGAATTACGCACTCGCTGCTTAAAAATAAGTAGCGCATCCCTCCTTTCCCTGGCCGGGGGAAAGATCAGGGGTGTCACTAAACCGGCCTACCGTTTAAGCGGCTGCTCCACCTCTTAGCCGGGAAACTTAACGGGGCTGGCGCTGAAGGATCCTGTTCCGGGGAGCCTGCAGCGCGAAAACTAAAGCTGGAACTAAGCTTGTAGAAACTCCTGTAGCTGAGCCTTCGGACGCGGGTTCGATTCCCGCCGCCTCCACCAATAAAATATTTAAACAACGCGAGCCGCACTCGGCTCGCGTTTTGCTAGGTACACAAGGGGACGGTTCTTTTGTGTTGATATTTTACACAAGGGGACGGTTCTTTTGTGTTGATATTTGATTGTCTTTTTGCTATAGTTAACCAGGGTGATGACATGCCAAGAAGTGCAAGGAAGAAAAGCAGCTCCGGTATTTACCATATTATCCTCAGAGGTATCAATAAACAAAGGATATTTGAAGATGATGAAGACTATAGTTATTTCCTGGGAAAGCTTAAAGCCTACAAAGATTTAAGCACATATAAAGTATATGCTTACTGCCTTATGAGTAATCATGTTCATTTATTGATGCAAGAAGGGGAAGAAACCTTAGGAACAGCATTTCGTAGGATAGGTGCAAGTTATGTTTACTGGTACAATTGGAAATACAGTAGAACCGGGCATCTATTTCAGGATCGCTTTAGAAGCGAACCGGTTGAAACAGATCAGTATTTTCTTACCGTAATGAGGTATATCCATCAAAATCCAACGAAGGTTGGAATCGCAAAAACGATTCCGGAATATCCGTGGAGCAGTTATCGGGAGTATAGCCAAAAACCGGTGATATGTGATACGAAATTTGCCTTAGATATGTTTTCAACAGTATCTGAGGATGCTTTAGAATCATGGGTTAAGTTTACAAATGAAAAGAACAATGATCGATGCCTGGAATATGATGATGGAGGTCGATTAAATGATGTGGAGGCAGCTGAACTGATAAAAAATGCTGCTGGTGTAAATAACCCTGGAGATATCCAGGTTTACGATAAAAAGAAAAGGAATAGAGTAATCAAACTGCTTAAGGAAGAAGGATTATCAATCAGGCAAATTGAAAGATTAACCGGTATAAGCTTTGGGGTTATCAGGGGAGTACAATAGCAGCACAGAAGAACCGTCCCCCTGTGTTTGCCTGCGTTTGGAAATTATTAAGAATTGGGGTGTTTTGGATGAACTTAAAACAGGCTGAAGTAATGAGAAATGGGCAGGGGTTTGTTGCCGCACTCGACCAGAGTGGGGGGAGCACACCGAAAGCGCTTGCCAGCTACGGAATACCGAAGGATCAGTATGATAGTGAAGAAGAGATGTTCGACCTTGTTCATGCTATGAGAACCAGGATTATTAGCAGCCCGGTTTTTACCTCGAAGCATATACTGGCGGCAATTTTATTTGAACAAACTATGGATCGGACAATTGAAGGCTTATATACTGGAGATTATCTTTGGGAGAAAAAGGGTATTGTTCCTATTCTCAAGGTGGATAAAGGCCTGGCGGAGGAAGCAAAAGGGGTTCAACTGATGAAACCGATAACAGATTTGGATTCGACACTGGATCGTGCTGTCGAACGAAAGATGTTCGGAACAAAGATGAGGTCTGTTATTAAGAGCGCTGATCCTGAAGGGATTAAAGCAAATGTGGAACAACAATTTGATTATGGTAAAAAAATAGCTGCAACGGGGCTTGTACCTATATTGGAGCCAGAAATTGATATAAAAAGTCCTGATAAAGCAGAGTCAGAGAGTCTAATGAAAGCAGAAATATTAAAGCACCTTGATAATCTTTCTGAGAACGAAACAATTATGCTAAAACTCTCCATCCCTGACAAGGATGGCTTCTATAATGAATTAATAGAGCACCCCATGGTTATGCGTGTAGTAGCCCTTTCCGGTGGATATAGTAGAGAAGAAGCGGTCAAACTGCTGGAGCGAAATCCCGGGTTAATTGCCAGTTTTTCCAGGGCACTGGTAGAAGGACTTAATGCACATCAATCAGACGAAGAGTTTAATGCTATGCTGAGCAAATCTATTGAAGAGATATACAAGGCATCGATTAGTTAGATCCCGAATTGGTTAATCAGGGGCAGTCCCTTATCTCTTTATAACAGCACAGAAGAACCGTCCCCTTGTGTTCCGTCCCCTTGTGTTCCCCTTGTGTTCCCCTTGTGTTCATAGGAAGGGATAAAAAGCAAGCATAAAATGAAGAGGAGGAACAATCATCATGAAAGGTGATTCCGGAGATGCCCCAGGTGCAGCTGTTTATGGTTTAGGCTTTATCGGAGCAGCAATATATTTTATATCCCAGGCCACAACTTTCTGGATGGGGCTGCTGGGTTTCTTGAAAGCTATTGTATGGCCGGTCTTTTTGGTCTATGAATTGCTTAAATATTTAAGTGTGTAATGTTAATAAGGTCAGGTTTTTTGATCAAAAAGCAACCCCCTGACATCAGGGGGTTGCTTTTATAAAAGCTATCAACTGGTTTATGCTGTAACTCAGGCAAGGTCGAAGCGATCGGCGTTCATGACCTTATTCCAGGCGCTGATAAAATCTTGAACGAATTTTTCTTTGGCGTCACCGCTTGCGTAAACTTCGGAGATGGCCCTTAGTTCAGAATTTGATCCGAAAATCAGGTCAATACGGGTGCCTGTCCACTTTACTTCGCCGTTATTGTAACCCCTGCCTTCGAAAAGGTCGCCATCTTCATCGGCGGGTTTCCAGGTGGTGTTCATATCTAGCAGGTTGACAAAGAAGTCGTTTGTCAGGCTTTCCGGGTTTTCAGTGAAAACGCCGTGCTTGCTCTCGTTGTAATTAGCGTTGAGTACCCGCATGCCGCCAACCAGGACGGTCATTTCAGGGGCGGTCAAGCCCAGGAGTTGAGCCTTATCAATTAGCATTTCTTCGGCAGACACAGCAAATTTAGCTTTACTAAAGTTGCGGAAGCCATCAGCCTTCGGCTCAAGAACCTTGAATGCTTCTATATCTGTCTGTTCCTGCGAGGCATCTGTCCGGCCCGGTGAAAAAGGCACCGTTACATCAAAACCGGCATTTTTAGCCGCTTTCTCCACACCTGCACAGCCGGCCAGGACAATCAGATCGGCAAGGGAAACTTTCTTGTTGCCTGATTGTGCGCTGTTGAACCCATCCTGGATTTTTTCAAGTTTCTGCAGTACCTTTTCCAGTTTTTCCGGCTCGTTAGCCTGCCAGTTCTTATGCGGCTCAAGGCGAATGCGTGCCCCGTTTGCCCCACCGCGCATATCGGAACCGCGGAAGGTAGAGGCCGAAGCCCATGCTGTTGAAACCAGTTCGGGAATTGATAGTTTTGAATTAAGAATCTTACTCTTGAGTTCTGCGATTTCATTTTCGTTAACCATTTCATGATCGACCTCGGGCACCGGGTCCTGCCAGATCAGTTCCTCTTCAGGTGCTTCCGGGCCGAGATAGCGTGAACGTGGGCCCATGTCGCGGTGGGTCAGCTTGAACCATGCGCGGGCAAAGGCATCGGCAAACTCGTCAGGGTTCTCCAGGAATCGCTTGGCAATCGGCCTGTAGATGGGATCCATCTTCAGGGCAAGATCAGCCGTGGTCATGATTGTTTTTACTTTTTTGTCAGGTTCGTGGGCACCCGGCGCCAGGTCTTTTTCATCAGGATCAACCGGTTCCCACTGCCAGGCCCCGGCAGGGCTCTTGACAAGATTCCAGTCATATTTAAAGAGAACTTCCAGGTAGGTGGTATCCCACTTGGTCGGGGTCGGTGTCCAGGCGCCTTCAATCCCGCTGGATATGGTATCTTTGCCCTTACCGGTACCCATGCTGTTCTTCCAGCCGAGTCCCTGTTCTTCAATAGGGGCAGCCTCGGGCTCCGGCCCGACATGCTCGGGGCTACCTGCACCGTGACATCTGCCAAACGTGTGTCCCCCGGCAACCAGGGCAACAGTTTCTTCGTCATTCATAGCCATACGTTTAAATGTCTCGCGTATATCTTTAGCAGAAGCGAGAACATTTGGTTCTCCGTTTGGTCCTTCCGGGTTTACGTAAATGAGGCCCATTTGCACGGCCGCCAGGGGATTTTCAAGATCCCGGTCACCGCTGTAACGTTTATCACCGAGCCATTCATCTTCGGAACCCCAGTAAACATCTTCTTCAGGCTCCCATATATCCTCACGCCCACCGGCAAAACCAAATGTTTTAAAGCCCATTGACTCTAAGGCAACATTCCCTGCCAGGATCATCAGGTCGGCCCAGGAAATCTTTTTGCCGTACTTCTGCTTAATCGGCCAGAGCAGGCGTCGGGACTTGTCGAGGTTGATGTTATCGGGCCAGCTGCTTAAGGGGGCAAATCTTTGAGAGCCGGCTCCTCCTCCGCCGCGGCCATCGCCCATACGGTATGTACCGGCGCTGTGCCAGGCCATACGGATCATCAGCCCTCCATAATGACCGTAATCGGCCGGCCACCAATCCTGCGAGTCAGTCATCAAATCGGAAAGGTCTTTTTTCACTGCCTCCAGGTCTAGCTTCTTAAATTCTTCAGAGTAGTTAAAATCATTACCCATGGGATTTCTCGACTCCGGGTTTTGGTGAAGCATTTTCAGGTTCAGCTGATTCGGCCACCAATCTTTTATTGTTGTGCCTCCACCGGCACCTCTCCTCTTAGACATGCCAGTCACCGGGCATTTTCTTTCTTCGCTCATGAGATTTGCTCCTCTCTGTCATTTTGATTTATATTTAAAAGGCATCTTGGACAAAAACCTTTAAAATATACATTCCTGTCAATAACTTTAAACCCGTTTAAATCTTCAGTTTCTATTGAGTCAATATTGATATTGAAGTTAAAGATTGTTTCGCATTCTTCACATTTAAAGTGCCCGTGGGTTTCGGTTATTATGTCATAGCTGGTTTCATTATCTTCGATGTTTAATGCTTTTAACAGGCCGGCTTTAAGAAATAAATTTAATGTGTTATAAATAGTAGTTTTCGATAAGGTGGGAATATCAATTTGCAGATCTTTAAATATCTGATCCACAGTAGGGTGGCAGGGATTTTCAATTAAGTACTCCAGTATTTTGATCCTTTGAACTGACGGACGAATATTTTTGTTTGTCAATTCGGTTGATAGATTTTTTAATAAGGGTTGCATATAAGGCCTGCCTTCTAAGAATACTGAATAGTATGGATTTGTAATTATTACTAATATAAAATTACTATAAAATGCTTGACATGTCAATATAAATTATTCAAAATAAACCTTAATTTTAAGTCTTTTTGCGCACTTGCTTAATAGATCCCGATTTGCTATAATACGTCTGCAAGGGCGTGTAGCTCAGCCGGGAGAGCACTTGGCTCGCATTCAAGAGGTCAGGGGTTCGAATCCCCTCACGTCCACCAGGCAAGGTTTTTTTGGGTAAGTTAGCGACCTGAAAAATTTCATAGAAACCAGATAATTTTTAAACGGAGGTCTATTAATGACGAAATGTAAGCGCAAGCATCCACTATATTTAGTTGCTTTAACAATCCTGTTCATTGTCCTTGCAGTTACTATGTCTGCGTGTGATGATGGTGAGGAAGTATTCGAAGGAGCACTGGTAGTGCCTGATGATTTTACCACTATCCAGGAAGCAATAGACGCAGCGGAGGATGGTGATGAGGTCGTAGTCAGGCAGGGAACATACAATGAGAGAATCAATTTTAACGGTAAAGATATTGTCTTACGCAGCGTAGACCCTGATGACACAGAAGTAGTTGAAGGAACTATTATTGATGCCGGTGGCGTCGATTCCGTAGTTGCTTTTAAAAACGGAGAAAGTGAAGCAGCAGTTTTAAGCGGTTTTACCATAACCGGCGGTAGCGGCAATATGGAAATCCTTGAATTCGAAATTGAAGGTGAAATGCAGGAGGTGCCTTCTTTATACGGTGGTGCCATCATTATTTTGAACAACAGTTCACCAACAATTACAAAGAATATTTTAGTTGATAATGTTGCCGAGAGAGGCGGGGGAATCCTGGCCTACGAATCATCGCCTGTTATTGAAGACAACCGGGTTGTTAATAACTTGTCTACCGGTGGCGGTGGTGGCATATTCATAGCAAATTCACAGGCAACAGTCACAGGAAATACAATTAGTAATAATTCAGCTGGCCGCAGCGGTGGGGGCCTGGCTGTCAGTGGTGAAGGTGAGGAACCTTCAGTAATTGAAGGCAATACCATCTCTGATAACACGGGTGAAAACGGTGGTGGTTTCTCCATATTTGAATCCAGCCCCAGTATCATTGATAATATAGTTATTAACAACAATGCCAATAATATTGGAGGAGGATTTTTCCTTGTCAAATCTGCCCCCCTGATGATCGGAAATGATGTTTCTGACAACAGGGCCGGCCCCGCCGGTGGCGGAATTGCAATTTACCTCGAATCTTCTCCAGAGTTAGAGGATAATATAATTATCGGAAACGAAGCAGATTCCGGTGGTGGCCTGACAATTTTAGAATCTTCTTCTACAATTGAAGCAAACACAATTTCTGATAACAGGGCCAGAATAGGTGGCGGAGTATTGATCAGCGAAGGCGCGGATCCCGTTATAACCAATAATATGATTACAGAAAACCAGGCTGAACGTAACGGTGCCGGTATGTTTGTTCAAGAATCAACTCCGACAATTGAGAATAACACTTTCAGGAATAATGATGCCAGACGTGACGGTGGCGGCATCTATGCCCTGTTGAACGCTGTTATCACTTTAAATAATAATGTCTTTGAAAACAATGTAGCCAGCTCGGGTGGTGCTATTCATATCTCTGAAGGAGCATCTCTACAGGTTACCACGGATAATACCTATGAAGGTAATATTCCCGATGATATTCTGGAAGAATAAATGTCATTTGGCAGAATACTGCCTGGCTTAGAATAGAGCAGGCAACTATTTTTAACAGGCTGTCCTTAAATATATGGGCAGCCTGTTAGCAATGCAGGTAAAATTATCTAACTCCTCAAGCAAATGTTCCAGTTTTTTAACTTTCCGGCATCAGCAGGTCATAGTCAACAGGCATGTAATTGATGTAGAAGGAATTAGTTTAGCAATGTAGAAAAAGATAGGACCGGTTGGAGGTAAATATTTTGTCAGGCAAATCATCTAAGCGAAAAAAAAATAAAGAAACAGGGCTCTTGTCTAAAAAGAGTGCGGGGAAAAACAAGAAAACGAAAGGGACTGCATTGAGTATGCAGTCCAGGGAACGACCTCAGGTCATTGCCCTGGTCATTATGCTGGTGGTTATTGCGCTCCTGGTTTTTATTGGTCCTTTCCAGCGTGGGCTTTTCTTTCCCCGGGAGCTGTTACAGGCACAGATCGTTGTATTCGGACTCTTAATTGTATGGGGTTTGTTTCGTGTTTTAAAAAAAGACAGCCGTCTGATTGAAACTCCCCTTGATATTTGTCTAATAGTTTTACTGGCTGCATATTTTGTGTCCTTCTTTGTTGCTGTCCATAAACGGGATGCCCTTGAAGAGCTGTTTAAAATTGGATTATACCTGGTTGTCTATTTGGTTACACTTGACATCTGCCGCCATTGGCGTTTTCCGCTGCGGAAAGCTCACGTGGAGCAGGAAAGTTCAGAAGATAGTTCAGGCGTACCTCCGGGGCTTAATATTGTTTTACATCTGCTTCTAATAGCCGCTACAGTAATTACAATAGCCAGTTTCGGTGTGCCGGCCGGGCACTGGGATTTCGTTGGGGCTTATGCCGGTAACCGGATAGCATCTCCAATTGGTTATGCTAATACCGCTGCGGCTTATTTTATGGCAGCGTATTTATTAAGTCTTGGCCTGGCTCCTCTGGCCGGCAGGTGGAACAAGGTTTTTTACCTCGCTCCCGCTGTTTTAATGCTAATGGGAGTAGTGCTAACATTTTCCCGGGGTGCCTGGCTGCTGCTGCCACCACTGGGGCTCCTGTTAATTATTACAGTGTCTCCCGGGCAAAGGCTGCGTTCTTTTTTGTACCTGGCAGTAACCGGTCTAGCGGGAGTGCCGGCAGCGCTGCTGGTCGATCCTGTTTTTCGATCGGATGTTCCCGTTCAGGGGTGGATCTATATTGCTGCCGCAGTAATCTTTGTCCTTTTATTGGGTCTTTTAGTTGAGTTATATTTAAGCCAGACCCGTAAACTGCGTATTTCCATTGCTATTTCAAGCCTGGCGCTGGTAAGCGCAGCTGTTGTTATAGGGGTTATCATTCCGGCTCTGGGACCGGTGCATCTTGAGCGTTCTGTTCAGGAAACAGCCCAAACCGACTCTTTCCGTCAGGTTATCAGCGATATAGAACCCGGCGAGACATATCAGCTTTCGCTGCAGGTCAAAGCTGAAGAAAAACTTCACCCTGATGGTGTGCAGCCTGATTATGCCTGGGGAATAAGGATTCTCGGCGGTCTTCCTGATTTCAGGGATGAGGAACTTTTAAATTATCGCGGGTCGGCTACTGATGGTTGGGAGAATAAAGAGTTCACCTTCAGGACCGCTGAAGAAGCAACCCGTCTTGATATTAGGATTTACAACCGTTATCCGGGCACTTCTGTTACCGCCCGTTCAGTAAAACTCAGTACTGCGGTTAGTGAACAAGAACTGCGTTTTACCCTCAGCCGCATTTTGCCGGAAAGCTACTTTAACCGAATCTATTCTTATTCAAGGGATCGAAACCTGGATCGTCGTTTCGAGTTGTTTGAAGATGCCGTTAAGGTGATCCAGGATTATCCGGTTCTGGGTGCGGGTGGTGGAGCCTGGGAGGCTGTCTACAGGGCTTACCAGGATCAAGTATATCATTCAACAGAGGTCCATAATCATTATTTGCAGGTATGGATAGAAGCCGGTATCTTTGGTTTCCTGGCTTTTATTGGGATGTGGGTCAGTTTCGCGGCAGCCTTTATCCGAAATTGTGTTAAAGGCAGGGCTTCTCCAGTGAAATGGCAGTACTGGAGCGCAACATTTTTGCCTGTTGCTGCACTGGGTGTGCATAGTGCGATAGACTGGAACTTTTCCATGGCAGCTGTAGGGATATTCCTTTTCATTTTACTTGGTGCCGGGCGCAGCCTGGACCAGGTGCAGTGGTTTAAGAGGTTAAGCGACGGCGGTAATAAGCCGGTTAAGGGTACAATTATTGGTGTAGTTGCTTTAATCGTAGGGTTGTTTCTGACTATTTATTCGACAGTCCTTCTCTATGGTCTGGATGCCACCTGGGGCTCACAAAGGCTTATGGAACGGGGTAATATCAGCAGGGCCATGACAGAAATGGATAGGGCTATCAGGCTTGATCCCTTCCGGGCGGAAAACTATCACAATCTTTCTGTATTAATTGAAGATCGCGGCGAAAGGATGCAGGTTCCTGCTGATCCAGAGTTGATTTTCTACCTGGCGGAACGAGCATATGAAATGGAGCCGTACAACCCCAATTATTTTGTCCGCTATGGCGATTTGTTAATAAGTCATGTGGATGTAGACCAGGGCCTTTCCCAAATAGACCGGATGATGGAGATGCGACCCCACTCTGAAAGCAGCTATATCCGTCCCGCGAATTCAAGACTGCAGCTCGTTCAATATTTTGTTGATACAAATAACAGGGCTATAGCAGAAAAATATGGCAGGGAAATATTTGACCTTGAGCAGAAAATGGAAAATGAACAGGGAGACAGCAGTCCCCTGGCATATATCATTGGCAGAACACATCACTTGTTAGGCCGCCATACCGAAGCCGAAAGATATTATGAAGCGGTAGAAGTAGATGATCAATTTTATGAAGATGCCCGGCAAAAACTTGCTGAGATACGCGGGGAAGAAGAGCTTGATAAAGAAGGTGAAGAATCTGAAGAATAAAACCGATAATATCAGTCAAAAAGCAGCTTTGCCGGCTTTAATATCAATATATAACTTAACAAGGAATACCTTGTTAGCAGGATTATTTTCACTGTTATTGATCTCTTTTGTTGCGGGGTGTGCTGAAGTGGAAACTATACGCCCTGGGTCTGATCAGCCGGATACTTCGACAATAAACAGGGAGGAAGATACAATTATGGAAAAGAAAATTGAAGAAACCGATTTTGCAATACCCCCAATTGATCAGGATATTCCCGGGCATTTAGAAACGGCGACCCTGGCGTTGGGTTGATTTTGGGGTCCCGATGCCCGGTTCGGGCAAATGCCAGGAGTTTACCGTACCCGTGTCGGTTATACCGGGGGCAGCACCGATAATCCTACCTATCACAATTTGGGTGATCATACCGAGGCTTTCCAGATTGATTACGATCCTGCCCTTATTTCTTACGAAGAAATTTTAGCTCTGTTTTGGGACAACCATAATCCCACGGCACAAGCATGGTCTAGACAGTACATGGCTGCTGTATTTTACCATAACGATGATCAGAAGAAGGCCGCCCTTGAGAGCAAGGCTGCTGTTGAAGAGCAATTGAACGAAAAAATTGTCACGGTATTAGCCCCCCTGGAAAAATTCTATCTTGCCGAAGACTACCATCAAAAATATTACCTGCAAGCCCGGCCTGCAATAGCCGGTGATTTACTATCATACTATCCTGATTTTCGCGGCTTTGTCGATTCTACAGCGGCTGCCCGTATTAACGGTTTCATTGGCGGTTATGGGGATGAGTCCCAGCTGGCCGAGGAGATCGATAGTTATGGTCTTTCTTCACGCAGTAAGGATTTGTTAAAGGAGTTTGTATATTAAAAGTAGAGCTGACAGCCATGATCAAAAAGGTTAGTTTATTCAGACTGGCGAATGTTATTGTCTCTGTGCCGGTTATAGTGTATTGAAAGGAGTAATAATCAGGTGCCCGAATACGTAATAATAGTTATTGTAGGTCTCTTTGTCATTAACCTGGGCTTAATTGCCTGGGCGATAACAGACTTGTTACCGCGGGAAAATGTAAAATACTTGCCGAAGACTGTATGGATTGCCATTATTGCCTTTATCTTTTTTGGCTCAGTAATTTACCTTCTCGCAGGACGAGGTTGGGATCATAAGCCGGGATAATAATGCTGTCCCGGTTAGTATTGTTTAATCATTGTGTCAGTTGTAGTTTTCACAGCAGGGAAAATACTTAAATTATAAAGGGTTTTGGTTGCAATTAATAATGCAGACAGTTAGCCTGAAGCTTTCTTCCGATTACTATATTTGGGCTCCTCTCGCCCTGACCGGTTGTGATCTGCTTCCGGAAAAAAATATCCTACTCAAAATTAAAAAGAACCGTATTGCATCATGCCAGATGGTGCAAAAAGATCTGCTGCCTTCTTATATAAAAGGTCACCCCGGTTTCTATTCTCTTGAAGAAGGCACTACATTACTGCCGGCCCTCATCGATGCTCATATTCACCTGGCCCTGGATGGAAAGAATTTTAATCGGGCCCGGGCTATGTGGAAGGACAGTAATGCTTTGCAGTCCAGAATCAAAAATGACTTAAGTGAGATGATCAACTCCGGTATTGGCGCAGTCCGTGACGGTGGTGATTGCCTGGCCATTAATCTGGAAGCAAAAAGAATGGTAGATAGTGAACAGTGTTCTGGACCGCGCATTGTAGCCGTCGGGCAGGCTATCAGAGAAAAGGGAGGCTACGGTTCATTTCTCGGTTTGGATTATGAATACCGGACGGATATTCCTGCCCTGGTTGAACGAATTTGGGCATCAGGTGTTGATCAACTTAAGGTAATTATTTCAGGAGTAGTTAGCTTTGTAGAGTATGGTTTAGTTAAAGGGGCCCTGATGCCCCTAAATGATCTTCGTATTGTAGCAGCTGAGTCCCGCAGGTATGGTTTAAAAGTTATGGTTCATGCCAGTTCGGATGCAGCAGTTGACCTGGCTTTGAAAGCGGGTGTCGATTCAATTGAACACGGTTATTTTGTTAGTTCCGATGGGCTTAAGGCGATGGCTGAAAAACAAGTTGCCTGGATTCCTACTATTGTTCCGGTAGCCGCCCAACTCAGGGGAGAACTGTCTACTATGCGGACTCCGCTTGAGACTGAATTAATCGGTAAGATCTGTGAAGAACAAATAGAAAAACTTAAATGTGCCTCTGAACTTGGTGTTCCTTTGGGAGTAGGGACCGATTCAGGAGCCGGAGGGGTTAGGCATGCCTGTAACCTGGTTGAAGAGATGCTTCTGTACAAAACAGGTTTCCTGGACAACCGGACTGTATTAAAAGCTGCTACAGCTACCAATGCAGGTATCCTTGGCCTGGAAAAAGAAATTGGTATTCTCGAGACAGGTCATAAGGCCGCCTTGATTGCCGTGCGCGGTAAACCCCTCAATAATCTTGAAGATCTTAAAGAGGTAGATATTCACTTTCTGCCATCATAAATCATTTAAACTATTGAAATAAATAATAAGACCTTTGAAAAAGATTTAGGGAAGGTAAATTCCTTAAAACATTTTCCTGCCTATTATAATAGTTGAAATTTAATGCAGCGTGATTTGTTAATGGTCATTATGGGACAAACAATTCGCTGTGCTATAATAGGGCAAGTACAATTAACAGGTGCTTTGGGAGGTTAACCGGGTGGCTAAAAAAATACTAATTATCGGAGCCGGGATGGCCGGTCTTTCGGCGGGTATTCATGCCTGCCGAAATAAATATGATGCAGAGGTTTACGAACAGCATGATTTACCGGGAGGTCTCTGTACAGCCTGGGAGAGAAAAGGCTACACTTTTGACGGCTGTATTCACTGGTTGGTGGGGACCAGGCCGGGTAGCCAGTTTAACCGTCTCTGGCGTGAAGTGTGTGCCATAGAAGATATGGAAATAATAAATCATGATGTTTTTATGAGTATTGAAGGCAGCGATGAAAAAGTGCTGCACATTTATTGCAATCTGGACCGTTTGGAAAAACATCTGCTTGAAATTTCTCCTGCCGATGAACTTGTAATAAAAAATATGATCAATGCGGCAAGGACGATTGCAAAAGCGGGTTTTCTCCTGGAAAAACCTTCTGAACTGTACAAGTTTTGGGATGTACCCCTGATGCTCTTAACAATGATGCCGATGTTAAAAGTAATGGGCCAGCATTCTCGGATATCAATTAAAGAATATCTGGAACAATTTGAAGATCCTTTTTTGCAGGAAGCCCTATCTTTAATAATGCCCGACAGGTATTCGATGATTAGCTTGATCAGCACCCTGGCATCCCTGCATAATTATGATGCCGGTTTTCCTAAAGGTGGTTCCAGGGTTTTTGCCCGTTCCATGGAAAAACGTTTTCTCGAGCTGGGCGGCAAGCTAAACTATAAAGCCGCTGTGAAAGAGATCCTGGTTGAGGGCAACCAGGCAGTCGGATTGCTGCTTGAAGACGGCAGCAAGGTCTACGGCGACATTGTTATTTCGGCGTCCGACCTGCACAGCACAGTATACCAGCTGTTAAAGAGCCGGTACCGCACAGCAAAGATTGATGAAAGCTTTGCCCACCTCCCAGTATATTCTTCGGTGCAAGTTTCCCTGGGTGTTAATACAGATCTTTCAGGTGAAGCGGAAAATGTTGTGGTTAACATGGACAAGCCAATTACCTTAGGCAGCGAACATAACCGTTATATTTATCTGACTAACTTTTCATTTGACCCGACCCTGGCGCCCGAAGGCAAGACGGTTATCAGGGCGACCCTTTTCTCTTCATACGAACACTGGCAGGCTTCGTCCGAAAACAGGGAGCGCTATCGAGAAAAGAAAGAACAGCTGGCGGAATTGGTCATTATAGAGGTAGAAAAACGCTTTCCTGCTGTCAAAGATCGGATAGAAGTTGTAGATGTAGCGACACCGATTACCTATTCGCGCTATACGGGTGTCTGGAAAGGCGCCTACATGGCCTGGATTGTCCCTCCCGAAGTGGGAAGGTTTAAAATTCCCAAGGAGCTGCCCGGCCTCAGTAACTTTTTCCAGGTTGGTCAGTGGGTCGAACCGCCTGCCGGGCTGCCGGGTTCAATGCTTACAGGGCGGCATGTAATGCAAATTATCTGCAGCCGGGATAAAAAACCTTTCCTGGTCAAATAAGCCTCTTTGTCTTTACACTGGTAAAAAATTATACTCGGGAATAGCCAATAGCCAGCCTTTAGGTCCTTATTATATTAAGCAAACCGGGCAGTGCCGGAGTAGTAGCATTTGCTATGGTTCAATACCTGCATATGTTTGGTACAGGGGTTTTTTAGTGTTTTATTTGTTAGGACTTTCAAGGATAGCTTCAGCTTCATGATACTCTTTCGGGGCGGGGGCGAAGCGGTTAGTACCCCACACGCCGGTCAGGATAGCAGCGGTGCCAACCAATTGGTACCAAAAAACTGTTTCTCCGCGAAAAACAACCCCTGCGGCGATAGCCACTACAGTGACCATGTTGGCAAAAACTGAACCCTGGGCAGCAGTAACCTTACTGAGGACATAATTATACATGAAAAAGGCAGCAACTGAAGATATCACTCCAAGGTATATAACCGTGGGCCATAGTTCTCCCAGGGGGGTCAGATAAATACCTATCTTGCCTGCACTTAGATGTTGACCCAGGGATACGGCATTAAAAACTACTGCTCCTACAACCATCATTACCCAGGTTGTGTGAATTGGTTTATAGTCAACTGATGCTTTGCGGGAGGCAATATTGTAGCAGGCTGCCGCGACGACTGCACCCAGGAGGGCCAGCGTGCCCAGGGGATTTACACCGGCAATAGACTGAGTATCCATATAGATTATGAAAATTACTCCTGTCACAGAGGCAATAATAAAAAATATCTGCAGCCGGTTTGGATATTCACGCAGGACAAATACGGCCAGGATGGCAACAAAAATTGGTATAATTGCTATCATCATCCCGGCATAGGAGGCGGAAGTTAACAGCACGCCTGTCGTCTCAGTCGCAAAATAAAGGATCGGTTGAAAAAAAGCCAGGGGCAGCAGGTTCAAGTAGTCTCTCGGAACAACCTTTATATTAATAATGCCCAGGATTCTAAGCAGGGACATTGCGGCAACTGCCGCAGCAAACCTTAGGCCCAAAAGATGGAAGGGAGCCAGGTAATCGAGAGCCCCGCGGGTAAACATAAATGAAAAGCCCCAGGTCAGGGCAACTCCAATTCCGGCCAGGTAAGGCAGATAGCGGATCATAACAACCAACTTTCTTTTTTTGACTATGCATTACTATACAACAAAGTTCCTGAACGGGGAAGGGGTAAATATTTTTTAACAAGCATTGTTTTCTATTGATCATTGCTAAGCGTTCGGGATATTATATTGCTATCTTACAGGATGAATTAATAAAAGGTTTTCAGATAGAAGCCGGTCAAATCAAAAGTTTACTGAAGGGATGAGAAAGCATCATGGTAGAGCAATACCTTGTTTTTGCCATTCTTGTTTTTGCCCTTGTTTTTTTTGTCTGGGGCCGGTGGCGTTATGATCTTGTTGCCGTTATAGCCCTGCTTACCCTCGTTCTTTTAGGCATAATCCCCGGTGAGCAGGCCTTTCAGGGGTTTAGCCATCCAGCCGTCATCACAGTTGCAGCAGTGTTGATTCTAAGCAGAGCTTTGATGAATGCTGGCATAGTTGATGCCATTGTTAGATTGATGTCACAAATTAATCAGCACTTGCTAGCTCAGCTGGGCATACTGGTCGTGTCTGTAACTATTTGTTCCGCATTTATGAATAATATCGGGGCCCTGGCCTTGTTTCTGCCGGTAGCGATTCGGATGGCCCGTAAGGGCAACCGTCCTCCGTCAATTTTCTTGATGCCCCTGGCCTTTGGTTCGCTGCTCGGTGGTTTGATGACCCAGATCGGCACTCCTCCAAACATCATAATTTCTCTTTTCAGGGCTGAAACAGCTGCCCAATCTCCTTTTCGCATGTTTGACTTTGCTCCCGTTGGCGCCGGTGTTGCCCTTGTTGGTATTATTTTTATTGTTATCTTAGGGTGGCGTCTCATTCCCTGCCGCACCGGACGGCTTTCACCTGAAGATCTATTTAAAGTGGATAACTATCTCACCGAAGTTTACGTTCCTGCAGGATCAAAATATGCAGGGAAAAGGCTGCTTGATCTCGGTCATGCCACCGCGGGAGATGTAACTGTAGTCGGCCATGTTCGTAATAAAAGAAAATTACCTTTCTTTTCACCTTACCGGGTATTTAACGAAGGAGATCACATTATAATCAAAGCAGATGCTGAAGATTTAAAGGAATTTCTTGAGGAAACAGGGCTGGAACTTACTGCGTTTAGAAAATTGAGTGCAGAAGATCTACGCTCAGATGAAATCAGTGTTGTCGAGGCTGTTGTTACTGCCAACTCGGTCCTGGAAAGGCAGACGGCACGGTCTTTAAATTTACGCTCCGTTTACGGTATCAACCTGCTTGGTATATCCAGAGAGGGGGCCCGGCTTAAGGCCCGTCCGGATCAGGTTCGTTTTCGGGTCGGTGATGTGCTTTTGCTGCAGGGCAGAATGGAAGTTTTACGTGGGGTTATGTCGTCACTGGGCTGTCTGCCTCTTGTGGAAAGAGGTCTAAGATTTGGACAGCCCCGAAGGATTATGCTAAGTATGGCAATATTTGCAGCAGCCCTGGGCAGCACTGCCCTGGGATTTTTGCCGATCCAGGTTGCTTTTATGACTGCAGCAGTGTTGATGCTGCTGACAGGTTTTGTAACCCTGCGGGAAATTTATGATAGCATTGAGTGGCCGATCATAGTTTTACTCGGAGCTTTGATTCCTGTCAGCAAAGCCCTGGAAACTACCGGTGGAGCAGAAACAATTGGCAGTACAATATACGGGTTGGCCGGCGCTTTTACGCCATATGCAACCCTGACATTATTGCTCATCATAACTATGTTGCTTTCAAATATTGTAAATAATGCTGCTGCTGCATTGCTGATGGCCCCAATTGCGTTAAGTATCGCTGTGGGCTTAAATGTTTCTCCGGATCCGCTGTTGATGATCATTGCAGTTGGAGCCTCCTGTGCCTTTCTTACTCCTATCGGTCATCAGTCGAATACCCTGGTTATGGGGCCGGGGGGGTATCATTTCGGCGATTACTGGAAAATGGGGCTTCCCCTGTCAATAATTATTGCCCTGGTTGCCGTGCCGCTTATTCTGTACGTTTGGCCGCTTTAGAATAAAGGTACAAACTTTGAAAAAGAAAAAGGAACCTCAGCTTTGCCTATTGAAGTTACATGTTGCAAATTAAGTTATTTGCTGGAGGACCGCCATGCAGATTGAACAAACCATTGTTTTTGCTACCCTGGCTATGGTCCTGGTTCTTTTTATCTGGGGTCGCTGGCGTTACGACCTGGTAGCCCTTTTTGCCCTGCTGGTGGTTACCATTTCCGGATTGGTTCCAGCAGCAGATGCTTTCAGCGGTTTTGGGCATCCTGCGGTTATAACGGTTGCCGCAGTATTGATTTTAAGCCGGGCTCTTTTTAACTCCGGTATGGTCGATTATCTTGTCCGCTTGATGTCGAAGGCTGGAGAAAACGCAATTACACAACTTGTTGTACTGGTCACTACTGTTACAATTTGTTCCGGGTTTATGAATAATATTGGGGCTTTGGCTCTTTTCATGCCTGTAGCAATTCGTATGGCCAGAAAGAATAGTGTTTCCCCCTCCTTATATTTAATGCCCCTTGCTTTTGGATCACTGCTTGGCGGGTTAATAACCCAGGTTGGCACGCCTCCCAATATAATCATTTCAATATTCAGGGCGGAAACGGCAGCGGGTGAGCCCTTTCGCATGTTTGATTTTGCTCCTGTAGGAGCGGGCATAGCTCTGGCCGGAGTCATTTTTATTGTTCTTATCGGATGGCGCCTGCTTCCAAAACGTAAAGGGCAGCTTTCGCGTGAAGAACTATTTGAAATAGAAGACTACATTACCTCAGTTTATGTGCCGAAAAAATCAACTTTGACCGGCAAGCGAATACGCGACCTGGAAAACGCAACCGATGGCGATGTTACTGTAGTTGGCCATGTGCGTGAGGGACAAAAGTACCCTGCACCTTCACCGCAGAGAACTTTTATGGAAGGCGATATCCTGATTATCAAGGCAAATGCTGAAGATTTACAGGAGCTGCTTGATGCAACCGGTCTTAAATTAGAAGAATCCGATAAAACAGGGGAAGAAGCTCTAAGTTCAGATGAAATTATCATAATGGAGGCGACTATTACCAGGGATTCGGTAATGGAGGGGCGCACGGCAAAAACTTTAAACCTGCGTTCTCGCTACGGGGTTAACCTGATCGGTCTGGCCAGGCAGGGAGGGCGTTTGCGATCAAGCCCCGATAATATTCATTTTCGAGTTGGAGATGTTTTGCTCCTGCAGGGTCCGGCTGAAATACTGCAGGAGGTTTTGCCTACCCTTGGTTTGCTGCCCCTGGTTGAACGGGGCTTAAGGGTAGGGCAGCCGCCAAGGGTTGCTTTAGCTGTTTTGATTTTCGCTGCAGCCCTGACTTTAGCGGCAACAGGTATTTTGCCCATTCAGATTGCCTTTACCGCAGCAGCCCTGATTATGGTCTTAACCGGATTTCTGTCTTTAAGAGAAATATATGACAGTGTAGATTGGCCGGTAATTGTTCTGCTCGGGGCGATGATTCCGGTTAGCCAGGCCCTGGAAACTACCGGAGGTGCACAGCTTATTGCTTCAGGGATTTTAGATATATCCGGAAATGCTGCTCCCTATATTACGCTTGCAGTAGTTCTGGTTGGAACGATGTTTCTCTCCGACCTGGTTAACAATGCTGCTGCCGCT